>PPYE01739811.1_pt1 | contig 59788 bp, 61 predicted proteins | sample 1559881 | NCBI WGS metagenome assembly PPYE01 (sample SAMN08240022, study PRJNA423297) | Human gut metagenome, whole genome shotgun sequencing project.
TCAGGGTGCGGCACTCGGCCAGCAGCTCCGGCCCGGCGGCCCGGTGGATGGCCCCGTCCACACCTCCGCCGCCCAGCAGACTCTCTTTGGCAGCGTTGACGATGGCGTCCACCTTCATGGTAGTAATATCATTTCGAACGATATGCAGGGGCATGACAGCACCTCCTTATGTTCTGGTGTATTCAATACCATAAGCGACTCTGCGTGGCAATCAGGTAAAGTGCGGGGAACAGTTTCCTTCATTTCCAGTATCTTTTAAATCATCTCATAATGCTTGGCCGCGGTATGTCGAGTCACCTTCGTTCCCTTTGCAATGATACTGTAATTCGTTTCGTTGGGGTGAAACTTCATGTACTCACGTATCTGTCGCCGGATCTCATAGGCCAATTTTTACAATGTCTCCGGAAATAACTCTTAACCGCGCATGTCATTTGGTTTCCATATCAAGCCACCTGAGGTAGTTTATTTTCTTACATCAGAGGGCTTTACCACTATTCAGTTTTACTTATTCTGTTTAAATACCGAACTCCAGGGACGGTTTGATGTTCTCTCGTTAATATGTATTTAAACTTTACTAAACATCCCAAACTTCAGATATCCCCTGCCGTTTTAATCACTTGCAAAATTCCGAAGTATAAAAGTCTTCATGGTTATTGAGGTATCTTTTTAGTATCACTGAGAAATTACCTTTCTTGCAGAAGCTGAATCATTTTTTCGTATAATCGCATTGTCGCCCTTGCATCACCTAATGCGGTATGTCTTCCGTCTACAGTGATTTCAAAAAATTTGAAAGCTTGAGCAGAACTATTTATTCCATCCGTTATTATGCCAGCGTCTTGTAAAAATTTTAATATGGAATAAGTATCAACAATCCTGTGAAGAAACATATTGTCAAAACTTCTGTGATTATCTTTAAACATCTTTTTGATAAACTGTACGTCGAACTGTGTATTATGCCCAGCCAGTGGAATAGCGGCGTAATCTGCAAAATATGTCTCCTTAATTTCTTCAAATTTTTTAATTAAATCTTGAGGGATAACGGCATTAGTAAAATCAGAATCTGTCAGCTTATTAATTTTCTGTGCCGTTTTAGTAATACAATAGTTCTCGTTTTTCAGATGATACTCTGCGCTGCAACATTCCCCCAAAGCAGAGTCCCATACAACAAAACCGACAGACAGCAGAGAATGTTTTTCAGGATCTAATCCTCCAGTTTCCGTGTCAATAAAGAGTAATCGAGCCATGATTCATTTCTCCTTTTTAATAATCTTATTTCCATTTGTGTCCATAGTGACAGATACACTTACAGAGGCGGCTAAAATAGCTGCTTTTTCTGTTTCAATATAATTATAAAAACTACCGTTTGATTCTGCCCTTATGTAGGGAACGGTTGCTTTTCCAGGAGAGTGCTTAAAAAAGGCCATTAAAGCAACATTGTCCATCACATAATATGTAGCTTGCAAGCTTTTATTATATAAATAGACTTTTGCTCCTAATTCAGAATAATCTATGATAGCCTCCCGGATTAGTGATTTTGTTTTTCCAGCGTCATAATTATACCTTCGATCAAATTCAGCCATAATATCGTCGTTTTCATAATCAGGCATAATGACTGTAAATTTGTTTTTCTTCTTTGCTGTGAATTTTTGTAGTGCAACTCTGTTGGCGTTTCTCCAAGTCTGTGCGTATGTAAAAATCGCAGTAAAATTATGCGTCTTTGTCAATTCAGATCTCCAATTAATACTTGAAAAGTCGGTATCAATATGGTCAACACCACTTTGCTCAATATTTTGGGAGATTTTTGCTACCTCAAATATTGATTCAGCAAATCTCTTTTTTGCAAATATCTCCCATAAAAAGTTAACAAGGAATGCTGCTCCAATAGTAGATACAATTGTAGAAAAGAAGAGTTGAATTTGATTATTATCAGTAGTTTTCGGAATGAGAAAAACTGTAACAAGAAAGCAGCAAGATGCGATAAAAAGGCTAATTAAAATAGTGATTAAATTTCCTTTTGTCAAGTCTTTATACGTCATTTGATTTTCTCTCCTTATATTTTTTGCAAAGTATCAACAGCTGATAAATAGTTCTGGCCCGGCGGCACGGCGGATGGCGCCATCCACGCCTCCGCCACCCAGCAAGTTCTTGTTGGCGGCGTTAACGATGGCGTTCACCTTCATAGTGGTAATATCATTTCGCACGATATGAAAGGGTATGACGACACCTCCTCACTTGATAGGGTCATCATACCATAAGCGGGACTACCTGGCAATCCAGCGAAACAAGGGAACGCAGTTCTATTGCCCCAAGTATCTTATGGATCATTCTGCTAATTAGATTATTTTTGGATATCCAAATACTTGACAAAGTGAATAGTGAAGTGTATTCTTTAGTTATGTTTTTCTGGATATCCATTAAATCGAAAGAGATGATAAAATGCTTGGAAGGCCTAAAAAAGAGGACAGCCGCGAAAAGCAATACCGCATCCGCCTCAACGACAAGGAGGATGAAATGCTTACTTTTGCAAGCAATGCGACAGGCGTTCCCAAATCTGAAATCTTCAGAAAAGCTCTGCAAGAATACTGCGAAAAAGTAAAACTTCATCAGGCTTCAGAAGAAATTGGGGATGACACAACGTGGGAATATGACCGCATCAGCCTACAACGCGCTGTTGAATGTCCATATTGCAAAGCAAAAAATCGCATCGATCTGGAAGATGAAGGAACCGTTTCTACTTCTGAAAGGCAGATGGGCAATGAGGTACTTTACGAATTTGAGAATGTGGAGTGTCAGTGCCATAGTTGCGGACGAGCCTTCACAGTGTCTGGATATATTAGTGAGTACCCCATTGGAGCATTCAACGCTGAGAGTCTCAAGGTGACACCTACCGAACCTTTGACGGACGAAGTGAAGCACCTCATCGTTTGCCGTGACTGCGGTGCAGTACTTGAGGTGGGTGCCAAGCAGAAACTCTGTCCCGACTGCCGCGAAAAGCGCAAAGCCAAATGGATGAAACGGCTAAAGGGTGGAGCAAAGATTGTTGGCATCATCGGAGTGGCAGTGGGAGCTGCGTACTTGGCTACAAAAGGAACCAATGATTCTGATGAATCGACAGATGACTTTGAGCCGGAGTCCTTGGGTGATGATTCTGGTCGTAAATTTAAACTCCTTATGAAATACCCTGATGGAACCGAGGAGGAAGAGGATGAACTCTTCGATTCCGAAGAGGAGGCAAAAGAGTACGGTAACTATATGATCTCATGTTCGAGAGAAGGTGCAGAAACGCTTTATATGTCCAATCCTGGTGACTATCCCCCGGAGGACTATGAAGATCCCGACTACGAGGTAATCGAAACTGAGTGATTAGCATCGTTAGTGATTAGCATCGTTAGTGTTTGGCATCAATTACTCTTGCCACTGGGCACACATTACGATCATGGGATGGACATACGTCTACCCAATCTGAATTTGAATTGTTTCATGTCGTCCAGCCAGTTACTGTTTTGCTCATCATTGCTGCTCTGTTACTCAGTTCTATTTCATGACAGAACACCTATGGCAGGTGTAAAACTTATAGTACTACCATGAGTTTGGGAAGCAGTTTGTTTCATGCCCGGAAAAAGAGCGGCCTGACCCAGGAGGCTGTGGCAGAAAAGCTGGGGGTCAGCCGTCAGACCATCTCCAAGTGGGAGACCAACGAGACCCTGCCGGATATCCGCCAGTCCAAAGGGCTGGCCATGCTCTATCACATGACGCTGGACGAGTTGATCGAGTATGACTTTGATGAGCAGCAGGCCCAGCAGATGATCGACAGCGTCAGCGAGGAAGCACAGGCCCGGATCGACTGGAACAAGGTGTGGAGCAAGAAGTATCCGGTGCTGGGCACGTATCATCAGAAAGTACGTATCGGCGACTATGCTCCTGCGCTGCGGGAGATGCTCACGCAGCTGCAGGTAGACTACGGCTACAATCACACGGACGCACTGCTGGTGCTCAAGGACATTCTGGCCCGGGTCTGGAAAGGACAGATGTAAAAAGATGCTCCCCCGGCCCCGCGTCGGCCAATGGCAGCACGGGACCGGAGGCACTGGCATGATGATGGGCCGGCATGGCCCGCCGGATCATTTGCGCAAAATCCGTTCCATGGATTTTCCCTTGGCCAGCTCGTCCACCAGCTTATCGAGATACCGGATATCCCGCATCAGCGGGTCTTCGATCTCCTCCACACGGATGCCGCAGATCTTGCCGGTGATCAGAGCCCGATTGGGGTTCATGGCCGGGGCACTGCGGAAAAAGTCACCGTAGCTGATCTCGGACTGCTCCAGCCGGGCCAGGTCCTCCGGTGTGTACCCGGTGAGCCAGGCGGTCACCTGGTCCACCTCCTGCCGGGTGCGGCCTTTTTTCTCAGCCTTGCTCACCAACAGGGAATAGAGCTTTGTAAAGGACATTTGCGTTACATCGATATGGGGCATGGTACGGACCTCCCGGCAGGCGCTGTTCAGAAAGGACAGCGCCATATGGATTTTCATGGACGCATAAGTGGGGGAAAGGATGGCCCCCCTGGAATACCCTCATCATACCATGAACGATCACGGCTGGCAATGGCGGGGAATACTGCCCTGAAAAGGGGGAGAACGAGACAGGCGGCGGGAAATTATTCCCGCCGCCTGTCTGTATGTCTTGCAGTGTGTTTGGTCATGGATCCTCGATAGGAATAGCTCCTTGGTTTTGACACCGTCAAATGTCTACATGATAGTTCCCGTCGATCAGGATATACTGGACGCCGGATTTTTGGCAGGCCTCCAGCACGTTGGCGTTGTCCCGGAGCAGAGACTCCAGTGTGCAGTCCGAATCGTCCTTTCTCTGTTCCACAACGTTGGCATAGACTCGGATGTCCTGATAGTGGCTGCGGATGTATGTCTCGCTCATCACCAGACAGCGGTATTGGATGTGAGCGCGGTATTCCGCTGGAAAATCGTTTGCCCAGTCAAAGGGAATGTAGCAGCCCTCCACAATCAGATTCTGCCGATTTTCGATGACCGTTTTGACCATTTCCCGCACGATGGGCCACAGATAATCCGTCAGGTCCCGGTCACTGCTCGCAGGGGAGAGGGAGGTGTATCCGCTTCGGATCAGACCCATTTTCAGATGGTCCATGGACAGATAGGGGTATCCGTATTTTTCCAAAAGCCTCTGGGCAAGAGCGGTTTTTCCTGTGTGCGAAGCTCCGGCAATCAGAAAAACCATATCGATTCCTCCCGGCAGCATAGAGATACAACGAACTTAACGCTTCTATCATACCATGGGAAGTTTCGCCTGGCAATGCACTGCCGGGCAAAGCGCAGCGCCGCCGCAGGCAGTCTGCCCGCGGCGGCGTTTCTCCTGGAGATCCTTATTTTTTGCAGCTGCTCTTGCAGGGGCGCAGCGCTATGGAGAGCAGCCAGCCGATGAGGCCCATGTACACCATGGAGCGCAAGGGGCTGGAGGTGATGGCGCAGGCACCGGTGGAGCAGCCAACCAGAGCGTAATAGCCAAGCCCCGCCAATGCGCCGCCCAAGATAAGCAGAGCCGGGCGCAGCCAGTTTTTCATGATTCCTCGCATGTCACATTTCTCCTGACAGGAATTCTTCCGCCATATGGACCGCCATGGCGCCGTCGGCCACCGCCGTCACCACCTGGCGCAGGGGCTTTGTCCGCACGTCACCCACGGCATAGACGCCGGGGAGGCTGGTTTTGGTGGTCTCGTTTGCGATGATGTAACCGCTGCGGTCCAGTTCCAGCTGCCCCTGCACCAGCTCGGTGGCGGGCTTTCTGCCCACGCTGATGAACAGGCCGTCGCAGGGAACGGTGGTCTCCTCGCCGGTGTTCACGTCCCTGAGCTTCACGCCGGTGAGCTTGTCCTCCTGCAGCAGCTCCGTGACGGTGCTGTTCCAGCGGAACTCCAGGTTCTCCGCCTGCATGAGCGGCTGGTGATAGACCTTGGTGGCCCGCAGAGTATCCCGGCGGTGGACCAGGATCACCTTCCTGGCGACGCGGGTGAGCAGCAGGGCGTCCGCGGCGGCGGAGTTGCCGCCGCCCACGACCACCACGGTTTTGCCCTTGTAGCGCATGCCGTCGCAGGCGGCGCAGTAGGCCACGCCCCGGCCGGTGAGTGCGGTCTCATTGGGAAGTCCCAGCTCTCGGGGATTGGCACCGGTGGCCAGGACCACCGTTTTGGCGTAGAACGTCCCCTCGCTGGTCTCCAGTACCTTGGGGGAGGCAGCAAGATCCATGCGCTCCACCTGGGCGTATTCGCTCCTGGCGCCGAAGCGCTCTGCCTGCTGCTGCATCTTCTCTGCCAGGGTGAAGCCGTCGATCCCGTCCTCAAAACCGGGATAGTTGTCGATCTGCTCCGTCAGGGCCATCTGCCCGCCGGCGGAGAGCTTTTCCAGTACCAGGGTGCTCAGTCCCGCCCGAGCGGCATAAAGGGCTGCCGTGTAGCCGCCTGGGCCGCCGCCCACCACGATCATATCATAGACATGGTTTTCACGCATGGATATTCCCTCCTTACTTTTCCAGGGCCTCCTGGATGAATTGGTCGATGGCCGCCTTGGACCCGGGGTTCACCACAGAGGCCACGGCCGTTCCGTTCTTGTACAGCACCAGCGTGGGGATCACCTCCACCTGCGCCTCCTCGGCCAGCTGGGCCTCCTCGTCGATGTTGACCTTGGCTGCGACCAGACGGTCGCTGTACTCTTCCGCGATTTTTTCATAGGCGGGGCCGATGCGGCGGCAGTAGCCGCACCAGGGAGCCCAGAAATCTACCAAAACGGGCTTGTCACCGCGCATCATCTGCTGAAGTTGTTCCTTGTTCATATTGATAGCCGCCATATTGGTCAGCTCCTTTCCTTTGTTTGGCCTTAGTATATCCAAAAGTCCGGCCCGCTTCTGTGACAACATCACAAAACGCCGGAAGATTTCTGAAAAAGTTCTCCTGCTGCTCCGGCAGCAGGAGAACGATGTGGTCGGTACACCGGCGCGATTGACAGCAGCCGTCCGCTCCATTATACTGAGGACACCATAAGGAGGGATGCATGATGCACTTTCAAGACTATTTTCCCGTCTGGGATAAACTGAATGCCGACCAGCAAAGCCGGCTCCTCCAGGCGCTGACGCTGCAGCAGGTGCAGCGGGGCACGGTCCTCCATAACGGGAGCATGGACTGCACTGGGCTCCTTCTGGTAAAGAGCGGGCAGCTCCGGGCTTATATCCTCTCTGACGAGGGGCGAGAGATCACCATCTACCGCCTGTTCGACCGGGACATGTGCCTGTTTTCGGCGTCCTGCATCATGCGTTCCATTCAGTTCGAGGTCATCATAGAGGCGGAAAAGGACACGGACCTCTGGATCATCCCGCCGGAAGTCTACCAGAAATTGATGGAAGAGTCCGCGCCGGTGGCCAATTACACCAGTGAGCTGATGGCGAGCCGGTTCTCCGAGGTCATGTGGCTGATGGAGCAGGTCATGTGGAAGAGCATGGACAAGCGGGTGGCGGCCTTTTTGCTGGAGGAGTGCTCCATCGAGGGGACCTGTGCCCTGAAGATCACCCACGAGGCCATTGCCAACCACCTGGGCTCCCACCGGGAGGTGATTACCCGGATGCTGCGCTATTTTCAAAGCGAGGGCGTGGTGAAGCTGTCCCGGGGCATGGTGACGGTGGTGGACACCGCCGGACTGGAAAAGCTCCGGGGTTAAAGGCTGCACTGGGTGCAGCCGGAGCAGCGCTCCTTGCTTTTGGCCTTGCAGATCAGCTGGGTCATGGTGCCCATGGGGCAGTAGACACACCAGCTGCGGGGCTTGAAGAGCACCATGGTGATGAGCCCCAGCACGGTGGAGGTGAGCATGACGCTGTAAAAGCCAAAGGCGAACTGGGCAACGCCGGGATGGAACGCCGTGCCGTGGTAAGCCCAGTGCCAGGGCAGCTTGAAGGTCCACAGCAGCGTGACCGCCTGCTTGAGATCCTGGGCCCCGGCGAACACCAGATAGGTGTTCCACAGCATCAAAAAGAACATGGCAAAGAAAAAGGCCAGAAAGCCGTAGCGGAAAGCCGTGCTCTTCATCCAGCGGGGGATATCTTTTTTGCGGGAAAGGCCGAAGCGTCCGCCCAGCACGGAGAAGAGCTGCCCCCGTCCGCAGTAGCGGTTGCAATAGCCTTTGGTCCCGCTGACCACCGAGATAATGAGGGGAATGAAGAAGCATAAAAGCCCCAGCCAGGCAAAGAGGATGTTGACAAAGCCCAGCACCAGGTAGAGAAGAGACAGGACCCACAGATAGTCGTACCAATGCTTTTTCATGTGGTCACCTCCTGAATTTCAATGATGCTGGCCGGGCACTCCCTGGCGCACTTGCCGCAGCCCACACATTTGTCCGGGTCTACCTGGGCCGCAATGCCCCGGACGACTTGAATGGCCTGCAGAGGGCAAACCTTGACACAGCACCCGCAGGCCACACAGTATGCGCGATCTACCACGGCTCTGCGCCGTTTCTTTCCTGAAGTCATCATCATGCCTCCCTGGTTTTGATGGTCCGATGGTAGCACACATTCTATGAGCGCTACCGTGATAAGATCACATACGGCCGGCCGGGGGACGGAGAAAAAGCTTGACAAGGGAGGATAAAACCGTATAATGAACAATGTTCATGTTGGGGTGATGGAATGAATACCGTTGTCACATCAAAAGAGGAGATCCTGAAAACCAGCCGGGAGCTGATCCGGCGGGAGGGGTGGTCCGCGGTCAATATCCGCTCGGTGGCGGCGGCCTGCGGGGTGTCGGTGGGGTCTATTTATAACTACTTTGACTCCAAGGCTGCCCTGGTGAGCGCCACGGTGGAGAGCGTCTGGTGCGAGATTTTCCACCGGCCGGAAGACGGGGCTGTGTTTCAGGACACCCAGGCCTGCATCACCTGGCTCTATGGCCGGATGGAGTACGGCTGCAAGCAGTATCCCGGATTTTTTACGCTCCACTCCCTGGGCTTCATGGGGGAGGACAAGTCCGACGGGAAACGGCGGATGCAGCAGACCTGGCAGCATATTTTGGCGGGACTTTGTTCCGTGCTGCGGCGGGACGAAAAAGTCCGGCCGGGTGCCTTTACGGAGCAGTTTACGGCGGAAAAATTCGCAGATCTCTTGTTTTCTCTGATGCTGTCGGCGCTGCTGCGGCAGGACTATGACCCTGGGGTGGTGCTGGAGATCGTCCGCAGGACCCTCTATTAAAATTCCCACGGAATAGTGGGAATTTTATATCCTGTAAACTGAACGTTGTTCATAAAGGAGGTATAGGATGAAAGTCAAGCGAAATACCCTGCTGCTCCTGGCGTGTCTGGTATGGAGTGCGGCGGGGATCAATATTCTCCGCATTGGCCTGATGGCCTATCCGGCCTATCTTACGGCGCGGAATTTTCTTCTCTCTATCCTGGTTTTTGCCGTGTTTCAGCGGTTTGTCTTCGGAAAACTGGTGAAAAAGCACACTGCCAGGATCCGCGCTTATCTGGAAGAGCGGCACTTTTTCCTGAAATTTTTTGACGGGAAAGCCTTTGCCGTCATGGCAGTCATGATGGCCGGCGGCATCGGCCTTCGGGTGAGCGGCCTTGCGCCGGAGCGGTTCATCGCCGTTTTCTAAACGGGCCTTGGCGCTGCACTTTTGCTGGCCGGGCTGCTGTTTGGGTGCAACTATGGAAAGGCAGCTTTTGCCGCAGATACCAAACTAGATGACATAGAACAAAAAGGAGCGTAAACGATGCAGGCAATCATGGAAACACTGTTTGACGCGGTCTATCTGGTCACAGTCATTTCACTTGGAATTTTGATGATCCGGGGCAGCAGGGGCAATGGACAGTTCCGGCTGTTTGGCTTTATGGCGGTGGTGTTGGGCGCGGGAGATGCGTTCCACCTGATCCCCCGTGCGGTCGCCCTGTGCACTACGGGCCTTGAAAACTATACTGTGCCCCTGGGGCTTGGAAAGTGGATCACCTCCATTACCATGACGATCTTCTATGTGCTGCTGTACTATGTATGGCGGAAGCGGTACCATATTCAGGGGCGCAGCGGCCTGACCGCCGCGGTGTATGCCCTGGCCGGAGCGCGGATCCTTCTTTGCATGATGCCGCAGAACCAGTGGCTCAGCGCCTATGCGCCCCTTTCCTGGGGCATCTACCGCAATATCCCCTTTGCCCTGCTGGGCCTTTTGGTGATCGTGCTGTTTTACCGCAGCGCCAGAGAGCAGGGCGACCGGGCGTTCCGCTGGATGTGGCTGACCATCGTGCTGAGCTTCGGCTTTTACATCCCGGTGGTGCTGTGGGCGGATGCGGTGCCTGTGATCGGGATGCTGATGATCCCCAAGACCTGTGCCTATGTCTGGACAGTGCTGATCGGATATTCTGCTATGAAGCAGGCGTGCAGATAAAGGAGGAGAGTCCATGAAACGATACATGAACGCGGCGATTTTGTATGCCGTCTTTGCCATGGCCGGCGGCGTATTCTATCGGGAGTTTACCAAATTCAACGGATTTACCGCCAAAACCACCCTCTCTGTGCTGCATACCCATTATTTCCTGCTGGGAATGGTGTTCTTTTTGCTGCTGGTGGTGCTGGAGAAAAATTTTTCGTTCACCGGAGCGAAAACGGGGCGGGTACTGGCGGTTTACCACGCCGGACTGAACCTGACCGCTGTGATGCTGGGCGTGCGGGGCGTGACCCAGGTGCTGGGGACCACGCTTTCCTCCGGTGTCAGCGCGGCCATCTCCGGCATTGCCGGGATCGGGCATATTCTGCTGGGTGTCAGTCTGGTATTGCTGCTTGGGAAGATCAAACGCAGCGTGCCGGAGAGCAGGCGCACGTAATTTGCCTTCCGCGGAGGAGAAATAAACGAATGACACGGGACCTTTGCCCACGACAGGCAGAGTGTCCCGTGTCATTTCGTTTTGGAGCGATACAAGGGAGGGTCATTGCTCATCTTCCCGGAATGCAGAGAGATTTTCTCTCAGCTTTTCCTGAAACAGTTCCATGGACCGGGAGAAGGTCTGGGATTTTTTCCATACCAGATACATGCCAAGCTCCAACTTAGGCTTCAGCGGCCGGAAGCAGAGGCCGCTGCCGGTGGTGTTTACCAGCTTGTCCAGGGTGAATGCGTAGCCCATGCCCTCGTCCACCATCAGCGAGGCGTTGTAAATGAGGTTGTAGGTGGCGACGGTATGAAGCTGCGTGGGCTCCTTTCCCAGCCAGCGGTACAGGCCGCTCTTGTTGTCCACCTGCCGGGAGAGGATCAGGGGCTTGTCCCACAAGTCCTGAGGGGAGATGGCGTCTTTTTCTGCCAGGGGGCTGCTGCGCTGCATCAGAACGCCCCAGGTGTCTTTCATGGGCAGCTCCATGTAGTGATATTTGGTCTTGTCGATGTCGCCCAAAAGGATGCCGAAATCCAGCAGCCCCTTGTCCAGCCGTTCGCATACATCCACCGCGTCGCCGCTGACGATATGAAAGAGGATGCCCGGATAGCTTTTTTGCAGCTGGCAGGCAGTTCTTGCAATCTGACGCACTCCGTCGGTCTCTCCGGTGCCGATGTAAATGTCGCCGCTGATGGTCTCGTCGGACTGGGAGATCTCCTTTTCCGTCCGCCCTACCAGGTCCAGGATCTCCTCCGCCCGCTTGCGCAGCAGCATGCCGTCCTCGGTCAGTGTGATCTTCCGGCTGCCCCGGATCATGAGCTGCTTGCCCAGCTCTTCCTCCAGATCCCGGAGCTGCCGGGAGAGGGTGGGCTGGGTCAGATGCAGGGCCTGGGCTGCCGCCGAGATATTCTGCTCCTTTGCCACTGCGAGAAAATATTGCAGCACCCGCAATTCCATAGTGTCACCGCCTTTTCTCTGATTATAGCGTAAAACTAGTATAGCTTGCAAGCATAATAAGGCATTCTTTATAGGTATTTGTTATTATACTTTCCGGGTGTTACAATAGAACTGCGAAAATAAGCGATCAGGAGTACAAGATGGAGTTACAAGCATTTTTGGAGCATCTGAACAGCGGAAAACCGGTAGAGGGCGGCAGTGAAGCGCATCTGTGCATGCACGGCGTCAGTCAGGAGGCGCTGCGGATCACAGCCCGGATCAACGGCAGCTACCACGAGCCGGAGCAGCTGCGGGCGCTTTTTTCTGAGCTGACCGGCAGACCGGTGGACGAGAGCTTTGCGTTGTTTCCGCCCTTTTACACGGACTGCGGAAAGAACATCCATGTAGGCAAGCACGTATTCATCAATATGGGCTGCAAATTTCAGGACCAGGGCGGCATTTTCATTGGGGACGGCACCCTGATCGGGCACAATGTGGTGCTGGCCACCCTCAACCACGCCAAGTCGCCTCGTGACCGCGGCACCATGATCCCCGCCCCCATCCATATCGGGAAACAGGTCTGGATCGGGTCCAACGCCACCATATTGCCCGGGGTGACCATCGGAGACGGCGCCATCGTGGCAGCCGGCTCCGTCGTGACCCGGGACGTACCGGAAAACACGATTGTGGGCGGTGTGCCCGCCAGCGTCATGCGACAGCTCAGTGAGGAGGAACTGCAATGAGCAAGAAGATCCTAGTCATTTCCACCAGCCCCCGGAAGGGGGGAAACTCCGATGCTCTGGCGGATGAATTTGTCCGCGGTGCCCAGGAGGCCGGCAACCAGGTGGAGAAGGTCACCCTGTACGATAAGACCATCGGCTTTTGCAGGGGATGCCTCACCTGCCAGAGCACCGGGCACTGCGTGATCCGCGACGACGCGGCCGCCATCGCCCGGAAGATGGGGGCGGCGGATGTCATCGCATTTGCCACGCCCATTTATTACTACGGCATGTGCGGACAGATGAAGACCATGCTGGACCGGGCCAATCCGCTTTTTGCAGCTGACTACCAGTTCCGGGATATCTATCTGCTTTCTGCGGCGGCGGAAGAGGACGAACACACGGTGGACGGAGCCGTCACAGGCCTGATGGGCTGGATCGACTGCTTTGAAAAAGCGCGCCTGGCCGGAACGGTCTTTGCCGGGGGCGTGACGTCTGTGGGGGAGATCCAAGGTCACCCCGCGCTGAAAAAGGCCTATGAAATGGGCAGGCGTATTTGATCATTCAGGAGGACAAAGCCTATGAATTCCAAATATCACGGATATTCTTTCCCGCTGCGGGATACGGTCACCCGGGAAAAGGTGTACTTTCATAACCGCTACGGCATCGAGCTGTGCGGCGATCTGTACCTGCCAAAGGATAGAGACGGAAAGCTGGCGGCGGTGGCGGTGTCCGGGCCTTTCGGCGCTGTGAAGGAGCAGTGCTCCGGGCTGTACGCCGAGGAGCTGGCCTCCCGCGGCTTTGCGGCCCTGGCCTTTGATCCATCGTTCACCGGAGAGAGCGGCGGCGCGGTGCGGAACGTGGCCTCGCCTGACATCAACACGGAGGACTTCTCCGCTGCGGTGGATTTTCTCTCCACCCGGGACTTTGTGGACCCGGAGCAGGTGGGCATCCTGGGTATCTGCGGCTGGGGCGGCATGGCATTGAACGCCGCCGCCATGGATACCCGCATCAAGGCCACCGTCACAGCCACCATGTACGATATGACCCGGGTGAACGCCAAGGGGTATTTCGATGCCGCCGACAGTGCCGATGCCCGGTATGAGACGAAAAAGGCGCTCAATGCCCAGCGGACGGAGGATTATCAAAACGGGACCTACGCCCGGGCGGGCGGCGTGGTGGACCCGCTGCCGGAGGACGCGCCCTTCTTTGTGAAGGATTATTACGACTATTACAAGACGGAGCGGGGCTATACGGAGCGTTCCCTGAACTCCAATGACGGATGGAACGTGACCTCATCGCTGTCCTTCCTCAATATGCCCATCCTGCGTTACAGCAGCGAGATCCGCAGCGCTGTGCTGATGATCCACGGAGACAAGGCCCACTCCTGTTACTTCAGCCGGGACGCCTATGCCGACATGGTGAAGGACAGTCCCTATGCCGGCAACAAGGAGCTGCTCCTTATCCCCGGCGCGGTCCACACCGATCTCTACGATCAAAAGGACGTCATCCCCTTTGACAAGATCCAGCAGTTTTTCCGGGAATATTTGAAGTAAATGCCGCGGCAGCGAAGGAGGACGCCCATGCTAAAATTATTCTGCATGCTCCTTGCAGCGTTCAGCCTCTCCGCCTGTATGCCGGGAGAGACGACCGTGTCATCCGGCGGGGCTCAGACAGCACAGCCTTCAAAAGAGACTGCGGGGACCCAGCAGCCCCAGGAAGTGCCGGCCGGTCAGGAGGGATCCGGTTTGAAGATCACCGTTGGAGACTGCGAACTGCAGGCCACTTTTGAGGACAACAGCTCCGCCGAGGAGTTCCGGGAGCTGCTTGAAGAGGGGCCGCTGACCATCGAGATGGAGGACTACGGGGGCTTTGAAAAGGTGGGGCCCCTGGGTACGTCGCTGAGCCGGAACGATACCCAGATCACCACCCAGCCCGGAGATGTGATCCTCTATCAGGGCAATCAGATCACCATTTACTACGGGACCAATTCCTGGAGCTTTACCAGGCTTGCCAGGATCGATGACCCCACCGGTTTGCAGGAAAAGCTGGGAGAGGGAACCGTTTCCGTCACGTTTTCTCTAGCATAGGAGGTAGATACGATATGGCAGTGAAGCAGACGGCGGGCCGGGATGCCCTGGGGGAGTTCGCGCCCAAATTCGCAGAATTGAATGACGATGTGCTCTTCGGACAGGTCTGGAGCCGGGAGGATAAGCTCTCTTTGCGGGACCGCTCCCTGGTTACGGTAGTGGCCCTGATGTCCCAGGGCCTGGTGGACAGCTCGTTCCGGTACCATTTGGCAACTGCCCGGCAAAACGGCATCACCCGGCTGGAGATCGCGGAGATATTGACCCATGCGGCCTTTTACGCAGGCTGGCCCAAGGCGTGGGCTGCCTTCCGCATGGCAAAGGAGGTCTGGGCCGATGAGGCTGCAGCCGATGACGGCAGGCAGCAGCATCAAGCGGAGATGGTGTTCCCCATCGGGGCACCCAATGACGGCTTTGCGCAGTATTTCACGGGCCGGAGCTATCTGCAGCCCCTTTCCACCAGCCAGGTGGGCACCTATAATGTGACCTTTGAGCCCGGCTGCTGCAATAACTGGCACATCCACCATGCCGCTCGGGGCGGCGGACAGATCCTCCTCTGCGTGGCCGGCCGCGGCTGGTATCAGGAGTGGGGGCAGGAGGCCCGGGAACTGCGTCCAGGAGATGTGGTCAATATCCCGCCGGAGGTGAAGCACTGGCACGGTGCCGCGGCAGACAGCTGGTTTTCCCATCTGGCGCTGGAGGTGCCGGGGGAGAGCTGCTCCAACGAGTGGCTGGAGCCGGTTTCCGACGAAGCGTACGCCAAACTGGGCTGAAGCCCATTGCTGCAAACCGCCCCTGTCAATTCTATCGACAGGGGCGGTTTCAAAGCTGGCGGCAAAGGAAGCTGCGGCTTGTAAGAACGCGGAGGATGGAGTACAATCGATCGTGTATGAAGCGGTCATGAAGTCAGGAAGGGAGCGCCGGAGCCGTTGGCCGCGCTGCCCGGTGACGTTCACGCCCGAATGAAATCAGTTTCCGGGAAACAGGAGGTATCATTATGCGCAAGAATTTTGGAGCCAAGCCCTGGACCTATCCCCAGCCGGTGTTTATTCTGGCCACCTATGGCGAGGACGGCATGCCGGATGCCATGAATGCAGCCTGGGGCGGCATCAGCGATGACAAGGAGCTTTCCATGTGCATCAGCGCCGGGCACAAGACCACCGCCAACATCCTGGCGCGCAAGGCGTTTACCGTCAGCATGGCGACGGCGGAGCAGATGGTGCCCTGTGATTACGTGGGCATCGAATCCGGCAACAGTGTGGCCAACAAGCTGGAAAAAGCAGGCTGGCACACCACGAAATCGGAATTCGTGGATGCGCCCCTCATCGACGAACTGCCCATGGCTGTGGAGTGCCGTCTGGTGAGCTACGATCCGGAGAGCTGCCGCCTGGTGGGTGAGATCGTCAATGTCAGCGCGGATGAGTCGGTGCTGGGTCCAGACGGCAAGATCGATCCGGACAAGCTCCGTCCCATCGTCTTTGATCCCGTGCACAACGCCTATCGCGTTTTGGGCGAGAAGGTGGGCAACGCCTTCCGGGACGGCGCGAAGCTGAAGTAAGATAAAAGAGACTCCATAAAAACACCGGATGGACTTTCCTGTGATCTGGAAAGTCCATCCGGTGTTTTCTCTGTTCCGGCGACACTGCCGGAATATTTGGATATGGCTGGTCAGGGCTGCACCGCGGAGTGCTCCATGAGATGGATCAGCGCCCGGATGCCCTGGATATAGGCACGGACGGAGATGCGCTCGTCAGTGCCGTGGACGCCCCTGGCCGCGTCCTCCGGAGAAGCCATGAAGGGGCTATAACGCAGGCAGGTGTCGCAGACGATCTCATAGCAGTGAGCGTCTGTGGCGCCTGCGGTCAACGACGGCAGGAATACCACATCGCGGAAGTAGCGGCCCATGGTCTCCACCAGCCGGGCATAGCCATATCCGTCGGAGCGGGCGGTGGCAGAGGGATCGTTTGCCTGGAGGAACCGCAGCTCCACGCTCTCGTCCGCCACAGCCTGACGCACATGGGACAGGACCTGCTCCGCCGTCTCGCCCTCCGCGATGCGGAAGTTCACCACGGCGCTCATGTCCTGGGGCATGACATTGCAGGCGGCGCTGCTGCCGCGGATGACGGTGGGGGCGATGGTGGTGGTGACGAAGGGGAACAGCGCCCGGGTCTCACAGCAGTATCGGGCGATGGCGTCGGCGTTTTGGTCCACATCCTGCACCAATGTCTTCAGGGGCTCCTCCGTCACATAGGGGGCGATGGCCTGGAAAGCGCCTTTCATGACCGGCGTCAGGCGGACGGGGAAGGGGTGCTCCACGATGCGGGCGATGGCCTGGCTGATGCGGCCCAGAGACGTTCCGCCGAAGGGGCGGCTGGAGTGGCCGCCCGGGCTGCGGACGGTCAGCTCCAGATCGGCATAGCCCTTTTCCATCAGCTCCACAGGGGCGATATAGGTCCCGGGCGCGCCGTAGGCTTCGCCGCTTTCGATGGTGCAGCTTCCCTCGTCCAGCACAAATTCCAGCTGCACGCCGCGGCTTTGCAGGGTCTCGGCGATGGTTTTGGCGCCCAGATTCAGCGTCTCCTCATCGTCGCCGAAGGCAAGATACACCGTGCGGCGGAAGGACTGTCCGTGGGAGAGCAGATACTCCGCCGCCTCCAGGCAGCCGAACACCTGGTTTTTGATATCCAGGGTGCCCCGGCCCCAAATGTAGCCCTGGGCGATGGCACCGGAGAAAGCGGGATAGTTCCAGTCATCCTCTGTGCCTGCCACCACCGGCACCACATCCTGGTGGGACATGAACAGGCACGGGCGCAGATCCGGATCGCTGCCGGGCAGCGTAATGAGCAGGGAGCGCTGTCCCAGCACCTCCAGGGTGCCCGCGGCCATCACATGGGGGTAGCCGGAGCGGATCAGCGCATGGAGCTGGTCAAAGGGGGCGTAGTCCGTCAAACTGTGGTCGGCGCAGTTGATGGTTTTGCACTGGACGGCCCGGCTCAGGCGCTCTGCGGCGCCCTGGCCGTCCAGATCGGGGTAATCTTGTTCGTGGTCAAAAAATGTATCGATGGATCTCATAAGCCTTTGTCCTCCAGATAGCGGCTGAGAAATTCCCGGGTACGGGTTTCCCTGGGGTTTGCGAAGAGCTGGTCCGGCGGGCCCTGCTCCAAAATGACGCCCTGATCCATGAACACCACCCGGTCGCTGACCTCCCGGGCAAATGCCATTTCGTGGGTGACCACCACCATGGTCATCCCCTCCCTGGCCAGGGCTTTCATCACGTCCAGCACCTCGCCTACGATCTCCGGGTCCAATGCGGAGGTGGGCTCGTCAAAGAGCATGATCTCCGGCTCCATGCAAAGGGCCCGGGCGATGGCCACCCGCTGCTTCTGGCCGCCGGAAAGGCGGCGGGAGTCGGCGTGGATGAAGCTGCCCAGGCCCACGGCTTTCAGGTGGCGGATGGCGGTTTCCTCCGCCTGGGCCTTGGGGATATGCCGGACGGACATGGGGGCCAGGGTGCAGTTATCCAGCACGTTTTTGTTGTTGAAGAGGTTGAAGCCCTGAAAGACCATGCCGATCTTCTGACGCAGGGCGTTGAGATCGGTGTCCAGGACGGTCAGGTCCTGACCGTCGAACCAGATGTGGCCGCAGTCCGGCTCTTCGAGAAGGTTCAGACAGCGCAGCAGGGTGGACTTGCCGGAGCCGGAGGCACCGATGATGCAGACCACCTCGCCTTTGTGTACGTCCAGGTCGATGCCTTTGAGGACTTTCAATGAGCCGAAGGACTTTTCCAGTCCCCGGATGGAGAGAATCGGTTCCATAGGCACCTCCTTAGTTGGAACTGGGGATCCCGCGATAGGTGCTCAGACTCAGCTTGCGGGAGAGCTTGTTCAAAAGGGCGCTGATGCAGCAGGTCATGATGAGGTAGATCACGGCGGCCGTTACATAGTTGGGCAGGTACTTGTAGTAGATGCCGGCCACGCTGCTGGCCGCGTACATCAGCTCCACCACGCCGATGACATTGAGCACGGAGGAGTCCTTGATGTTGATGATCATCTCATTGCCGATGGCGGGAATGGAGTTTTTCAGAGCCTGGGGGAAGACCACCTTCATCATGGTCTGCCAGGCGCTCATGCCCAAGGAGCGGGCGGCCTCCGTCTGCCCGGCGTCGATGGACTCCACGCCGCCCCGCAGCACCTCGGAGAGGTAGGCTGCGGAGTTGAGGGAGACGGTGGTGAGGCCTGCAATGTAGAAGCTCCAGATGGTATTGATCTCCGTGACGGACAGACTGGTGTGATCGGTGAAAAGGCCGAAGCCCGCATAGTAGATGATGCAGGCCTGGAGCATCATGGGTGTGCCGCGGACCACCGTCACATACAGAAGGGAAAAGCGGCTGCACACCACCTTGAGGAACTTGATGTGGTCCCGGTCCCGGCGGCCCGGCTTCTGAATGCGCAGAAATACCAGTCCAACTGCCAAAACAAAGCCGAAGATGGTGCCGAAAAACGCCAGGCGCAGTGTGGTCCAAAGACCCGTGAGGAACAGCGATTTGCTGTTATAGAGCATGTACACCATGGACTGGAAGAAGGGGGAGGGGGCACTCTCCATTTGGGAGACCTCCCAAACCACCTGAAATAGTACATGGATCCGGTCCGCCGCGAAGAGGGCGAACACCGCCCACACCACGTAGGACCCGTACCGGGCGGCCCGACGGGCGGCTGGGGTGCAGAACCGGGAGCGGCTGCGATAGGTCCGGCCCAGACGGAGCTTATCGGCCAAAGCAGCCAGCGCCGCCAGGGTGAAAAGGGCGCACAGGGCGAGGCAGGTATAGACCACCGGAGGGAAGCTGAGGGCGAAACCGTACCGGGTGGAATACCGCCAGACCAGCACGGACAGCGCCGCGAGCACACAGCTGGATAAATAGACATAGGGATGGTCCGCTGAGACAAACCGGACCAGGCGCCGTCCCTTGTCCGCAAACCACTTCCCCGTGTCTGCGGGTACGGCGCACAGCAATGCAAGAAATCCGTTCATGGCGCGTTACTTGGGCTGGCGCTCACAGGCGGCGTTGAAGATCTCCATGCGGGTCTCGTCGTCCAGGGTAGCCAGGGCGGCGTTGACCTGCTCCAGAAGCTCCGTGTCATCTTTCCGCAGGCCCACGCAGGAGCCGTTGAAGCCCAGATCGAAGCCTTCGCCGCCGGCGAACTCGATGACCTTGAAGGTGGGATTGGCGGCAAGATAGCCCGGGGTGTTCTCCATGTTCACCACGATGGCGTCGCAGGTCCCCTGGGCCAGGCGGGAAATCTGGTTGGGCACGCTGTCCACGGCGGGCAGATGGTTGACGCCCTCGATCTGGTCGATGACGGTATCCAGCATGGTGTCCTTCTGGCCCAGCACGCTGGCACCGGAGAAATCCTGGAGAGAGGCGGCATCGGCATAGGGGGAGTCGCCGCTGACCATGAGGCCGTACTCTGTGAGCTTATAGGGATCGCTGAAATTGATGGATGCCCGGCGTTCGGCGGTGTCGGCCATGCCGGCGATGATCATGTCGATCTGGCCGGCGTTCAGCGCCTCGATCAGGCCGGACCAGGCCAGCTTGACGATGACCAGCTCCGCGCCCAGCTCATCGGCGATGTGGCGGGCGATCTGTACGTCGTTGCCGTCGGCGTAGAAGCCGGGCAGGTTCTCGATGGGGACATTGTACTCGCTCTGGGTGTCCTCCTGCCAGTTGTTGGGAGCGTAGGCGCACTCCATGCCCACTCGGATCACGGTGGGGGTTTCTCCCGACCCGGCGGCTTCGGAGGTCTCGGCGGCATCGGGCTGTTCCTGAGCGGACGGGGTCTCCTGGGAGCCGCAGGCGGCCAGGCTCAGCGTCATGACCAGCGTCAGCAGCAGGGCAAACAATCTTCTCTTCTTCATGGGGATCATCCTTTCTCTGTTTGTATAAAAAAACAGCCATGGATACAGTGAAGCATCCACGGCTGGCATTGAAGGATACAATTCCCCCACAAAGGAGGCAATTGGCCAATGATAGCGCTCCACATCTGTGACAGTCCGCCGGATGTTCTCCGTCGGCCCAGCAGCGCATGTTCAGGCGGCATGCCCCACTTCGGCGGCGGACCCTTTCCTCTCCCGGAGTGCCTGCTCCGTCAGGGGGAGAGTACTGATGTACACCGCGCCTCTACCATTGTCTCGGCCCCGGATCGGGCCGAAGCAACTTTGTGAAATTGTTTTGCACAGGATAACCTTTCCTGTGCTGCTTGTCAAGAGGAAATAAAAAATTTTTCCGTAACTGGTAAAAAATGCGAAAAAGAAATCCGGTTTTTTATGCATAACGCATGTAAATATTTTCTCTTGCTCTTTCTCTTGCTCTGAGGATTCAGTCCCACCGGTTGAAGAGGATCTGCCCGATGGTCTGGGGCTTCCAATGGCCGATCTGCGTCAGCTCCGCAGTAGAAAGACACTTCAAAGCACCGGGCTCCGTGCAATTTGCGGACAGATCGCCGGGCCGCAGCAGGCGGTACGGAGAAAGAAGCGGGCTTGCCGGAAAGACGGGGCTATCCAAAAAGGCGCCGGCAGCAGGGTCTGCTGACGAGGAAAAGGCCAGGCAGGGGAAATAGGCGTTGCGCAGCAGGCAGCATGGTCCTGCCGGAAGCAGAAACGTGCCCACGTAAAAATTTTTCCCCATCAGCGTCTCATCCGTTTTCAGAACACGCCCGCCCGCCTCCCGGGCAAGACTATGGCACAGTGTACGGAATTCCCGGGGATCGGCGGGCTGGAGCCACCGGTCTCCCGGGCCGAAAAAACCGGTGACGCCTGCGGGGAGCGGCACGGAGGAATGGAACGGGGAAGCATTCATCGGCGGCCTCCCTTCAGGAGGACTGCTGGCATAGGCAGTCAGCCTGTTGCGAGCAATTTGGTGCTTCAACGTTCGTATACAAAGTGTGCTGACGGAGAAGTTCCCGGAGCTGGGGGAATGTCCCGGTGACCAGATCCGCCTTCTGCAAAATCGTGGCCCTGTCAGAAACGATGATGATCAGCAGATCCTCCGTCTCCATGGCAAATGTGATTTCGCCGTAGGGAACTTGATAGATAGCGTCTATCCCGTCTGCCGTGATGGACATGCCGTCCTCGGAAAAGGTGACGCACGCGGACTCCAGGTGGTTTGCCGCGGCTCTGCTTTGCAGCAGCCGGGCAGCTTCCCGCTGGTAGGGCGTGGAGGTTTTCCGTCTGCTGGTCAGCAGCGCTGTCACGCCCACGGCGGCTTCGGTGATCCCAAGCCACAGTACGGGGCCCGGAATGTCCGGACTGCCCCAGGCGCCTGCGCACAGCAGCAGGCCCATCAAAAGACTCAGGGTACCCAGCAGAACGGGCCGGCATGCCCACAGGACCACCGTCCCCGTCCCCAAACCGGCCGCACCCACCAGCATGGGGATCAGCAGCTGCTTCGGATCCATGAGCCCCGGGACCAGAAGGATCAGTCCCAGCAGCCAATTGATGAGGGAAAGGACCGTTCGCCGCCGGCGCCTTTTTTGCCGCACGGCCTGCGGGCCTCTGTCCTTGCGGTTGAGCCGGTCGGCCAGTGCCCACAGCCGGGGGCACTTTTCCCGGGAAACCAGTTCCGTCCGCGTTTCCAGAGCACGAGCTACCTGGCAAAGCAGCCGGTCGGGGTCCGGAGGTGTGATTTGAAAGGAAAATGACGGTTCCATAGATACCTCCTGTTTACAGCTTCAGAGCTGTTCGCTCTGCCAGCTTGCGGCTGCTTCCTCCCGGGTGGGGACGCGGGGCAGCAGGCAGGAAAAATCCTGGCTGAACAGCGGGCGGGCCAGGCGGGTGAGCCAATGCGTCAGGATCTCCGGGGTGATGGGACGCGTTTCAGCCAAAAAGACAACGGCGTAGTGCGGAGGAAGCGGCGGCGATCGCAGCGACAGCAGTGTGCCGCCGGGCGGCAGAGGCTGGTTGCAGAAGGCGAGACCCGGTGTGAAATTCCCGTAATACAGTGCGCCGACGAAAAAGTCTGCCTCGCCTTGTTCCAGGGCTTCCGCCCGGCGGAGGAACGCGGGATAATCCGGGTGATCCGGCGGGATGAAATCCTGCTCCCGGATCATATGGTGCAGTTCATGCAGGTTATAAAGATCGAAATGAAAAAACGGCATGCGGCCGTCGGCGTCATCCGTGAGGGAGCACTCTACCCAGTGGGGCGGAGAGAAATCTTTTGCCGTGGAATAGACACACCACCAGTAATTCCAGTAGTCTACCTGGATGTATTTGACAGGGCCTTGGATCATGGGACCTCCTTTTTACATTGACGGAGCAGGCAAATATGTGATATACCGAATATAGCATGGACAGCTTGTGTTTCCATGAAGTTTCCCTTAAAAATTCTAAAGAAAGCCAAATCGCAGACGGCGGGCGGAAAGGTGGAGCATGATGCGGGAAGAGGAAAAAATTTTTGCCGGGAAGCTGTTTGACGCCCAGACCCGGGAGCTGCGGGACATCAAGCATAAGGCGCACACACTCTGCATGAAGTTCAACAGCATGGACGAATACGACCCGGAGCGGCTGCCCCTTATCCGCCAATTCATTGGTGCCATCGGAGAAAAATACCATTTCCAGGGGCCTATCCAGTTCAACTACGGCAGCCATACCTTCATTGGTGAAAATTTCTTCGCCAATTTCAACCTCACGGTCATGGACGACGGAAAGATCTTCATCGGCAATGACGTGATGATGGGGCCCAATGTGAGTCTGCTGTGCACCAACCATCCCCTGATCGCCCAGGAGCGGGCCAGGATGCGCTATCCGGACGGGCATGTGTCCATGTCCGAATTTGCAGGAGAGATCCATATTGAGGATGATGTGTGGCTGGCGGCAAACGTGGTGGTCATTGACGGTGTGACCATCGGCAAGGGGGCGGTTATCGGTGCCGGCAGCGTGGTGACCCGGGATATCCCGGCGGGATGGCTGGCTGCGGGAGTGCCGGCCCGCCCCATCCGGGAGATCAGCGACCGGGACTCCAAGCTGGATCTGCTGGTTCCGTGAGAGGTCAAAAGAAAGCAGAGGTGAAAATCGAAAGATTTTCACCTCTGCTTTGCTGTTTGCAGGCGGGGATCATGGATCGCGGTCCTCCTCCGGCGGGAGCGGGTGCCAGGCCGGCGGCTCCCTCCGGCGGGAGAACAATCGCCGGATCCGGTCCAGCACGGCCTCCACAAGGTGGAACCACAAAAGTCCGAAGAAAAAGACTGCCACCAGAAAAAGGGCCAACGCCCCCAAAGCTTCCAAGGACATGACGCCTTACCGGGTGGCGAAGCGGTTGGTGAAGAAGTCGGTAAAGGCGGCCAGCTCCTCTTCCTGGGATACGTAGACATACAGGGATTCATCGTCCAGCCAGTCGTATGCGTTGATGCCGATGTAGCCCTTCTTGTCCGGGTAAATGATGAAGGCCTCCGTGGGATACTTGTTCCGATATGCCTTCAGGATTTCGGAGCGGCGGTAGAAGGTGGGATCGCCGCAGCCGGAGAGATCCGGGACCGTGGGGACTACCACGATGGTTTCCAGGGATTCATCCCAACCTACGATGAGATTGCCGATTTTGGTTTTGCTGCCGTGGACAAAGCCGTAATTGAACCGGGCCACGTCCTCTGTGTAGCCGAAGATCAGGCGATACCGGTCGCCGTCCTCCACCACCTGGTTGAAAAGCATGCGCATTTTCTGCGCATTTGCCCGGCTTTTCTCCATGTCTACCTGAGGCCCCTGAAAAAGCTTGCTGAAAAATCCCATGTTTCGTTCCTCCTGAAAATTTTTACAGCGCGGCAGACCGCGCGGTTTTGCAGTAGTAAAATAAATATAATTTTCTGCGTTTGTCTTTATTTTGCGGGAGAGAAATCCGCCGCAGCCGCAGCTGGGGCGGATGAGGACAAAGAGCGGTCACAAAGATGCGGGATGGCGCAGGGAGTCCAGATAGTCTGCCAGGGCGTTGATCTGGAAAGCGACGGTTTTTTCTGCCGCCTCCGGGACGAGCAGGGGCAGTGTCTCCGGGATGGCCCGGCGGATGACCAGGATTGCAAGGCATAGATTGGTGAACAGCTGCACCCGCTCCGTGTCCGGCTGAATGCCGAAGCACTCCAGGATGCCGCCGAAAAGCCGGGCCTGCTTTTCCCGAAAGACCCGGTAGCTTTCCGCCGGCAGCCGACGAAAGATCAGCTGCTGCTCTTCCACGGTCAAGACCGCAATGCCGTTTTGCTCTCCGTAGCAGCAGGAGTGAAGGAAGGTCCTCACGGCATCTTTCCAGCACAGGCTGGGATCTGCCATCAGGGCCTTGGCGTAGGCGAGGATCCTGGGCTGCTGGAGGTACAGCGTCTCCACAATGAGGTCTTCCTTGGTGGGAAAGAAGGAGTAGAAAAACGTACGGGAGATGCCCACAGCCCGATAGATCTGTTCCACGGTGGTATGCTGGATGCCCTGGCGTGCCATCAGCTCCAAAGCTTTGGAGACCAGCGCCTGCCGGATCTGGACCCGGTCTTCTTCTGAATAGGATACCTTGGGCATAAGGAGCCTCCAAATAAAGATGATTTTTTAAATTTGTATTTATTCTACCATGGGAAACTGAAAAAAACAAGTGGCACATGGCGCGGCGCAGTGCTGGACGGAATTGTTTTGACAAGCGGATGAAAAAGGGGTATGGTCATGAAAGAATGCAGGTTCGCACCGTCAGCACAGCTGGCGACGGGGCAGAAAAACAGGAGGAACAGGGTATGCAGACGGCGGAGGAATTGAAAAGCCTGCTGGACAGGATCGACCACAGAGGCTATCCGGCCTATAAGGAGACGAAGGGGATCTACGATTTCGGAGAGTATATACTGTCCATTGACCATGTGCAGGGAGACCCGTTTGCATCACCTTCCCGGCTGAGCATCCGGGTCAGCGGAAGGACGGCTGGCTTTCCGGAAGCATTGTATGGGATGCCCTGCCGCCGGATCGCGCTGCAGGACGCCCTGCTGCGGGGATTCGGCGCCCAAGCGGAGCAGGCATCGTATCAGGCCAAGGGCTCCGGTCACAGCGGCCTGATCTCCGTCAGCCGCTGCGGGCAGGAGGTGCTGGAGCGGACCGGCTGCTGTATCGGGGAGGACGGGAGCGTCCTGGTGCGGCTGGAGGTGGGGTTTCCCGCCAACGGGCGGACCATCAACGCCCGGGAACTGGAGAAGATCCTCTTTACACTGCTGCCCCGGTGCGTGCGGGCGTCCCTGCTTTATAAAAATCTGGATGGAGTCCGGCTGCGCGCCGCGGCGGATCTGGCGGAGGATCAGCGGTATATCCGGGATGCGCTGCCCGGTCTTGGCCTTTGCGCATTTGTGGCAGACGGCAGCATCCTGCCCCGGGCTTCCGGTGTTTCGGCCCGGCCCATGCAGGGCGCTGTGCCGTTCCATACACCAAAAGAGCTGGCGGTGACGCTCTGCCTGCCCCACAGGGGAACGATCACCGGCATGGGCATCCCCAGAGGTGTCACGCTGATCGTAGGCGGCGGCTATCACGGCAAGTCCACGCTGCTCAAGGCGTTGGAACTGGGCGTATATGACCACGTTGCCGGAGATGGGCGGGAATTTGTCATCACCGACGCCACCGCCGTGAAGATCCGTGCGGAGGACGGCCGCAGCATTCACGGAACGGATATCTCCATGTTCATCAGCGGCCTGCCCAACGGGAAGGATACTACGGCCTTTGAAACGGAGGATGCCAGCGGCAGTACCTCCCAGGCGGCCAACGTGATAGAGGGGATGGAAGCGGAAGCGGGCGTGCTGCTCATGGATGAGGACACCAGCACCACCAATTTCATGGTACGGGACGCACTGATGCAGCGGGTCATCTGCCGGGATATGGAGCCCATCACCCCCTTTATCGAGCGGGTGCGGGAGCTGTATGACCGGTTCGGGATTTCCACCATCGTTGCAGCGGGAAGCTCCGGGGCCTATTTCCATGTGGCGGACCATATCATCCAGATGGATCGCTATGAACCAAAGGATATTACCGCGCTGGCAAAGCAGGAGGCTGCTGCGTTCGATGAGTCCTTTGTGCCCAGGGAAGCGGCCCGAAAGCCGGACTTTTGCCGCCGGCCCATGGGGACCGCACTGCCCTCCGATGGGAGAGTCAAGCTCAAGACCCTGGGGCGGGACGGCTTTTCCATCAACCGGGAAACGGTGGATCTGCGATACGTGGAACAGCTTTGCGACGGGGAACAGACTGCCGCACTGGGCTGCTGCGTGCTGTATGCCCAGCGGCATCTGCTGGACGGGAAACGGACACTGGGCCAGGTGGCAGAGGCGCTGGACCAGGTGATGGCCCGCCGGACGCCTGCGGCTCTTTGCGAGGGACAGGCCGGCGTTCCGTTTTTGGCGCGGCCCAGGAAGCAGGAGATCTTTGCCTGTCTCAACCGTATGCGCAGCCTGCGGATGTGAAGGACCGGCGGAGACGGCCGGCTGCCGGGCCTTTCAGACCTCCAGTGTCTGTATGGACTTGCCGGTCTGCTCTTCCAGAAAGCGGCGGAAGGCGGCCTTGCTTCCGCCGGCCAGATAGGCCTTGTCATAGGCCTGGGCGCATTCCTGCCCCAGAATGAAGATGAAGAAGTGGGCGTCTTCCACCAAAAGACGCACGCTGCTGTACGGCCAGCGGACGGATACGCCGGAGATCTGCGACTCGTAGCAGTCTGCGTGAAAGACGGTATGGACCGGCTCGGAGCCAGGAAAGGCACATTTTCTGGAAAGGAAAGCACTGCATGCGTCTTCCTTCCAGATCAGCAGCAGGAGCGCAGCAATGGCCAGCGCGTACCCGACCCATACGCAGGGCGTGTCCAGTGAAGCGCAGAGAAGCACCAGGAAGAGCAGGATACTGCCGCCTGCGAGACCGCGGGCACGGCGGGCGGCGGCTTTGCGGACGGTCTTTCGCACGGTCCGGGCCATGACGGTGAGGGTTTGCTGGTCATAGATGGTTTGACAGGTGAATTCCATGGGTGCCTCCTGTGGTTGGGAATTGAATATATCCGCAGTATAGCAGGGCTCTCCCCAGATACTATAAATTTTTCCTTAAGGTTTATAAAGACAGACTCCGGTTTGGAAGAGAAAGGAGAAACGGGATGAAAAAACTGGATCGAACGAAGCTGCGCCTGGCAGTGATCCCGCTGCTGATCGCATTTTTTTCCGTGTTTGTTATGGCGGGAGTTGCCTCTTCTCCCCAGTTTCACGCAGACACCATTGCCGCACTGGACGAAAAACAGGCCACGGTGCTGGAACTGACCGCAGCTTCCACCGCCGCATCCGCCGCCATCACGCTCCTTCCCGGCGATGCGGCCACGCCGATCGCGGAGAAGCTGGCGGACTTGAGCTCCGGTTTTCTGCTGGTGCTGTGTGCCATCTATCTGGAAAAATATCTGCTGACCATCACCGGGATGGTCACCTTTGACTTTTTGATCCCGGCGGCTTGCATCCTGTACCTAGTGCATCTGTTCGGCGGGTGGGAGGTGCCGCGGGTCCTGGCAAGAAAGCTTGCGGTGTTTGGATTAGCCATTGTTTTAGTGATCCCGGCTAGTGTAAAGGTGTCTGACTTGATTGAAGATACCTACCGCACGTCCATCGACGCGGCGGTGGAGTCGGCCAAGGAATCGGCCGGAGAGGTGGAAGAGGGCTCTGGACAGCTGGCCGGTGAAACGGAGGAGGGTTTCCTGTCAGGGCTGCTGTCCAAGCTCACAGAGGGGATCAGTGCCATCGGCTCCGGCATTTCGGAGAAGGTGGGCGAGACGGTCAACCGCCTGGTGGAGGCCCTGGCCATTATGCTGGTGACTGCCTGCGCCATCCCCATCCTGGTGCTGCTGTTTTTTGTATGGCTCATCAAAACCCTGTTCTCTGTGGACCTGACCATGGAAGCCGCCGGGGCATACCGTTCTCTGCGCGGGAAGCGGCGGGATGCCCGACAGGGGGACGAATGACCCGTGACAGGAAAGAAAAGACCGGCCTTTCCCTTACATGGGAAAGGCCGGCTTTTTATTTGACCAGTGCGGCCGGTTCCTGCGCACACAGGCGCCGGGCGTTTGCAAGGTAGCGGTCCAAAACGTAGTACAATTCGTCCCGGGGAAGCTCATCCGGCTGCAAGGCATCCAGATCGTGCAGCGGGCAGATCCGCTCCTCCAGGGCGGCGGCCAGACTGTCCAGCGCCTCTGTCTCGGCGGAGGTGACCATCCCGCTTTGGATCAGCCCCTCCGTCTGTTCCAGCTCTGAAAACATGTTCCACATCACCAACAGTCTAGCTCCGTGGAACGCGGCCCGATCCTGGGGGAGCTGGGCGGCATACTGCACAGCCTCGTGGTAGACCATGTGGAACTGAGAGAGCAGTTCACTGAACAGTGCCGGGTCCACCGGTTGGCGGAGGCTGCGGCGGATGACCGCCCAGTAAGCGGCCTGGAGCCGGTAGAGCTCCTGGATGTTTCTGCGGAACTGGGACTCCCGGCGGTTGGGCAGCAGGAAGCGGTTCACCACCAGCACCAGCGCGATGGCCATGGCCAGATACATCAGTCTCAGCCAGATGGCATCGCTCTCCCGCACAGTGAGCGTTGCCATCGTAAGGGCGAAGGCGGTGGAGAAGATGGGCTGGACCCAGGTGCCCGGCGTGCAGCAGTACATGAGGGAGATCATGACCAGAGAGAACAAAAATACGCCCGGCAGACCAGGGAGATAGGGATAGACCAGGTGCACCAGCAGACAGCCGATGGCGGTGCCCACAGGGCGGGTGACCATCCGGTGGGCGCTTTCTTCGTAGCTGGGCTGGAGCAGCAAAAAGGCGTGCAGCGGAAACCAGTAGGTGTGTTCAAATTCCCACAGGTAGCTGACCGTACAGCTGATGGTCATGACCACTGCCAAACGCAGGGCAAAGCGCAGCTCGAACCGGCCGGGGGAGAGCCGCTGGCGCAGGTTCTGCCAAACGGCGTCCCAAGGGATGGGCTGGAGCCGGGGCGTGTGCTCCGACTGAAAGGACTCCTGGCACAGCAGCAAAAGCGTATGCAGCACGCTGCGGTAGAATATGCGCAGCCGACCCTGGGGCAGCTGCGTGCGGTCCAGCAGGTCCTGGATCGTGACGGCAAGGGTCTGCCGGTCTGCACTGTCCCGGGCGGATTGCAGCCGGCGCACCAGAGTGGCCAGTGTGTGCATGACGTTTGGAAAGTCTGGGGTCTGCTGTGCCTGCTCCCAGGCATCCCGGTCCGTGACCAGATAGGATGCCCGCTGGAACAGCAGGGCAAAGAGATGGTAAAACCGCTTTTGCCGGTCCGGCAGCTGCAGCAGCCGGCGGCGGTCGTAGCCCATGCGGTGGAATCCGCGGGCCAGATCATAGAGCTCTTTTCCCGCACTGCGGCCGTCTCCGCCGTCAGCCAGGCCATCCAGCAGCTGGGCAAGACGCGTCAGACTGGCGGAGATCTGCCCGGAGGGGTCCGAGGAGATGTGAAAGACCTTGCCGCAGATCATCAGCGCTGCCACCAGAAGAACGCAGCAGAAAGTGAGCGCCGCCAACTGCGTGGGCAGCTGCTCTGTCGTGGGGGGGCGCAGCTCCAAAAACACGAACGTCATGGCGTAGCCCATGTGTCCCTTGGGGGTGAACTGACTGCACTTCCAGATCACCAGAGAAAAGGGAACGGCAAAATTCAGCAGCGCGCACAGCCACACATTCTGCCCTGCTGCGAAAGCCAGCAGGCACAAGACCAGGGATGTCAGGCACATGGAAATGTAGTCTTTGGCGTGGTTGGGCTCTTTTCTGCGCAGCTGAAACAGCGTGGTGGAGCAGGACACCACCATGGCATAGGTGGTGCCGAAAATGCCGATCACCAGCAAAAACTGTGCGATGTAAAAGAGAATGATGGAAAAGGCGTTGTGCCAGCGGCGCAAAAAAAGTGACCAGAGCTCCTGAATGCGGGAAAATGTATGCATGGCTGTCCCTCTCTGTGCTGTCTGCGTAAAACTGGGTAAAATACGGTTTCTTGTCAAATTTTCGTTAAATTTTATTATAGCGGAATTAGGGCGCTCAGCGCAAGAGGCAGGAGCCTGCCAGAGAAAATTTCAGGTATTTTTTTGAAATGACCGGCGGGATGTACAGGTGCGCGTTTCCAGCAGGTCATAGGCGCGGAGGAACGGCGTGATATCAGCACCGGAGCGCAAATGGTGCAGCAATATCTCGCCGCAGGCGCGGCTGTCGCTCCCGGCGTGGTGATGGTCCAGCTGCAGGTCCAGATAGTCGCACAGGGTATTGAGGCGGTGGTTGCAAAGCTGCGGCAGCAGCCTGCGGCTCATCTGGCAGGTGCAGGCATAGGGAACGGTGGGGTGCCAGTCGATGCCGTAAGCCCGCAGGCACTTGGAAAGAACAGACAGATCAAACGGTGCGTTGTGGGCCACCAGTATGCCGCTGTCCATGATGGGGCCAATGTGCTGCCAGAGCTCCGGAAACGTGGGCTTTCCCGCTACGGAACGGGGGGAGATGCCCGTGAGAGCGATGTTGAAGCGGTCAAAATGGGTCTCAGGGTCCACCAGAGTGTAAAACTCATCGGTGATGGAATTTGCGTCGATCACGGTGATACCAATGGCGCTCATGCGGTCGTTGGCGGCATTGGGCGTCTCTACGTCAAAGGCGATGTAGCGGTCGGATTTCATAAAGCCCTCCTCATCACACCACGATCTCCGCCCGGCTGCCGCCGCCCCGGCCCTTGGTGACGACGATCTGGCGGTCGATCTTTTCTTTCAGCTCCGATACGTGGGAGATGATGCCCACCAGGCGGTTGCCCTCGGTCAGGCTGGTGAGAGCCCGGATGGCCTGGCGCAAAGACTCCTCGTCCAAAGAGCCAAAGCCCTCATCTACGAACATGGTGTCCAGACGGATGCCGCCGGCCATGGACTGGATCTCATCAGAGAGGCCCAGCGCCAAGGATAGCGACGCCTTGAACGACTCACCGCCGGAGAGGGAGCGGACGCTGCGCTCAGAGCCGTTATAGTGGTCGATCACATCCAGCTCCAGGCCGCTTTGCCCGCGGTTATTTTCCGCCGTGGTGCGCCGCTTGAGTTCATATTGCCCGTCGGACATGACCATGAGCCGCACATTGGCCCGGCGGAGGATCCGGTCAAAGAACGTCATCTGCACGTAGGTCTCCAGGGCGATCTTCTCCTTGCCGGGCAGTGTGCCGTTGGCGGTGTTGGAGAGAGTGCGCATCCAGGCATAGCGCTGCTCCAGCTGCATGAGCTCTGCGGATTTTTCACGGATGTGTGCCAGAGCGGATGCGTTGGTGGAGATACGGGTGTGCAGCTGCTGGCGCGTCTGATTCAGGCTCTGGAGCTGGCTGTCCAGACGCTTCTGCTGCTCCTCCAGCGCCTGGCTGTCCAGAGCGGCACCGTCTTTCAAAAGACGGGTGAGCTGGAGGATGGCCGCATCGGTGCCGGAAAGTGCCTGAAGGCACTGGGCGTGTGCCTCCTCCGCTTGCTGCAATTCCGCAGCCAGACCGTCCAGCTCCTTGCGCAGCTCGTCGTGCAGGGCCTGCGCCTGTCCGGCCTGACCGCAGGGAAGGTCCCGGCGCAAAGCTTCGGCCTGCTGTGCCAGGGCAAGGAGACGGCTTTGGTCTGCCGCCAGTGTTTCCCGGGCCTGGGCGATCTCCGCCGCCAGGGCCTGCAGGGCCGCACTTTGCCGGGGAATGTCCTCTTCCAGAGCCTGCTTGCGCACAAGGCGCTCGGATGCCTGCTCCAGCTGCCCGCGCAAAGCCTGCAGCTGCCTGGCGTTATCCACCCGGAGGGCGTCCAGAGACGAGGAGAAGTTTTCTGTGATCTGGAACCGGGAAGAGAGCTGCTCTTTAAGCTGCTTTTCCAACTGAGAGATCTGTCCCAGCAGGGAGCTTTGGGCCAGTTCCGCCTCTGTGCACTGGGTCTCCAGGGAGGTGCACAGCGCCTCCAGCTGAGCAAGCTGGGCCTCCTGCTGAGCGACTGCTTCTGTCAGTTCCTGACGATGGGCCAGCTGTGCCTCCGTCTCCAACAGGGACTGATGCAGGGAATGAAGCTCCGCTTCCGCTTCCTCTCTGCAAAGCCGCAGCTGCTCTGCCGCCGCGGCAGCGTCAGGGACCTCCACATAAGCTTCCATGCGCCTTAGCAGCTGCCCTCTTCGCTCTTCCAGGGCGGCTTTCACACTGCCGGCGTGGACGCTGGCCTCGCTGGCGGTTTGCCGGTCGGCTTCCATGGACGATTGCAGCGCCTTGAGCTGGGCCTCTGTGGGCGCGGCGTGGGAGAGCTGGGCCGGGGCGGGGTGGTGCAGCGAGCCGCAGACCGGGCAGGGAGAACCCTCCTGGAGCATCTGCGCCAGGATGCCCGCCTGCTCGTCCAGAAAGGCCCGGTTTTTGGCGGCGTAGAGCCGGGCAGCCTCCTCCGCTTTCGCTGCTGCTGCCTGATAAGCGCTCTGGGCCTGCTCCAGTGAGCGATCCAGCGCGGCGCAGTCTTTTTCCAGGGTTGCCAGTTCCTCCAGGGCCTGAGAGCGCTTCTGGGCCAGGCTCTGGCGGTGCAGGAGCTTTTCTTTCTGGGCGTCCAGCGTGTCCGATGCCTGCAGGGCCTCGCGTCCGGCGCAAATCTGCCGGGAAAGTGCCTCTGCCTGCGCGGACTTTTCCTCCTTTTGGCGCTTCAGTGCCTCCTGCCGGGCAGCTGTATCCAGGAGAGAACGGCGCAGCGAATCCAGCTGGGATGCGTCCCGGGCAAGGGATTCCAGCTCCGCGCCCACGCGCTCTTGCTGGGACTGCTGGTGCAGGATGCGCTCCCGCTCTGCTTCGGCGCCGGAGAGGCCGCGCAGGGCTTCTTCCAGCGATTCCAGCGCCGCTGCCTGGGTGCTCTGGCGCTGTACGGCGGCCTCCAGCGCCGATTGCTGCTCTGCGATGCTGCGCTGCAAGGCGCCATGTGCCTGCTGTGTCTGCTCCAGTTCCTGGTAGCGGGGCATCTGTGCCTCCAGCGCGGCAATTTGCTGGCGCAGGGATTCCTGGCGGGGGAGGGCCGCGCGCTGCTGGGCCAGTTTTTCGGCGGCCTCTTCCGCCGTTGCTGCCAGGGTCTCCCGGCGCGCCTGGGCCTGGGCCAGCTCCTGACGGGCACGCTGGACCTCCTGGGCCTTGCCCAAAAGCGTATGGACCTGGGCCAGCGACTCGTTTCTATCGGCGATGGCCCGGTCCGTTTCCTCGGCGTCGGACTGGTCCTGGGCCAAAAGGCGCTCGATGAGCGCCACAGTCTCCGCAAAGGGAAGGGTCCCCTCCTTGGCCTGCCGCAGGGCATCGCCCAGAGGGTCCTCCGGCTGGGAGAGAACGCCCTGAATGTACTGCTGCACGCTGGAGCGTGCGGCAGAGCAGGCGTCCCGCAGAGCGCCGGATTCCGCTTTCAGCCGCTCCTGCAGGACCATATAGCAGCGGGTGTGGAACAGCTCCCGGAAGATCTCCTGGCGGGTCTTGGTGTCTGCCAGCAGCAGCTTGAGAAAGTCACCCTGGGCGATCATGGCCACCTGGGAAAATTGGCTGCGGCTCAGGCCTAGGATCTGCGTAATGGCGGCGGTGACCTCCCGGGCTTTGGTGATGATGCTGCCGTCGGGCAGATGCAGCTCCGCCTCCGCTTTCTGGATGGTGGTGCCGCCGCCGCGCCGGGCGGGGCGCTCATACTCCGGGCTGCGCCGGACGGTATAGCACGCCGCGCCGCAGGAGAACACCAGCTCTACGGCGGTGGGGGTTTCCGGGGCGGCATATTTGGAGCGGAACATGGACGGATCCCGGACGTCGCCGCTGGGCTCGCCGTAAAGCGCATAGGTGATGGCGTCGAACAAGGTGGTCTTTCCTGCGCCGGTGTCGCCGGTGATCAGGTAAAGGCCGCTGCTGCCCAGCGTTTCCAGCGGGATCTCCGTCTTGTCGGCGTAAGGGCCAAAGGCCCACATGGTCAGTTTCAGCGGTCTCATACTTCCTCCTCCCAGATCCGTTCCATCAGCCCCCGCAGAAAGTCCCGCTGGGCGTCGCTCATGGGCTGTCCGTTTTGCCCCTCATAAAAGATCTCCGTCAGCTCCAGAGGGGATTTCTGCGCTGTCTGCTCCGTGGGAGCGGCCAGGGCGCCGGCTCGGGTACGGGCGTTGTCATAGCTCAATTGCATCAAGTTGGGATAGATCACCCGAAGCTTGCTGATGGCGTCCGGGATGTCTTCCTCGTCGGTCAGGGTGATATGCAGATAGTCCTGCGGGTAGGTGGTGCCCTCGTAAAAGCCCCGGTAGGTCAAAGACTCATAGGTGCCCCGCAGCTCAGCCATGTCCCGCAGGGGATGGAGGGGAATGGTGCGGATGTCCACCTCTCCTTTTTGCCCCAGCTCCACCACGGTGACGGATTTTTCATGTGCCGCCTCGGAAAAAGAGTACTTCAGCGGCGTACCGCAGTAGCGGATATGGGGAGCGCCCGCGCTCTGGGGGTTATGGATGTGCCCCAGAGCCACATAGTCAAAGGAGGCGAACACGGCTGCGTCTACATTATCGCTCCCGCCCACGGAAAGGTCTTCCGAGTCGCAGCGGGACGCGCCGGTGACGAACTGGTGGGTCACCAGCACGGTGCGCTTGTTGGTGGGGACGGCTGCATGGGAGAGGACGGTGCGCAGGGCGTCGGTGTAAGAGTCAATGGGATCGTCCGGGAAAAAGCGGCGCACGTGGGCAGGCTTGAGGAAGGGGAGCAGGAAGATCTCCACGCTGCCCCAGCGGTCCTGCTGGGTGAACGAGACGATGCGGCCGTCGTAGACCGGCGCCACATGCACGCCGCTTTGGTCCATGAGGCGGCCGCCGAAGGCCAGCCGCTCCGGGGAGTCGTGGTTGCCGCTGATAAGATACACTTGCAGCTGCCGCCGGGAAAGCTCCACCAGGAACTCGTCCAGCAGCGCCACGGCTTCCGCCGGCGGAACGGATTTATCGTAGACGTCTCCGGCGATGAGTATCCCATCCGGCGTCTCCCGGTCGATGATCTTCAAAATCTCCCGGAGGATATAGCGCTGATCGTCCAGCATGGAAAAGCCGTTGACCCGCTTGCCTAAATGCAGGTCGGAAAGATGAATGAGCTTCATGGATGTGCTCCTTTATAAATCGGCATTCAAAATCGGTCTGTATGGGTCTGATTATAGCGGAACAGAGGAAAATAGGCAATCACCCGGGAAAAGAAGCGGCGCTTGTCAGGAGCGCGGGGAGCGGATATAATGGAAAAAACATTTGTGCCCGGTCAGGTGCCGGGAGAGGGAGGCGGCCATGGGCCATATCGTGGAGATCACAGATCTTTCTGCGCCGGAACTGGATGTATTTGCCCGGCTGACAGAGACGCAGCTGCGCAGCCGGATGGAGCCGGAAAAGGGGATCTTCATCGCCGAGAGCCCCAAGGTGATCGGACGGGCCCTGGACGCGGGCTATACGCCCATTTCCCTTTTGATGGACCGTAAGCACATCACCGGCCAGGGGGCGGAGATCATTGCCCGGTGCCCTGATATTCCCGTCTATACGGCGGATGAGGCGCTGCTCGCCGGACTGACCGGCTACCCTCTGACCCGGGGCGTGCTGTGCGCCATGCGGCGAAAGCCCCTGCCGCCGCTGGAGGAACTGTGTGCCGTATCACACCGCCTTGCCGTGCTGGAGGGCATCGTGGACGCTACCAACGTGGGGGCCATTTTCCGCTCTGCGGCGGCGCTGGGGGTGGACGGCGTGCTGGTGACGCCCACTTGCGGCGATCCCCTCTATCGGCGGGCGGTGCGGGTGAGCATGGGCACGGTATTTCAGATCCCCTGGACCCGGATCGGCTCTGCGCCGTCCCAGTGGCCCGGGTGGGGCATGGAGCAGCTGCGGGCGCTGGGCTTCCGTACCGCCGCCATGGCGCTGCGGGACGACTCGCTCAGCGTGGAAGATCCCCGGCTGTGCGCCGAGGAGCGGCTTGCCATCGTGCTGGGCACGGAGGGAGACGGCCTGGCGGCGGAGACCATCGCCCGGTGCGACTATACGGTGCGCATCCCCATGGCCCACGGCGTGGACTCTTTGAATGTGGCGGCGGCCAGCGCAGTGGCGTTCTGGCAGCTGCGGCGGCGGTGAAAGGAGGGGCATATGGAGCATTCGGAATACTATGAGGCGGACGTGCTGGCCTACTTTTCAGGAAAGCCGGAGGAGCTTGCCCTGTACGAGGCGGTGTATGCGCAGTTGTGCCGGGCATTTCCGGACGCCTCCGTCAAGGTGCAGAAAAGCCAGATCAGTTTTTATAACCGCCACTTGTTCGCGGCGGTATCACTGCCGGTGCGGCGGAAGAAGGACTGGCCAAAAACGTGCATCCTGGTGACCTTTGGCCTGTTCCGCCGGCTGGACGATCCCCGGATCGCCGTGGCGGTGGAGCCCTATCCTGATCGCTGGACCCATCATGTGGTGCTCTCCGACTCCGCCCAGGCGGACAGTCAGCTGATGGCATGGCTGGAGGAGGCGTATACCTGCGCCATGTCCAAACGGTAAAGAAAAAGCACGGCTCTTATAGAGCCGTGCTTTTTTTAGATATCAGGGGCAGAGCAGTGCGGCAACGGTGCGGCGGTAGATCTCCGCACAGTTTTTCACCTGCCAGGGATGGCCGTACTCGTTGTCGGCATGCATGCCGCCGCCGGAGGGGCCGAAGGTGACCGTGGGGATGCCCAGGGAAACGGCCAGAATATTGGAGTCGCACACGGAGGGGTCGTAGGCAACAGGCAGGTCCTTGCCGGTGACCTCCCGGAACTTTTCCTGCAGCGTAGTCACCAGCGGGTGGGACTTGTCCAGGGCGAAGGACTGCATATAGGGGGAAGAGCGGGGCTTGAGACGCACGTCCACCTTATTTTCCAGGCCCAGGGAAGCGGCGGCCTCCATGATCTGGGCGATGCAGGTCTGGTCGTCCTCGCCGGGCACCACGTACCGGTCCACAAACAGATAGCAGCTGTCCGGCACCACCAGCGTGCCCGCGTTGCCGCCTTCCATATACCGCACGCACCAGGTGCCGTGCTTGAGATCCGGGTGAGTCAGGGTAGGCAGGGCTTCGATGGCCGCCGCCAGCTTGCCGCCGGTGATGAGGGCGTTTTCGCCCACTGCCGGATAGTGACTTGCGTGGGCAGCCACGCCGTGGACGGTGACCTCAAAGCTGTACCGGCCGCGGAAGCCGATGGCCACATTGTCATAGCGGCACTCGCCCATGATGGCATAGTCCGCGGCCAGACCCTCTTTTACCAGCTGATAGGTGCCCTTGCTGAGTCCCTCCTCGTCGGAGACGAAGCAGGCCAGGATCTTGCCGCAGATCTCATCCGTGTGGGCGGTGTAATATTCCAGCGTTTCCAGAATGGCTGCCAGGCCGCCCTTCATGTCCATGGCGCCCCGGCCGTAGACCCGGTCGCCTACCTCCGTAGGGGTGAAGGGATCGGTATCCCAGCCGTCGGTTACATCCACGGTGTCGATGTGGCCGATGAGCATAAGGGTCTTGCCGGGACGTCCGCTGTCCAGCTCCGTCCAGAGGGAGGGGCGCTGCTTCGCCTCGGCATCCTCGGGAAAGTAGCTAAAGTGAGGCGTAAGGCCCATGCCTTTGAGCGCAGCGGCGATATAGTCCGCCATGGGCGCCTCGTGTCCGTTGACGGAGTTGATGCAGATCATGTCATACCAGCGTTGGATGATGGGTTCCATAGGGCGCCTCCCTTATCGGTTTTCGGCCTTCCGGCCGGAGAGCTTCGCCATCCCGATGCCGGTGACGGCATAGATGATGGAAAAGACGATGGACAGCCACAGCATGGGGGCGAAGGGCAAGAACGCCATGTTGCTCACACCAAGGGTAGTGGCGGTATAGGAGCCGGTGGTGGACCAGGGCACCAGAGGCGCAAAGCCGGTGCCGGTATCCAGCATGATGCGCATGAGGTTCTTTTTCTCCAGGCCATATTCAGGGAACAGGTCCTTCACCATGCCGCCCACCACCGGATAGCTCACATAGTAGGCGCCGGTGATGGTGAAAAAGAGGGTGTGGAGGATCAGCACGCCCAGCGCCATGGCACGGGAGGTCTTGGCGATCTTCTTCACGAAATCCAGCAGCACGTCCACCACGCCCGCAGTACGCAGCGGTGCGCCGAAGATGCCGGCGGCCATGAGAAGGCCGATGGTGCTGAGCATGCTGGTAAAGCCGCCCCGGTTGAGCATGGAGTCCACCACTTCGGAGCCGGACTGACCGGCGTAGCCGTCATACATGACGCTCATGACTTCCGTGAGCGTGGCCCCCTGGAACACCATGGCCAGCACGCCGCCGGCGGCAATGCCCGCGACGAACGTGGGCAGTGTGGGCTTTTTCATGACGATCAGCACGATGACCACCAGCACCGGCAGCAGCAGCGCGGGATTGAGCGAGAACGTGGAAGAAACGGTGGTCAAAATATCGTCGTAGACCTCACCGCCCACGGTGCCGTCACCGAAGCGCAGACCGTAGATGAGGAAGAACACAAGGGAGAGGAGATAGGCCGGGCCGGTGGAGATGAGGGCGTGCTTGATGCCCTCCATCAGCGGGACCTCGGAAACGGTGGCGGTAATAACAGGAGAGTCTGACAAGGGAGAAACCTTGTCACCAAAGAAGGCGCCGACGCACACGGCACCTGCCGCGGCGGGCAGGGGAACGCCCAGTCCCTGGGCTACACCCATGCAGGCGATGCCAACCGTGGCCAGAGTGCCCCAGGAGGTACCGGCCATGACGGACATGAGCGTGCACAGCACGCAGACGATGGGCAGGAACAGTCCCGGCGTCAGGATCTTCATACCGTAGTAGATCATGACGGGGACCGTGCCGGAGAGCATCCAGGTGCCCACCAGCACGCCGACGGACAGCAGGATCAAAATGGCTACGATCATGGAGGTGATGGTATCCCGGATACCGTTTTGCAGCTCGCCGTAGGAAATGCCGAAGCACCATGCCATCAGGCACATGATGACGCCGTCCACTGCAAGAACGATCCGGTTGTTCAGCTTCATGACCATCAGTCCCACGATGATGATGGCGATGCCCACCACCAGCATGGCCAAGGCCTGCCAGGGCTTTACGATCTTTCTTTCTGTTTGCATATGGGCCTCCTGAAACAACACACAAAATTTTACAGGATACTGCATAAAATTAACATACACTATACAATATAATGAATATAAATTCAATAGTCAGCTTGTATAAATTTTGCGTGGAGAAGGGGGCAAAAACGGACGCAGCACGAAAAAAACGCCGGCTGCCTCAGGCAGCCGGCGGCAAAAGTATATATTTGCGGGGGAAAGACCTTACAGGAGTACGTATTTCAAGACGAACAGCACTGCCAGAATATACATAACGGGGCTGATGGTCTTGCGGCGCTCGGCACCGCCGAAGAGGTTGATGACCACGTAGGAGATGACGCCCATGGCGATGCCCTCGGAGATGGAGTACATGAAGGGCATGGCGATCATGGCGATGTAGGCGGGGATGGCGTCGAACAGGTTGTCGAAGTCCACCTTCAGGATGGAGCTGACCATCAGGAAGCCCACGATGATGAGCGCGGGAGCCGTGGCAAAGGAGGGAATGGCCAGGAAGATGGGGGAGAGGAACAGAGAAAGACCGAACAGCGCGGCGGAGACCAGGCCCGTCAGGCCGGTGCGGCCGCCCTCGGCCACGCCGGAAGCGCTTTCCACGAAGGTGGTGATGGTGGAGGTACCCAGAGCGGCGCCGGTGGAGGTACCAACGGCGTCCGCCAACAGCGCGCCGCGGATTCTGGGCAGGCGACCCTGCTCGTCCAGCATGTCTGCCTTGGAGGCCACGCCGATCAGCGTGCCCAGGGTATCAAACATATCCACGAACAAGAATGCAAAGATCACCACGAAGAAGTCCAGGGAGAACACGGCGGAAAAGTCCATCTGTCCCAGAGTGGGCATCACGCTGGGAATGGAGATACCGGAGGAGAAGTCCGGCATCACGCTGTAAAAGCCCATTTCCGCGTTGGGGATGTACAGGCCGGTCAGCTCGCAGGCAATGCCCAGCAGCCAGGTGATGAGGATGCCCCAGAGGATGCCGCCCTTGACCTTCTTCACCATCAAAATCGCGGTGATCAGCACACCGATGATGGCCAGCAGAACGGTGATGCCCTCGGTGCGGAAGGTCTCGGCGTTGCTGCTGAAGCTGTATACGGTCACCAGGGTGGAGGAGTCCACCACCAGCTTGCAGTTTTGCAGGCCGATAAAGGCGATGAACAATCCGATGCCGGCGGAGACAGCCCGCTTGAGCGGCATGGGGATGGAGTTGAAGATGGCTTCCCGCACATTGGTCAGGGAGAGCGCAATGAAGATGAGGCCCTCCACGAATACGGCGGCCAGTGCCATCTGCCAGGAGTATCCCATGCCGCCTACCACGGTATAGGCGAAATAGGCGTTCAGTCCCATGCCGGCGGAAAGGACGAAGGGATAGTTGGACAGCAGAGCCATCAGGACGGTTGCGATCAGGGAGGCAAGACAGGTGGCTGTAAATACGGCGCCCTTGTCCATGCCCGAGGCGCTGAGGATGTCCGGGTTGACGGCCAGAATGTAGGCCATGGTCATGAACGTGGTGATACCCGCCATGACCTCAGTTTTGACGTCTGTTTTGTTCTCGCTTAGGTGAAAAACGCGATCCAGTGTACCCATAGCTAAAACCCTCTCTTTCTGTTTCCCATATTTTTACGGCCAGCCGGCCCAGCCGCAGTGAACAAAAAGACTGCCGGATGAAACGCTGCAAACTACCCCGGGAAGGGGCAGTCCTTATAGCGCAGCTGTTCCGGCAGCTGGTAGAGACGCCCATCCAATCATGGGCCTATATAAGTCCGTCATATGTGATTGTCTGTTTTTAGTATAAAGACACCGGGGCGGATTGTCAATCCTGTTTTTGGTGATGGCTGGTATAACGAGGTCAGATGCCCAGGATCGTGCGGATCCCGTAGGCCACACCGTCGTGCCGGTGATCCAGAGTGATGTGGCGGGCTGCGGCAAGGCAGAGGGGGGAGGCGTTGGCCATGGCGATGCCCTCTCCCACATAAGAGAGCATGTCGGCGTCGTTGTCCCCGTCGCCGAAAGCGGCCAACTGCTCCGGGGAGAGGCCCAGCCGGTCAGCAACGAACTGCACGCCTGCATGCTTCCCGCACAGATGGTTGGAGAGTTCCAGCAAATAGCGCATGGATGTTGTAATGTAAAGCTCATCCACCTCACACAGGATCTCCTCCCGCAGCCGCTGCCGCAGGTCCTGGTCATCGGTGACCAGATCCAGACTGTCCAGTTTGCCCCGGTTGGTCCGGATAAAAGAGGTGATATCCTCCACGGCCTGACGGGTCCGGCGCACATAGTCTGCGGCGCGGCCGCAGGCACCGAAGCGCTCCGGCGTGCGCACATAGTCCGCCTGGGCATAGCCGCGGCCGTCTATGAACACCTCGTAGGCCAGAGGCAGTCCGGCGGTGCGGGAGAGCACCTCTTCCACGGAGACAGGCGTAAGCGTGCAGCGGTGGAGACAATGACCGGTGGGCAGATGATAGACGGCGGCGCCGTTGGAGGTGATGGCGTATTCGATGCCTTGGACGGACAATACATCTTCCGGCAGGGCTGCATAGGGGCGCCCGCTGGCGATCACGATGTGGATGCCTTGGGAGATGGCATGCTCCAGAGCGGCTCGGTTTGCCGGAGAGAGCCTGCCGTCCCCGTCCAGGGTGGTCTGGTCCAGATCCAGCGCAATACACCGAATTTTCATAACATCGCCTCCTCGTTGTCATTTTAGCATGAGAGGTGGTATAATACCACCATCATTTTAAACCGGAGGTACCTTTTATGGATGGAACACTCTCCCGGAAGCTGCTGGATTTTTTGAATACCAGCCCCACCTGCTATCACGCAGCGGACAACCTGGCACGGCAGCTGACGGCGCAGGGCTATACCCGCCTGTGGGAGCATGAACCCTGGGATCTGACGCCCGGCGGCCGGTATTTTGTGCTGCGGGGAGACGCCGCCCTGGCGGCGTTCCGTCTGCCGCGGCAGGAGGCGGTGGGCTTTATGGCCGCGGCGGCCCACGGGGATTCTCCCACGTTCAAGGTCCGCCAGCAGGCAGAGATGGCACCTGCCGGCGGCCTGAAGCGGCTTTCCGTGGAGCCCTACGGCGGCATGATTTCCCGCTCCTGGCTGGACCGGCCCCTCTCTGTGGCGGGACGGGCAGTGGTCCGCACAGAGGGCGGGCTGGCGGTGCGCCTTGTGAATGTGGACCGCGACCTGTTGGTGATCCCCAGCGTGGCCATCCACCTGGACCGGGAGGTAAACAAGGGGACTGCATTGAAGGCAAATGCGGATCTGCTCCCGATTTTAGGCGGTGAAAAGGGAAAAAACTTTACAGAAATTATAGCAGGGTCCCTGGGGATCGAAGCGGAAAACGTGGTGGCCACGGACCTGTTCCTCTATCCGAGAACGCCCGCATCGCTGCTGGGTGCGGAGGAAGAGCTGGTGGGCGGCGCGCGCTTGGATGATCTCCAGTGCGCCTTTGGGTGCTTCGAGGGATTTTTGCAGGCGGAGGAGAGCGCGTCCATTCCGCTGTTCTGTCTTTTTGACCACGAGGAAGTGGGCAGCGGCAGCCGCCAGGGAGCCGACTCCACCTTTTTGCAGGATGTGACGGGACGGATCTGCCAGAGCATGGGATGGGAGCTGCCGCGGCTGACGGCAAACAGCTTCCTGGTCTCTGCGGACAATGCCCACGCCCTGCATCCGGCACATCCGGAGTATGCGGATAAAAACGAATACCCGGTGGTGAACGGCGGCGTGGTGGTCAAGTACAACGCCAATCAAAAATACACGACGGACGCGGTGTCCGGCGCGGTGTTTCTGGAGATGTGCCGGGAGGCGGGGGTCCGTGTGCAGCGGTACAGCAACCGGGCGGATCTGCCCGGCGGCTCCACCCTGGGCAACATCAGTACGGCCCACTTCTCCGTGCCCAGCGTGGATATCGGCCTTGCCCAGCTGGCCATGCACGCCTCGTACGAGGTGTCCGGCGCGGCGGACACCGAGGCACTGGTGCGGGCTATGGCCTACTATTTTGGCCGCAGCCTCCGCATGGGCGCGGGCGGTCTGCTGCGCTGGGATTGAGTGTGCTGCGCTGGATTGCCGAGCCGTGGAGGGAAAATACTTCCAAAAGAAATGGCAATGAAGCAGGATCCAAAAAATGTAACCGTATTTGTAACGGCGGGATGATATGATACTTTATCATCGGCTGGAAAGGAGGGGAGCGCATGGGCGAAAACGGAGATCGCCTGACGTTGGTCTGCGTGGACCGGTGTACAGAGGGAGATTTTTCCGGACGGCTGTATCATCCGTACTGGAAGGATGGCCAGCCATTCCACAGCGCGGTCCAGCTCCTTTTGCAGGTCGAATGGCTGCTGGATCAGACAAATACCCGGCAGACATTGGGAGCAAAGCGTGCCTTTGCCGCGTCCCCCTCCGCAGCACTCCCGGTTGGGCAGAGAGCACCCAGCGGATGCCGGGCCACCTTCCAGCTGCGGGTCCTCTTCCGGCAAAATGCCAGCTGGCAGGGCTCCGTGATCTGGGTGGAGGGACGGCGGGAAGAGAGCTTCCGCAGCGCGCTGGAGCTGCTCTTGCTGATGAACAGCGCACTGGAGTGCGGAGCGTGAGATGAGCAGGCACACCTTCTGATCCAAAAGAGAAAAGGCACCGTCCGAATGTTTTGGACGGTGCCTTTTGTTTTAAGAGAGTGCTGTGGCATGGACCCAGCGGCCCCGGAGCAGGCGGACCAGGAAGATGATCCCGCGGAACACCAGCTCCGCCGTCATGGTGCCCCAGACGCCCATAAGGCCGTAGGAGCGGGTGAAGAGGAGGATGGTCACCACCCGCACGCCCCACATGCTGCAAAGGTTCAAAAGGAAGGGGCCGCGGCTGTCTCCGGCGCCCCGGAGCGCGCCGATGACCACGATGCTCACGGCAAAAAGCGGTTCGGAAAACGCCACCACCCGCAGTACCCGGCTGCTCAGGGCAATGACATCCGGCTCCGGCGTCAGCGTCCCGGCCAGGAGCGGTGCGCCGCAGAACAGGATACTGCCTGTGGCGGCCACCAGGCAGAAGCCCAGCACGGTGGTGAGGTTGGCAAACTGACGGGCCATGTCCGGCCGCCCGGCGCCGATGCTCTGCCCCACCAGCGCGGTGGCAGCCGCCGCCACGCCATAGGCCGGCAGGTAGCAGATGCTCTCAGCCTGAACGGCCACATAGTTGGCGGCCACGGCAACGGCACCCATGGAGGTGACCACGGAGGTCAGCACGATCTGTGCAAGGCTCAGCGTGATGCGCTCCAGCGCCGCCGGGGTAGCCAGACGGTAGGCGTTGCGCAGGCAAACGCCGTTGAAGCGCCAGGCCGCGTCGCCCCGCAGCTGCAGGGGGCCCTTGCGGCGCACCAAAAACAGCAGCATCAAAAGACCGATGCAGGCCATGGCAAGACCAGTTCCCAGGGCGGCGCCCCGGACGCCCAGCCCGGCGCCCCAGACCGTAAAGCGGCCGATCTGCCGGGTGGGGTAGATCAAAAAGAAATTGAAGAAGACATCCAGCGCGCACATCCCTACATTCATAAAGCTGGGCAGCCGGACACTGCCGCTGCACCGCAGGATGCTGGAATAGAGGGCAGAGGCCAGCGTAAAGGGAAGAAAGGCACCCACGATGCAAAAATAGGCGCCTGCGTCGGCCCGGACGGAGGGATCGGCGCCCAGCATGGCGGGGAGAAATTGCCCCAGAATGACTGCGATCACGGCCAGCGCCAAGCCGAACAGGATATTGAACAAAATAGCCTGGCACAAGACGGCCCGGCTGTCGCGGTCCCGCCCGGCTCCCAGATACTGTGCCACCTGCACGGAAAAGCCCACGGCAGCTGCGTTGACGATGCCGTTGAACAGCCATACCGTGCTGGCCACCACGCCGATGGCGGCAGTGGCCTCGTAGCCCAGAGAGCCTACCATGGTGGTATCGATGTAGCTCATCAAGGTGGCTACCAGCTGCTCCAAAATAGCGGGCAGAGACAGGGAAACGACCAGACGGATCTGGTCTTTACGGGAAATGGATGCTCCGGAGCGCATGGCGGCGCTCATTTGCTGCATGGTCATAAGGGGGACTCCTTCCTGCGGGTCATGGGACAGATTTCCAATCCTGCACTATCTTAACAAAAAAGAAACACAATGCAAGGGGGTTCGTCAAAAAAATCCCGCCTGCGCGGAGCGGGAGACACAAAGCGCTGGAAAGAGACAGCTCTGTGTGCTATAATAGCCCGGCGGCTTTGCCCGGGGACTTGCCGGACAGAGCGGACGGAGAAAAGCGCGGAGCTGCGGCGCCGCTGGACAAGAAAAGTGAGGTACGGCATGACGGAAAAAGAGATCGCGGAGCTGCGGCGCCGCTTCAAGGCCGATAAAAGCAACATTTCCCACGTGCGGGGCTGCTACGTCAATGAAAACCGGGAGATCATCTCGGAATTTGATCAGTCGCTGACCCTTTCCCGACAGGAGGAAACGGAGAAGATCCTGACGGTGCTGCGCAAGACGCTGTCGGGGACGCCGCAGAAAAACCTGCTGGATATCGAATTCGATACCCGCCAGGTGGCGGAGGGGGAGGAGCACCACCTGCTCATGGCCCTGCGGGACTCCCGGCTGGAGGACACCGGCGCGGTCCGCGCGCTGTTTGAGAAGATCATCCAAAGCGCACCTGTGGAGGGAAACTATCTGATCCTGCTGGCCTGTGACGCCTATGACGTGCCCTACCGGGGCGGTGACGGCCAGCGGCAGGAGGACGCGTCCGACCAGGTATTTACATACATTCTTGTTAGCATCTGCCCGGTGAAGCTCACCAAGGATGCCCTGAGCTACTATGCGAATGAAAACCGCTTCTGCGCCGTTCCGGCGGACTGGGTGGTGGCGCCGCCGGAGGCGGGCTTTTTGTTCCCGGCCTTTGACGACCGGGCCACGAACCTCTATGGTGCGCTGTACTATACGAAAAACAGTGCTGAGGTCCACCCGGAGCTGGTGGAGGCACTGTTCCGCCAGACCGCGCCCATGGCGGCGGATACCCAGAAAGAGACGTTCCAGTCCGTTCTGGCGGATGCCTTGGAGGACGCGTGCGACTACCAGGTGGTACAGGCAGTGCATGACCAGCTGTGCGGCATGGTGCAGGCCAACAAGGAGAACAAGGACGAGGCGCCCCTGACGGTCTCCAGATCCACCGTGGAGCGGGTACTGCAGGACCAGGGCGTTCCCCAGGAGCGGGTGGAGGAGTTTTCCCGTGAGTTTGACCGCCAGTTTGGCGAGGAGGCGGAACTGAGCCCCCGCAACATCGTCTCCGCCGGTCAGACAGAAGTGAAAACGCCGGACGTGCGCATCCAGGTGAACCCAGAGCGGGGAGACCTGGTGGAGACCCGTATCATCGACGGCGCCCGCTACATCCTCATCCGTGCCGAGGAGAGCGTGGAGGTCAACGGTGTGCCCATCTGTATCCGCTGAGGAGTGCATATCCATGGAGCTGTTGGAAAAACTGGCGGATTACGCCGCCGCAGATGTGTGCCCCATGCACATGCCCGGCCACAAGCGCCGGGACATGGGCGGAGGACTGCCCTGGCAGCGGGACATTACAGAGATCGACGGCTTTGATAACCTCCACGACGCGCAGAGCGTCCTGAAAGACGGCATGGACCGGGCGGCGCGGCTGTACGGCTCCCGACGGGCGTTCTTCCTGGTGGGCGGCAGCACCTGCGGCATCCTTGCGGGGATCTGCGCCGCCACCAGGCCGGGGGACACGGTGCTGCTGCCCCGGGAGTGCCACAAGTCCGTCTACCACGCCCTGGAGCTGCGGGACTTGAAGCCGGTCTACCTGCCGGTGCCCGTGGATGACGGGTTCAGCGTGGCGGGGAGCCTGCGGCCGGAGACGGTGGCGGCGGCGCTGGAGGCTCACCCGGAGGCAAAGCTGGTGATCGTCACCAGCCCGACCTATGAGGGCGTGGTCAGCGATGTGGCTGCCATCACGGCGCTGGCCCACCGGGCGGGGGTGCCGGTACTGGTGGACGAGGCCCACGGAGCGCACCTGGGTCTTGCGCCCTGGCTGCCTTCCGGAGCTGTGGCGGCGGGGGCGGATCTGGTGATCCAGAGCGCCCACAAGACGCTGCCCAGCCTTACCCAGACGGCGCTGGCCCATTGGAGCTCCGACCTGGTGCCGGCGGAGGAGCTTGCACGGCAGCTGGCCATTTTCGAGACCAGCAGTCCGTCCTATCTTCTGATGGGGGCCCTGGACCACTGCTATGCCCTTCTGGAAGAGCAGGGGACGGCGCTGTGGGAGGCATACCGCCGAAATCTGGAGGCGTTTGACCGCCGGACGATAGAGCTGCGGCATCTGCGGATTTTGTGTCACGGAGAAGATGCGGCGGCCAGCCACCCGGACTTTTTCGCCTTTGATCCGGGCAAGATCGTCATCAGCACCCGCGGCACCGACCTGACCGGCCCGGGACTGATGGATTTACTGCGGCGAAAGTTCCGTATTGAATTGGAAATGGCCCAGGCGGACTACGCCCTGGCTATGACCAGCCTGTGCGATACTGCCGGGACGCTGGGCCGGCTAGCGGACGCACTGCTGGAGATCGACGGTACCCTCCGTGCGGAAACAAAACTGTATTCGGTGCCGCAGTGCCCGCTGCCCCTGCCGCGGATGCCCATCTCTGCTGCCCGGGCGGCGGAGGGCGTGCTTCTTCCGGCGGAGCAGGCCGTCGGTAGGGTCTGCGGTGAGATGGTGTGGGCCTACCCGCCGGGTATCCCGCTTTTGGCGCCGGGAGAGGAGATCACGGAGCAGGTTCTGGAGGCATTGCGGGCCATGGCGGCGCAGGGGGTCATCCTCCATGCCGAGCGGAGCTGCCCGCCCCAGACGCTGTGGGCGGTGAAAAACGCGGAGGGCTAGTTGACAAACTACCTGGTTTTATGGTCTAATAGACAAGAGCGGGCGGCCCTTCGCCCGCGCCACATCTGTGACAAGGGAGGCTTGTAGTATGAATCACATCCAGACTCTGGAGACCCGTGACCTGGCCGGCAGCGTCCGCGACGGCGGCTGCGGCGAGTGCCAGACTTCCTGCCAGTCCGCTTGCAAGACTTCTTGCGGTGTTGCCAACCAGCAGTGCGAGAAGTGCGGCGAGGAAGCGTAAGCTGCATGGACAAAAAAGTCGCTGCCCGGCTGCTTAGCAGGCCGAGTGGCGATTTTTTTGAGATTTCACAGATGATTACATCGTACATAGAAAGAGTGAGAACATGATCCATCGTTACCAACTGAATGGGTATAACATTGTCCTGGATATATACAGCGGTTCCGTCCATGTGGTGGACGACCTGGCCTATGACGTGATCGGCCTGTACGAGGACCACACGGCGGATGAGATCGTTGCCGCCATGCTGGAAAAGTACGCCGGCCGGCCGGAGATCACGGAGCAGGAGATCCGGGAGGTCATTGAGAGTGTGGAGGAGCTCAAGGCCAAGGGCAAGCTCTTCGCGCCCGACCAGTATGAGCATCTGGCATTCGACTTCAAAAAGCGCAACACCGTTATCAAGGCCCTGTGCCTCCATGTGGCCCACACCTGCAACCTCACCTGCGACTACTGCTTTGCAAGCCAGGGCAAGTACCAGGGCGAGCGGGCACTCATGAGCTTTGAGGTGGGCAAGCAGGCCCTGGACTTCCTCATTGCCTCCTCCGGCTCCCGCCGGAACCTGGAGGTGGACTTCTTCGGCGGCGAGCCCCTCATGAACTGGGACGTGGTGAAGCAGCTGGTGGCCTATGGCCGTGAGCAGGAGAAGATCCACAACAAGAACTTCCGCTTCACCCTGACCACCAACGGCATGCTCATCGACGACGACGTGATCGACTTTGCCAACCGGGAGATGCACAACGTGGTGCTGAGCCTGGACGGCCGCAAGGAGATCCACGACCGTCTGCGCAAGACTCCCAGCGGCAAGGGCAGCTATGACATCATCGTGCCCAAGTTCCAGAAGCTGGTGGAGAGCCGTGGCGGCAAGGGCTACTACGTCCGCGGCACCTTTACCCATGACAATGTGGAGTTTACCAAGGACCTGCTGCACATGGCGGATCTTGGGTTCACGGAGCTTTCCATGGAGCCGGTGGTCTGCGCGCCGGATGAGCCCTATGCCCTCACGGAGGAGGACAAGAAGGTGCTCTTCGAGCAGTACGAGCTGCTGGCCAAGGAGATGATCCGCCGGAAGAAGGCGGGCAACGGCTTCACCTTCTATCACTATATGATCGATCTCAAGGGCGGTCCCTGCGTGTATAAGCGCATCTCCGGCTGCGGCAGCGGTACGGAGTATCTGGCTGTGACGCCCTGGGGCGAGCTGTTCCCCTGTCATCAGTTCGTGGGCGATCCCAAGTACTCCATGGGCGATGTGTGGCACGGCGTCACCAACACGGCCCTGCGGGATGAGTTCAAGCTCTGCAATGCCTATGCCCGTCCCGGCTGCAAGGACTGCTGGGCGCGGATGTACTGCTCCGGCGGCTGCGCGGCCAACGCCTACCACGCTACCGGCAGCATCAAGGGCGTCTATGAGTATGGCTGCGACCTGTTCCGCAAACGGATGGAGTGCGCCATCATGATGGAGATCGCCAACGCCGGCATTGGACCTGCTCATTCCGTGTGACCTGGTATTGCGAACGCCTCCGACAGATTGTGTGCCGGAGGCGTTTGTTTGTCCTTGGGGCAAACGCACATGCGTAAGGCGCTTTTTTTGCCTTTTTTTGGTCAGTTTGCCGACAAACGCCTTGCGAAATCGCGGCAGGTGTGGTATGGTCTAATTATAGCTGAAATGTCTGCCGTGAGCGGACAGGCGAGGAAAGGATCTGAGAAGATGCTGGATATTTTCGACATTTTGGGGCCTGTGATGGTCGGGCCTTCCAGTTCCCACACAGCGGGAGCGGTACGGATCGGGAACATGGCGCGCGCGCTTTTGGGCGGGCAGCCTGTCAAAGCGGACATTGCGCTGCACGGCTCCTTTGCGGAGACGGGACAAGGCCATGGCACGGACAAAGCGCTGGTGGCTGGGCTTTTGGGCATGCGGCCGGATGACCTGGATATCCCCCGGAGCTTTGAGATCGCGGAGGAGCGGGGACTGGAGTTTTATATCCATCCCGTGCAGCTGCGGGATGCCCACCCCAATACCGCGATTTTGACCGTGGAGGACGCCGACGGGAAGAAGCTGACGGTCCAGGGGGTATCCATCGGCGGCGGACGCATCCGGGTGGACAAGATCAACGGCGTGGACGTGAACTTCACCGGCGCCTACAATACCCTGGTGGTGCACCATCAGGATGTGGCGGGGGAGCTGTCCCGCATCACCAACGAGCTGGCGGTGGGCGGCGTGAACATCGCCAACATGAGCCTCTGCCGTTCCCGCAAGGGCGGCGATGTGCTGACGATCATTGAGATGGACCAGAAGCTGGAACCCAGCATGGTGAAGCGCATCCGTTCGCTTTACGCCGTCCATGATGTGACGTACTATGAAAAGGAGGATGCGTGATATGGCGCTGGAATCAATGCAGGAGATCTTTGACCGGGCACAAAGCGGCGGAAAGGAATTTTGGCAGGTAGTGCTGGATACGGATATGGACGAGCGGGAAGTCACTGCCGCGGAGTCCATGGAGCGGATGCGCACCACCTGGCAGGCCATGCTGGACTCGGTGGACCATTATCAGCCCCAGCGGCGCTCGGTGAGCGGCCTGGTGGGCGGAGACGGCGATCGTATGCGTCAGTACGCCAAGGAGAATGAGTCTCTCAGCGGTCCCTATCTGCAGGAGGTCATTGCAACGGCACTGAGCGTGGGCGAGTCCAATGCCTGCATGTGCAAGATCGTGGCCGCGCCCACGGCGGGCGCCTGCGGTGTGCTTCCGGCGGTGCTGGTGCCCCTTTATAAGCAGGGTGCCGCAGATGAAGAGACCATCCTGCGGGCGCTGTATGTGGCTTCCGGCATCGGCGCCGTGATCGCTTACCGGGCCTGCATTGCCGGCGCTGCCGGCGGCTGCCAGGCGGAGATCGGTTCCGCCTCTGCCATGGCCGCAGGTGCACTGACGGCTATCCGCGGCGGGAGCAACGCCCAGATCGGACATGCGGTGGCCATGGCCCTGAAGAACCTGATGGGCCTTGTGTGCGACCCGGTGGCGGGCCTTGTGGAGGTGCCCTGCGTCAAGCGTAATGTGGTGGGTGCCGTCAACGCCATCAGCTGCGCCGATATGGCGCTGGCCGGCGTGGAGAGCCGCATCCCCGTGGATCAGGTCATCGACTGCATGGGTGAGGTAGGCCGCCGCATGCCGGTGGAGTTCCGGGAGACCGCCCTGGGCGGCCTGGCTGTGACGCCGGCGGGCCTTGCTGTGAAAGAGCGGATGCAGCGGGGCGAGTTCTGATTGAAAAAAGAAAGAGGTCCGTACCAAAAGGTACGGACCTCTTTTTTGGTATTACCGGGGCGGCAGAACCGTGGCCAGAACGGACTTGATGCGCCCCATATCCACGGGCTTTGCAATATGGCCGTTCATGCCGGCTTCCCGGGCGGCAGCCACGTCGTCAGTAAAAGCATTGGCAGTCATGGCCAGAATGGGAATGGTCTGCGCGTCCGGGCGGGGAAGGGCACGGATGGCCCGGGCGGCTCCGTAGCCGTCCAGCACGGGCATCTGAATGTCCAGAATGATGGCATCAAATGTGCCGGGAGAGCTGGCCGCAAAGGCGTCTACCGCCTCCTGTCCGTTTTGCACGGGGGTGATGACGGCACCTTCCATGCTCAATAGCTCCGTGGCGATCTCCATATTCAGGAAATTGTCCTCCGCCAGCAGGAAGTGGCGGCCCTCCAAAGAAAACGCTTCGGGGTCCGTGGCGGGCTGTGGGGCTTGGGGTTCCTGCGCCAGATGACACGGCAAAAGAACGGTAAAGGTAGAGCCCTTTCCGCGTTCGCTCTGCACATCGATCCGGCCGCCCATCATTTCCACGATGCTGTGGGTGATGGCCATTCCCAGGCCCACACCGCTGGTCTTGCTGGTCATGGAAGTATCCTCCCGCTCGAAGGGCAGGAAGATCCGCTCCAGGAACTCCGGAGCCATACCGATGCCGTTGTCGCTGACGGTGAAGCGGTAGAAACGCTTGTCCGGAGCACTGCCGGGCAGCTCTTCCGCCTGCAGATGGATGCGTCCGCCGGCGGGGGTGTATTTGATGGCGTTGGTCAGGAGGTTGTTCAGAATCTGATTGAGCCGGTTTCCGTCCGTCAGGATCTGCGTGGAGGGCGGCAGGGACATGTCCATAGAAAATTCCTGGTGATTGGCCTGGGCCTGCATCTGGAACATGGCGGCAGTCTCTTCCAGGTGGCGGCGCAGATCCACCGGGGCCAGATGCAGTTCCATCTTTCCCTGTTCGATCTTGGCGGTGTCCAGCACCTCGTTGATCAGATGCAGCAGCTGGGCGGAGGCGACTGAGACCTTGTCCAGGCACTCCCGGGCACGCTCCGGCTGGCTCAGGCTGTTCCGGGCCATATCCGTAAACCCGATCACGGCGTTCATGGGCGTGCGCATGTCGTGGCTCATGCGGGAGAGGAAGTCATTTTTGGCCTGAGATGCCAGCCGGGCATGCTCCAAGGATGTCCGCAGCATCTGGGTCTGTTCCAGAGACTTTGTTTTTTCTTCGTGTATGGTGCGGAAAGCCAGGATCACATGGGAATCCTCCGGCAGATCCCGCACCCAAAATCCTTCCGCGGAGGCCCAGCGGGGGCCTTCGCTGGTCTGTACCTGATACTCCATGTAGCAGCGGCCCGATGCCGTCCGCAGACGGTCCAGATTCTCAGCAGAAAAACGCTCCAGGAAACGGCTGCGGTCTTCCTCGTCCGGAATATGGTCGCTGACCTTTGCCAAAAACAGATGATAATCTGTGATTTTCTCCCATTCCGCATGACTGCGGCCCTCGTACTTGGAGACTTCACAGGTGCTGCCGCTGGTGTCCACAAGGACCACGCAGTAGTAGGTCTGCCCCAGGGCCTCAAAGCAGTTGAAGGCTTTCCGGTTGCGGCGGATGTGCAGGTAATTCTGTGCGCTCAGGTAGAGTATCACCACCAGGAACAGGCATTCCAGGCCCAGCTGGAAGTAGAAAAGGGCGGTGGCGTCTTTGGTGATGGCGGAGCGGGAAATGGTGACGATACACGTCCAGCCTCCGTCATCGACGATATAATAATTCTGATAGTTGTCCTCCTGGCCATGCCAGACGAAAGAGCCGCGGTTGGAGGTGAAATACTCATCCATCCATTGGAGATAGTCCTGCTGGGTGAACTGGTCCAGCTCACATTTGACATGTTCGTCCTGCCGGATCTGCTGGTGCAGGACTACGTTGCCGTTTTGGTCGATGACGGTGGCCGTACCGGGAAAAAGATCGCCGCTTTCCTGCCAGTCTACCTGGATATCTCCCGCTCGGATGTCCAGAGCCAGCACGCTGACCCCGTCGGACAAGAGCATGGAGAGGCTGACGATGGTGGTGCCGTAGCGGTAGTCCTGATAGACCTCCGAACGGGCGCACTTGCCGCCGCTGGCCACCGCCTGACGGTACCAGGGGCGGCTGGTGGCGTCGTAGTCCGCGTCGGGCACCCAGCCGCTGGTGTAGACGGGCTGCCCCCGGAGGGAGCCGTAGAAGCCGCTCTCGTCGTAGTTCATCTGGGAGGCGTATTCATCGGAGAACTCCTTCAGCCACTGTTCCACCTGGGCGGTGGACATGCCCTGGTCCAGCATGGCCTCCACGGTGTGGGCGGCATCGCCCAGGATCTGGGCGTATTCCTCCAGGAAAGAGTCCACCTGGAGATTCAGGTAGTCGGCGGTCATGGAACCCAGCTCGTTGGCGGAGCGGTATGCGGCTCTGCCGGAGGCATATACGCCCAAAAAGGCGGTAACGCTCATCAGCAGCAGCAAAACCGTGCTCTGGATCAGAAAACGCTGGACATATCTTTTAGGCTGCTTCACGCGGCTCGCTCCCTTATCAGTTGGTTTTCCATATTATATCGTGTGCATGTCTGGATGGCAAGCGTGTACGGAAAATGACAGCAGGAGGCGTGCCGCGGCACGCCTCCTGGAAAAAAGAGCTGGATACGATTTAATTCTTGGAAGACAGGGCTCTTTGCAGCCAATCCTTTCCGTCCACGAAGCGGGAGACGATGAAAGAGACCACATAGTCACCGGCGGAGTTGATCATGGTAGCGGGGGGATCCACCAGGTTGCCCAGCGTCACCAGGATGGGGAAGGCCAGCTCCATCTGGTCGGGGAAGAAGATGGAGCACATGATGTACTCACCGATATAGCCGCCGCCGGGAACGCCGCTCATGCCCACGGAGGACAAAACAGCCACCAGAACGACTTTGATGAGCATATCGATACCGCCGAAATCCACGCCGAACACGCCGAATACAAAGGCGATCTTCAAAACGCAGGAGAAGCAGGAGCCGTCCATGTGCATGGTGGCGCCCAGGGGAAGCACCATGTCGGCCACGTCCTTGGAGACGCCGGTATCCTGCGCCTCTTCCATATTGGTGGGGATGGTGGCCACGGAGGAGCAGGTACCGAGGGACACCACAACGGGCTTGGTGATGTGCTGGAACATGGTCTTCACTGCGCCCTTGCCGCCGCCGAACCAGGCGAAGAGAGGCCAGGCGGTGAAAATGTAGATGAAGCAGAGGGGATAGTATACCAGCAGTGCGCGGCCGTAGCTCTCGGTGATCTGAGGACCGTAAGTGGCCACCAGGTCGGCGAAGAAGCCGAAGAAGGCGATGGGGGCGTAGTAGGTGATGATCTTCACAAAGCGCATCATCACGTTGGAAAGGTCATCCAGGAACTGGCCCACCGGGGTGTTCTTGCCGCCGTTGAGGTTCACCGCAAAGCCGAACAGCAGGGAGAAGACGATCAGGGGCAGCATGGCCTTGCGGCTGAGCAGGCCCACAAAGTCTTCAGCGGTGAAGAAGTTGACGATCATGGTGGCCATGTCCGCGTGCTCACCGATGGCCTCGGAGGGGATCTCGGCCCAGGGTGTCAGGACAGGGGGGAACACCTGCATCAGCACATACATGATGACTGCGGCGATGGCACCGGTGACCATAAAGGTACCGATGGTCACGCCCATGATCTTTCCGGCGCGCTTGCGGCTTTCCATATTGGCCACGGCACCGGCGATGGAGGCGAACACCATGGGCACCACGATGCAGAACATCATGTTGATGAACAGCGTGCCCAGAGGCTTGAGCACTGTGGCACCGGCGCTGATGGTGTTGCCGTCGGCGTCCTTGACCACAGGGAAGACCCAGCCGACAATGGCACCCAGGATCATGGATCCCAGCATGATGGCCAGAAATGCGTAGTTTCTGGCAACAGACTTCTTTTCCATAATAATGTTCCTCCTCCGTAGTTCACACACTTGGGGTATTCATTGCATAAGGCAGGTCCTCGTCCGTGACCTCTCCTTTACAAACGATGTTGGTGGGGCCGGTCAGGTAAAGACTTGCGATATGGGAATAGACCCGCTCGGCGTCGATCATCAGCTGACCGCCCTGCATATTGACCCGCACCTGCTGGCCGGAGACCTTTCCGGTCAGGGTAAGGACTGCCACCACACTGCCGGTGCCGGTGCCGCAGGCATAGGTGAAATCCTCCACGCCCCGCTCGAAGGTGCGCTCATAGATCTCGTCTTCACCGGTGATCTCATAGAAGTTCACGTTGGCGCCCTTGGGGAAGCTGGCGTGGTGCCGGATCTTGCGGCCCAGCTCCCGCAGCTCGTTTTCGTCGGCATCTTTCAGATTGTGATAAGGCACCACTGCATGGGGAAGCCCCGGATCGCCCAGTTCCACGTAAGAGCAGGCGTAGCGTACGCCGTCCACTTCCACGGGGTGATCCAGCAGCATCGTGGTCGGATCGTTCAGACGGATCCGGTAGAGGCGGCGGTCGATGCGCTGTCCCGTCACGATGCCGGCGGTGGTCTCCACGGTCTGCGTTTCACTTGCCAGACCGTTTTCGCAGCCGTAGCGGCAGATGCATCGGGCACCGTTGCCGCACATTTCACCGATACTGCCGTCGGAATTGTAAAATAACATTTTGTAGTCGCCGCCTGCGGTGGGGGCTTCCACGACCATCAGTCCGTCAGCACCGATGGAAAGGTGCCGTTGGCAGAGAGTTCTGGCCATCTGAGGAAAACAGCTGACCGGCAGATGTTCTTCCAGATTGTTCACGATCAAAAAGTCGTTTCCGGCGCCGTTCATTTTCCAAAATTTCAATACAACACCTTCCTTGCTGGATTCTGATGCCATTATAACAGCACTCAATGAGCCTGTAAAATAGAAAACGTGCTAAAAAACATGCAAATCCTGCGAATGTCCAAAGAGGGTGCGATTGCATCCGGAGGCGGGATATGGTATTTTAATGGTGAGGTGGGAGACATGCCAAGAAAAAACGGGAGAAACACCCGCGGACGGATCATATCCGCCGCCTGGAAACTATTTTATGAGCAGGGATACGAGGATACCACGGTAGAGGATATCGTGTTTGAGTCCGGCACGTCCAAAGGATCGTTTTATCATTATTTCGATGGAAAGGACGCGCTGCTTGGGACGCTGGCTTATGTCTTTGATGAAAAATATGAGCAGCTGATGCAGGTCATGCCGCCGGATATGGACGCCATGGACCGGCTGATCTATCTCAACCATGAGCTGTTTGCCATGATCGACGGCGGCATCTCCATGGACCTGCTGGCCAGACTGCTGTCCACACAGCTGCTGGCTCGGGGCGAAAAGCACTTGTTGGATCGGAATCGCTACTATTTCAAATTGCTGCGTCAGATCGTCAGCCAGGGGCAGGAGGCGGGCACGCTGCGCCGGGACAGGACGGCCAATGAGATCGTCAAGGCCTATGCCCTGTGGGAACGGGCGCTTTTATACGACTGGTGCCTGTCCGGCGGGGAATATTCGCTGGTGTCCTACACGGACAGCGTGACGCCGCAGTTTCTGGAAAGCTACCGAGCTTAAAAAATATTTGAAAAAGATTTCAATGGATTCTGGATAATCGTACAGTTGTTTATTTATTGAAATATAAAGGAAAATTTTAAAAATACAGAACGGAGTATAGAATCTATTCTATACTCCGTTCTGTATTTTGTTCTGGTAAAAAGTGTAGTAAGATACCTGCTATTAGCGAATAAGGAGAGAGAATCACAATGACGAGCGCACAAATTTGCATCATGCTGGCCATTGTCGTTTACCTGGCTGCCATGCTGGGTGTCGGCGTATGGTTTGCGAAAAAGAACAACTCTGTGGATGACTTCTATCTGGGCGGACGCAAGCTGGGGCCCTTCGTTACCGCCATGAGCGCCGAGGCCTCGGATATGAGCAGCTGGCTTTTGATGGGCCTGCCGGGTGTGGCGTATTTGTCCGGCCTGGCGGAGGCCGGATGGACGGCCATCGGCCTTGCAGTGGGCACGTATCTGAACTGGCTCATCGTGGCGCGCCGCATCCGCCGCTACTCCACCCGGCTTGACGCCATTACGGTGCCCCAGTTTTTCTCCAAGCGGTGGGGAGATGAGCGTAATCTGCTCTCTGCCATCGCGGCAGTTGTGATCATCATATTCTTTATCCCGTATACCGCCTCCGGCTTTTCCGCCTGCGGAAAGCTGTTTTCTACTTTGTTCGGCATGGACTATGTGACGGCTATGCTGATCTCTGCCGCGGTGATCGTGATCTATACGGTCATGGGCGGTTTCCTGGCAGCCTCTTTCACGGATCTCGTCCAGTCCATCATCATGACGGTGGCGCTGGTCGTGGTCCTGGGCTTCGGCGTGACCACCGCTGGCGGCATGGATGCCGTCATGAGCAATGCCCAGAGCCTGGCGGGGTATCTTTCCATGGTGAATATCCACGACCCTGCCACCGGTGGTTCCAACCCCTACGGGCTGTTGACCATCTGCTCACTGCTGGCCTGGGGCCTGGGCTATTTCGGTATGCCGCATATTCTCCTGCGCTTTATGGCCATTGAGGAGGAGAAGAAGTTGGCTCTCAGCCGTCGTGTGGCTACCACCTGGGTGGTGATCTCCATGGGCGTTGCCATCTTTATCGGCGTGGTGGGCAATGCCATGACCAAGGCTGGTGCCATGGATCAGCTGGCGGATGCGGAGACCATCATTGTCCAGATCGCCAGCCTGATCAGCCATCATGGTGTGCTGGCTGCGCTGCTGGCGGGCATCATCCTGGCAGGTATTCTGGCAGCTACTATGTCCACGGCGGACTCTCAGCTGCTGGCGGCCTCTTCCTCCGTGTCCCAGAATCTGTTTACGGAGTTCTTTGGCGTAAAGTTTACCGGTAAGCAGGGAATGATCGTTGCCCGCGGGACCATGGTGGTTATTTCCCTGATCGCTGCGTTCCTTGCAAGAGATCCCTCCAGCTCTGTGTTCCGGGTAGTCTCCTTCGCCTGGGCCGGATTTGGTGCAGCATTTGGTCCGGTGGTTTTGTTTGCCCTGTTCTGGAAGCGTTCTAATAAGTGGGGCGCATTGGCGGGAATGATCACCGGCGGTATCATGGTCTTCGTATGGAAGTACGGCGTGGCGCCGCGGCTGGGCGGCGTGTTTGGGATTTATGAGCTGCTGCCTGCGTTTGTGATGGCATCTGTGGCTATTGTGGTGGTGAGCCTTTTGACAGGCGAACCGGATCAGAAGATTCAGGACATCTATGACGAAGTCAAAGCCATGTAAAAGCGAACAGGTCAAGATACATTATAATTAGGAAAGCGGCGGACAACCAGGTTGTCCGCCACTTTTTTGCAAAAAACGAAGAAAGAGGAAAAAAGGTGTTGACAAAAGAGGGAGGGCGTGGTATTCTAACCAAGCTGTCGCCGCGGTGAGCACTGCGGCAGAGAGGAAATGAAAAAAGTACTTGACAGTGACCGCAAGATGTGGTAATATAAAAGAGTTGCTGCTGATACGAAAACGGATCGGGCGTCAAAAACTTTTGAAAAAAGTGCTTGACAAACGAAATGAAGTTGAGTATAA
>PPYE01432512.1_pt1 | contig 59782 bp, 58 predicted proteins | sample 1559881 | NCBI WGS metagenome assembly PPYE01 (sample SAMN08240022, study PRJNA423297) | Human gut metagenome, whole genome shotgun sequencing project.
AAGGAGACGGAAGCGTATGCATGGAAGCGGTTTAGTTGGAGATGGTTTTAGTTTTGCATATGTAGTTTTGAAGGTATGTTCCTTCATAAGAGTAGGGGATTAGTTCAATGGTAGAGCACCGGTCTCCAAAACCGTCGATGGGGGTTCGAATCCCTCATCCCCTGTAAAAGAAGTCCAGTATTTACTGGGCTTCTTTTTGTTTGTGTTGCATAGTTTCAAAATACAGCAGTCCGCGCTCCTGTAATATAGATTTTACTTATTTTTTACCTAAGTTTTCTGACTTTCATTCTTGCAACAGAAAAATAATTGAGGTATAATAAATAAAGAGACAGAGACAAGAACAAGAGACCGCAGCGGCGGTCTTATGCTCTTGTTTTTTTTACGGGATGCAGGCAGACAAAAGTGTTACTTTACAGCTAACGCTGTTCATACGCTGCGCCGGATGTCTATTATTATAATAAGGAACCAAAGGATGGAACATATGAATCATAAAATGCTGGAGGAATTTGAGGACTGTCCGGTGATTGCAGCGATCAAGGACGAAGCGGGGCTTAAAAAAGTATTGGATTCGGACATACAGATTGTGTTTGTGCTGTATGGAGACATCTGTAATATCGGAACAATTGTAGGAAGACTGAAGCAGGCAGGGAAGACGGTGATTATTCATATTGATCTGATCGCCGGGTTAAGCAGCCGGGAGATTTCCGTTACTTATATAAAATCAGTGACACATGCGGACGGTATCATTTCCACTCGTCCTAATATTATCAAGGAGGCAAAAGAAGAAGGGCTTTTTGCTGTTATGAGATTTTTTGTTATTGATTCTATTGCCTTTGACAGTATTGAAAAGCAGATTGAAAATGTACATCCGGACATGATTGAGATTCTGCCGGGAGTTATGCCGAAGGTTATAAAAAGAATCTGCAGGACATCCAGAGTGCCGGTGATTGCCGGAGGGCTCATCGCTGACAAAGAAGATATCATGGCAGCACTTAATGCAGGGGCTGTGTCCATATCAACAACAAATCAGAAAGTATGGTTCATGTAAAAAAGAATAGTTACGCCGGAGAACAGAGACAGAGCGGATATACATGGGACTTCCATGTATTATTTGCACTGTCTTTTTTTATTACATAGGAAACTTCGTTCCCTATGTAATAAAAACGCTCCGCGTAGATCGCACTGCGGCGGATAGGAAGAGGTCGTGGAGCCGGAGTGACCGGAAGTGCGGTAGCGAGAGAATTGTCAAGATATCGGCTGAAAACAGTTGTGCTGGAAAAGGAAGAGGACGTGTGCTGTGGGACATCCAAAGCAAACAGTGCTATTGTCCATGCAGGATTTGACGCAGTACCAGGCAGTATGAAGGCAAAAATGAACGTTCGGGGAAACAGCCTTATAAAAGAATTGTCCAGAGAGCTGGATTTTCCATACAAACAGAATGGATCTTTTGTTCTCTGCTTTGATGAAAAAGATCTTCCTAAATTGGAGAAACTGAAAGAAAAGGGAGAGAAAAATGGTGTTCCCGGGCTTCGTATCCTGCACGGAAAAGAAATCTGGGAAATGGAGCCAAATCTGTCACCGGAAGTAAAAGCAGTGCTCTTTGCCCCTACGGGAGGAATTGTATGTCCCTTTAAGCTTACCATTGCATTGGCGGAAAATGCCAATGTAAACGGTGTGGAATTTGCATTTGATACACAGGTGGAGAACATAGAGAAAACAGAAAATGGATATAGCCTCCAGACAGATAAAGGAATTTATGAAACAAGATGTGTGGTCAATGCTGCAGGTGTTTATGCAGATAAATGGAATAATATGGTGAGCAGCAGAAAACTTTCCATTACACCGAGAAAAGGGGAGTATTATCTGCTGGATAAAAAAGCAGGGGATTTTGTGTCTCATACAATCTTCCAGCTTCCTACAAAAATGGGCAAAGGCGTTCTTATTACTCCTACTGTACATGGAAATCTTCTGGTAGGTCCTACTGCGGAAGATATTGAAAATAAAGAGGGGGTAAACACTACCCGACAGGGACTTGACAAAGCAGCGGCTATGGCGAAGATCAGCGCGGAAAATGTTCCGCTCCATATGGTGATCACTTCTTTCGCCGGTCTGCGCGCCACAGAAAAAGACGAGGATTTTGTACTGGGCGAGGCAGAGGGAGCAGAGGGCTTCTTCAATGCAGCGGGAATCGAATCTCCGGGACTTTCAAGCGCACCGGCAATTGGAGAGTATCTGGCAGAGATAATTGCAGAAAAACTCCACGGGGAGAAAAAAGATGATTTCCAGGCAGAGAGAAAAGATATCCCCTGTATAGCAGAATCCACACCAGAAGAAATCCAGGCGTTGATCGCTGAAAATCCCGCATACGGCAATGTGATCTGCAGATGTGAGACTGTTACAGAAGGTGAGATTCTAAATGCGATTCACAGACCGTTGGGAGCAAAATCTTTGGACGGGGTCAAGAGGAGGACGAGAGCAGGCATGGGAAGATGCCAGGCTGGATTTTGTTCACCCAGAACGATGGAGATTCTTTCCAGGGAGCTTCACAAGGACCCGCTAGAGCTGACAAAAGCAGGAGGAGAATCCAGGATTTTGACAGGAGCCATAAAGGAAGATTTATAAAAGGGGATTGAGAATATGAGAGAATATGATTTAATTATCGTAGGTGGCGGCCCGGCAGGGCTGGCGGCAGCAATTTCAGCAAAAAAAGAAGGGATCCATAATCTGCTGATCCTGGAGAGAGACCATGAACTGGGAGGCATTTTAAATCAGTGTATCCATAATGGTTTTGGACTGCATACATTTAAAGAAGAGCTGACAGGACCGGAGTATGCGTATCGTTTTATTGAAGAAGCTGAGAAGCTGGAAATTCCGTATAAATTAAATACTATGGTCCTGGATATCAGCAAAGAAGGAAAAAGTAAGATGGTAACTGCCATGAACCGGGAAGACGGACTGATGTTTTTAAAGACAAAAGCAGTAGTTCTTGCAATGGGCTGCAGGGAACGCCCAAGGGGAGCGCTGAATATCCCAGGATATCGTCCGGCAGGGATTTATACTGCGGGAACAGCCCAGAGGCTTGTTAATATGGAAGGCTATATGCCGGGAAAAGAAGTAGTGATCCTGGGATCTGGAGACATTGGTCTGATCATGGCAAGGAGAATGACTCTGGAAGGCGCAAAGGTTAAGGTAGTGGCAGAGCTTCTTCCCTATTCAGGGGGACTTCAGAGAAATATTGTTCAGTGCCTTAATGATTTCGGCATTCCTCTGAAATTAAGCCATACGGTAGTGGATATTCAGGGAAAAGAGAGAGTCACAGGAATCACACTGGCAGAAGTGGACGAAAATAAAAAGCCTATTCCCGGAACAGAGGAATTCTATTCCTGTGATACACTGCTGTTATCCTGCGGACTGATTCCGGAAAACGAACTTTCCGGAAAAATGGGAGTAGAGCTTTCAAGAGTTACCTCAGGACCTGTGGTAAATGAAAGCCTGGAGACCAATGTGGAAGGCGTATTTGCCTGCGGAAATGTGCTTCATGTTCATGACCTGGTGGATTATGTATCTGAGGAAGCAGCAAGAGCAGGAAGTCATGCTGCAGAGTATATCAGAAGCTGGGACAGCATAGGAAAAACAGAAGAAGAACAGACCATTCGGATCCAGACAGAAGGGGGGATCCGCTACAGTGTTCCTCAGATCATCCGTACAGAACATATGGAAGAAAATCTTACAGTGCGGTTCCGTGTAGGCGCGGTTTACAGAGACGCCTATGTAAGTGTATACTGCGGGGACAAGAGAATCCTGCATAAGAAGAAAAGAAAACTTGCTCCGGGGGAAATGGAACAAGTTGTGCTGAAAAAAACAGATTTGACAGCAGAGGAAGGTTTGGATAAAATTGTTATGAGAGTGGAGGAAGCATGATGACAGAAGTAAAGGAATTAACCTGTATAAGCTGCCCGTTAGGCTGCAGCCTGACTGTAACCATGGAAGGAAAAGAAGTAGTAAAGGTCGAGGGAAATACCTGCCCCAAGGGAAAAGCGTACGGAGAAAAAGAAGTGACAAATCCGACCCGTATCGTAACCTCCAGCGTCAAGGTAAGAGGTGGAATTCTCCCGGTTGTTTCTGTTAAGACAGCTTCTGACATTCCAAAAGAAAAAATTGCGGAATGTTCCAGGGCACTCAAAGGTATCCAGATAGATGCTCCGGTAAAAATCGGAGATACTGTGCTGAGAAATGTGGGAGGCACAGGTGTGGATATGATTGCCACAAGGAATGTCCGTGCAAAAACCAGTTAGAGGAGAAAACATGCTGGACAAACAGGGAAAAAATGCAGATAAGCTGAGAGAAAAGACTTTATATCTCTTGGATATGGATGGGACCATATACAAGGAAGATCAGATTTTTGACGGAACGCTGGACTTTCTCAGAGAACTGAAAAAACGGGGAGCACAGTATGTGTTCATTACTAATAATTCTTCTAAGTCGGTAGAGGATTATGTGAAAAAAGTCCGGAAAATGGGGATTGATGCCGGATATGAAAATTTTTATACTTCCAGTCAGGCCACTGCTGCATACATACAGGAGCATTACCCGGGAAAAAGGGTATACTGCATGGGAACCCGGTCTTTGGTAAAGGAGCTGAAGGGGGCAGGGATTGAGGTTGTTACGCAGGCAGATGACAGCGCTCAGGTGGTACTGATAGGCTTTGATACGGAGAATACGTCAGAAAAGATCAGAGATACCTGTATCATGCTGGGAAAGGACCTGCCTTATCTTGCTACTAATCCGGATCTTGTCTGTCCTGTAAGTTTCGGATATATTCCGGATTGTGGTTCCATGAGCATTATGCTGAAAAATGCCACGGGAAAAGAACCATTTTTTGTTGGAAAACCGGAGCCTGTTATGGTAAACTGTGTATTGAAAAAGCTGAATAAAAAACAAGAAGAAACAGTGATCATAGGTGACCGGCTTTATACAGATATCAGGACAGGGGAGCGGTCAGGCGTGGATACCATCTGCGTACTGTCAGGAGAGGCTTCCATGGAAGATATCTGCCAGGGTGATGTAAAGCCCACATATATTTTTGATAGTGTAAAAGAAGTGTATGAAGGACTGACAGAAGAGCAGACAGGAGACTGAAAATGAGATACCAGCAGATAGAAGAGGGAATCTTCAAAGCACGACCCAACCGCTTTATTGCTCATGTGGAGACAGGCGGCAGGGAGGAAATCTGTCATGTAAAGAATACAGGAAGGTGCCGGGAATTATTGGTTCCCGGCGCTTCTGTATTTTTAGAGAAAAGCAGCAATCCCAACAGGAAGACAAAATATGATCTGATCGCGGTGAAAAAGGGTGAAAGACTGATCAATATGGATTCTCAGATACCCAATGCCGCGGCAGAAGAGTGGCTGAAGGAGAGCAGATTTTTTGGCAGGGATGCGAAGATCAGGAGGGAAGTTACTTACGGAAATTCCAGGTTTGATTTGTATATAGAGACAGGAAAACGCAAGATTTTTATGGAAGTAAAAGGAGTGACTTTGGAAGAGGACGGCGTTGTCCGATTTCCCGATGCCCCCACCCAGAGGGGAATAAAACATATTCGGGAACTGTGCAGATGTATAGAAGACGGATACGAGGCGTATATTATGTTTGTAATACAGATGGAGGACGTAAAGTATTTTGAACCAAATGATGCTGCACAGCCGGAATTTCGGGAGGCACTTAAGGAAGCAGAGAACAAAGGGGTGAAGATCCTTGCGTACACCTGTACCGTGAGAAAAGACTTGATTAAACTGGCAAAACCTGTTAGGGTGTATTTGGACAGAGAAAAAGGAGCCTATATGTTAGAACAGACAGTAGAACCTTTACTTTTATGGTACAGGGAAAATAAGAGAGAGCTGCCCTGGAGGCAGGACCCCACACCGTATCATGTGTGGATTTCGGAGATCATGCTGCAGCAGACCAGGGTGGAAGCAGTGAAGGAATACTATGCCAGATTTATACAGCAGCTTCCTGATATTCCTGCTCTTGCAGGCTGTCAGGAGGAAAAGCTTCTGAAGCTGTGGGAAGGACTGGGATATTATAACCGGGTAAAAAACATGCAGAAGGCGGCAAAAGAGGTTATGGAAAAGTACGGCGGGCAGCTGCCGGCAGATTATCAGAAGCTGCTTTCACTTCCGGGAATCGGAAGCTATACGGCAGGTGCAGTGGCATCGATCGCCTACGGAATCCCTGAGCCGGCGGTAGATGGGAATGTATTCCGCGTTCTTGCCAGGATTACAGAGGATGAGGATGATATTTTAAAACAATCTACCAGAAAGAAAATAGAGGGGATGCTGCGCATGATCATGCCGTCGGATACCCCGGGAGAGTTTAACCAGGCATTGATGGAGCTTGGGGCTACTGTGTGCGTGCCCAATGGGGCACCCAGATGTGAAAGCTGTCCGCTGGCACATCTGTGCGGGGCACATGAAAGAGGAACAGAGCTTCAATATCCAAAAAAGGCAGAAAAAAAACAGCGGAGAATTGAAGAAAGAACAGTTCTTGTTATACAGAATGGACAGGAATTTGCCATATGCAGACGTCCGCCCAAGGGACTTCTGGCAGGTCTGTATGAACTGCCTAACACAGAGGGATATGCCTCCAGAGAAGAGGTGCTGGAGTATATTGAAAGCCTGGGGCTTCTTCCTCTGCATATCAAAGATGCGGGAGAAGCGAAGCATATTTTTTCCCATGTGGAGTGGCATATGAAAGGTTATTTTGTAAAAGTTGCATCAACAGAAGAAAAAGAAAAAGGAAAGCTGATATTTGTGGATAAAAAGGAATCAAAAGGAAAATATCCAATTCCTTCCGCATTTGCGGCATATAGAAAATATATTGAGGAGGACTTTTAGATGAAACTGTTATCAATTGCGGTTCCCTGCTATAATTCACAGGAGTATATGAGAAATTGTGTAGATTCTCTTCTTGAAGGGGGAGATCTGGTAGAAATTCTGATCGTAGATGATGGTTCCAAAGATGATACGGCAAAAATTGCTGATGAATATGCTGAGAAATATCCGGGAATCGTAAAGGCAATCCATCAGGAGAACGGCGGCCATGGGGAGGCGGTCAACGCGGGAATCCGGAGTGCACAGGGGCTTTATTTCAAAGTAGTGGACAGTGATGACTGGGTGAATAAAGAAGCCTATATGGCTATTCTTGAAAAACTGCGGGAGATTGCAGGGGGACCTGAGACTCTCGATATGATGATCAGCAATTTTGTATATGAAAAGAGCGGGGCAAAGAGAAAAAAAGTAATGCGCTATAAGCGTTATCTGCCGGAGGGCAGGATTTTTACCTGGCAGGAGATCAGTAAAATGCCGGTGGGTAAATATATTCTTATGCATTCTGTGATCTACAGGACGGGACTCCTGAGAGAATGTGGGCTGGAACTTCCAAAACACACTTTTTATGTGGATAATCTCTTTGTTTATCAGCCGCTGCCTTCAGTACGTACTATGTACTACATGGATGTAAATTTCTACCGTTATTTCATTGGAAGAGATGACCAGTCAGTGAATGAGCAGGTAATGATCAAAAGAATTGACCAGCAGCTTCTGGTCAATCGGCTGATGATCGATACTATTGCCGGAAAAAAATTTTCTGATAAACATATGAAGCAGTATATGCTTCGCTACCTTGATATTATTACTACGGTATCTTCTATTATGCTTCTGCGGTCGGGCACGGGAGAAAATCTGGAAAAGAAGAAAGATTTGTGGAAGTATTTAAAAGATGCGGATATTCATGTGTACAGAAAATTAAGACTGGGAATCTTAGGCCGTGCAGTGAATCTGCCGGGAAATAAAGGAAGAGACATTTCTGTGGCAATCTACAGAGTTGCACAGAAGTTTTATGGATTTAACTGATAAAAAGCTGGTATAAAAAAGGTGCCGGATGGAAAGAGGATTTCTGTCCGGCATCTTTTTCTATGCTCTTACCCGTGCAGGCTGTTTTTCTTTTACAGTTCGCGTCTTGTACAGCAGCTGATAGCAGAAGATATTCAGTGCAAAAGCTGCTATCATGTCGATCAGAGTATGCTGTTTTAAAAATATGGTAGCCAGAACGATCAGCACAGTCAGAACTGCTGTCCCGGTCAGGAACATCTTGTGTCTCCGGAATGGTTTGTGCCTGAAGATGGCAATGCAGCAGGTAACGGAGTTAAATACGTGAATACTGGGGAAAATATTGGTAGGGGTATCTATTTTATATAAATACCGCACCAGTTCAATAAAAATGCTGTCCTCTGCATTGGAAAGTGACGGACGCAGATCCTGACCATTGGGGAAGAGCAGGGAGACAAGGATAAACAGTGTCATGCCGATGCCCAGGGAACAGACCAGCTGCCAATATTCCTTTTTATTTCTGTTAATGAATGTAAAGTAAAAGACGGTGACAGCAATGTAAGCAAACCATAAAAAATAAGGGATGATGAAATATTCGCAGAAAGGAATATAATCATCAATTTTCATATGGATGATGTAAGGACGTACTCGTCTCTGCTCTACATATTGAAAGGCAAGCAGATACAAAATACCGTATATGGGAATTACCCATGCGTGTTTATATTTTTTTAATAACTCCATAAATTCATCTCACATTCATAATAGTCAGGCATTTTAATTTCTTATGGAAAAAATTTTTCTTTCGCGGGTTCATTATAACACAGTGTTTTTTTTATAACAATGCTCTTTATAGATGTTTAATAAATTTAAATACTATGTTTATGAGTTGGAACAAAACTGTCAAAAATTACAGAATCAAATTTGCTTTGATATTTTTCAAAAGTTTCCTGGGAGCGTACTGTCCAGGCAAAGACAGGGGTTTTGTACAGACATTTATTCAAAAGGAAGCTGACGTTTTGGGTGTCTTTATAGCAATAGGCAATAAAATCCGGTCTTCCGATAAAGTTCAGCAGCAAATGCTGCACAAGAAAGCACAGCACATATCCGCCTTCGGCAACCGGACGCGTCAGATTGGCGGAGAGCTGTCCCCGGACAACATCTTTTCTGTGTCTGCGGTACCACAAAAGTGCAAGGGGGTTAAAAGATTCTATGCAGTAACTTCCTGAATATTCCCTGAGAAGTTCATCTGCCAGGGCGCAGGTAAGTGTCCGGAAGGTGGGAAGTTTGATCTCTACCAGAAGAGGGACTCTTCCATGAACTGCTTTCAGCACATCTTTAAAAAGAGGAATCCGCTCCTGTGTACCTGCCAGGGGAAATTTTTGCAGTTCCTCATAGGTGAGTTCACGGACCGGAAGATCAATGCCGCACATGCGGGTCAGAGTATGGTCATGGAAAACCACCACCTGGTTGTCTTTGGTCAGCTGGATATCCATCTCAATTCCATATCCGTTTTCTGCTGCCGCGAGAAAGGCAGGCATGGAATTTTCGGGAATACGCTGGTCAGGCGTGAAAAATCCCCGATGGGCGAATAAGTGATGCATGAATTTATGTACCTGTTTTTTTCTGGAAAACCTGGGCATAATGCAGTAAAAGTACAGACAGAAGAAAAGCAGAAACAGGAAAAAGATAAAAAACAGTGTTTTCATGAGGATACCTCCAGTCACAGCAAAAAATCAGCTCTTATCGAAGAATTATGTTAATATGTTTGTCAGTGGCAGAGATGGTCAGATGGCTTGAACAGCCCATGCTTTCTCCATCACAGTGGATGGGAAGAGATGCCTGGCTGATAATGTCAAGACGTTTTCCCCGAAGAATATGGATACCGCGGAATTCCGTATGCTTTCCGGTAAAAGCGGTAGGAAAGAGTGCCAGAATCTTTGCCTTTGGAAGATTGCCTGCAATACAGAAATCAAGGAGACCGTCGTCGTATTTTGCAAAGGGACAAAATTTGACACCTCCGCCCTCGTATTTTTGGACCATGCCTGTAATAAAGAAATATCTGGGAATAGAGAAGGTTTTCTTCTTGTCCAGTCTTACACAGACAGGGCAGGGATCATATTTCATAAGCAGTTTTAAAGCAATGACAACGTAGGTCAGCTTCCCCAGATGTATCCGGTTGAAAAATTTCTTCAGAGGAGACGCCATAACATTTCTGCAGATGTCAGCATCATATCCTATGCCGCTGCTCACCAGAAAGTAGCGGACATTGTCCTTTGTCCTGGACAATCCCAGGTCTACAGATACAATTTCCCGGGGGGCAAGGATACTGTCCATACAGGACTGTACATCAGAGGAGAGATGGAGTCCCCTGGCAAAATCATTGCCGGATCCGGTGGGAATATAACCCAGAGTGATATGAGAGTATTCTGTATCAGCAAGTCCGTTTACCACCTCATTTAAAGTTCCGTCGCCGCCTACTACACCCAGGGTACAGGGAACGGAAAGGGCGGCAATCTGTCTGGCAAGACGGGAGGCGTGCCCGGTATATTCTGTAAAATAAGCTTCGTACTCCACTGCTTTTTCTTTCAGTATTTTTTCTGCATTTTTCCAGGTGTCCATTCCTTGGCCGGAACGGGAATTGGGATTTATGATAAAATAGTACATGCTGCATACTCCTGTAATTCTTTTGTCTTTTATTGTAGCAGTTTCCCGTTGTGAGGACAAGGGAATTATGATAAAATAGAAACAGTTGAATAAGCGGAAAGTAAATGCGTTTAATCATCGGAAAGGCGGAAGAAGAAAATATGAAGAATGAATATGTAACATTTACCATCGGGAAAAAGAAAAATATTGCGCTCATTGCCCATGATAATGAGAAACCAAAGCTGATTCAGTGGTGTAAGGATAATTATGACATTTTAAAACAGCACAGGCTTTATGGAACAGGAACTACTTCCAGGCTGATCGCGGATAAGACCGGGCTTCGGATCAAGGGATACAACAGCGGTCCTTTGGGAGGTGATCAGCAGATTGGGGCAAAGATCGTGGAAGGCGTCATTGACTTTGTTATTTTCTTCTCTGATCCTTTGACTGCACAGCCTCATGACCCGGATGTAAAGGCGCTTATGAGGATCGCGCAGGTGTATGATATTCCCATGGCGATCAATAAGGCAACCGCGGATTTCATGATTCGTTCTGCGTTTATGGACGGGGAATACGACCACGAAGTGATCAATTTTAATAAGAATGTGGAAGACAGAGCAGAATCCATGTGAGAAAGCGGTATGGAAAAAGGAGATAGAAAAAGAGAGACAGGCTGCCGAGTGAGAGGAGAATTTCGACAGCCTGTTTTTTGTACAGGTTTTTGCTACTGAGTGATCCAGGTACTGTACCCTGCCCGGCGGAGCGCCTGCTCCATTTTTACAGCATTGGAAAGTTGTTTAAATGCTCCCACCTGTACCCGGTAGTAACCATTCTGATTCAGGATAAAAGCAGGGAATCCCTGATCTTGAAGCTCATAGAGGAGCTGATCTGCATATTCCCTTTGACGGAAACTTCCTACCTGTACCCGGTAGAGAGGTTCTTCTTCGCTGGATTCTGCATTGGTCTGATTTTCATTCAGAGTGCCTAAAATAGCGTAGGCAATGGCCTGAGCCATTTCTTCAAACTGCGCATCAAAAAGCTCATTGTCTTTATCGGTATTGATAAAGCCTGTTTCAATGAGTAAGGCGGGCATTTTTGTCCGTCTTAATACAACCAGACCGGGACGTGCCTGGACACCCAGATTGCGAAAACCGATTTCTCCCAGTGCGCCGTTGATATTTTCTGCCATATTCAGTTTCTCTCCGGATTTATCATAGACCAGAGTTTCCACACCACTGTACTGGTTATCCCGGGGACTGGAATTTCGGTGAAAAGAGATGAAGAAATCAGCATCTGCGTCATTTGCGATCTGTGCCTTCTCAAATGGAGTCTGATAAACGTCCGCAGTCCGGGTATAGGTGACATTCACCCCGTTTTGGGAGAGAATGTCGCCTACTGCCATGGCAAGCCGGAGATCGTCGTCCTTCTCCTGTCTGCCTTTATTTACTGCTCCCGGATCGGAACCGCCATGACCTGCATCGATAACTATATTATATGCCATAAAAGCTCCTTACAAAAAGGGTTCTCTTTCAGGATATGCAGGGAGGAGCCGGTATGTGACGGGATAGGAGAAGCCGGGGCTATGCAGCTTTTGCAGAAAATCTAAAAATCTCATAAATTTTTAGAGAAAGACTTTTTTTAAGGAAGGGAAAGTGATAAAATGCTTACCATGGAAACAAGGGAAAAGGACGAAAGAAAAAATGAAAGTACAGATCAGCGACGACAAAAAGAAAAAGTGGGAGAACTTCTGGTATTATTATAAGTTCCATGTGCTTCTGGGAGGCTTTTTTCTCTTCGCTCTGGCGGTCTTTATCAAAGACATGGTGACAAAGATCGAATATGATTATACAGTGGCGGTGGTAGGAGACCTGGCAGTGCTTGATGAGGACCGTACCAGTCTCCAGACCTGGTTTGAAGAACATGGAGAAGACCTGAATGGGGATGGCGAAATACATGTTCAGGTGGCGGATTATTATATTCCAAAAGAGGATGAAGATCCACAGATTCTTATGGCGAATCAGACAAAACTGACTGTGGATATGCAGGAAGCAGACAGTATGATCTATTTTTTCAGTGATGCAAGCCTTGAGCGGTATAAAGATTCCGGAGTGCTTTCCAAAGAGGAGGATGACTACACGCCGGTATCGGAGTGCATTGGATTTGAGGAGGCGGGAAGCCCTGCATCAGTACAAGATATGGTGGTAGGGCTGAGACTTTTGGACAAGGATACAAAGCAGGCGCAGGATGAGGAAATCCAGAATTATTACAAAGCATGTGAGGAGTTGCTGAGGAAATTTATCGGAGAATAAGACGGTTCATATCTGCGGCAGATTAAAGGCAGATACCGGCGGAGAAAAGAGTATGAGAGGAAAAGAAACAGGGGAGGACAGAAGAATACTGTCTTCCCCTCTTTGCAGATTTTGTTAAATTTCGTTGTATTCACCAATCAGATTTTTGATGTTCTGCATCTGAAGATCCATGGCGGAAATGGTGCTGGCGCAGTCGGAGAGTTCCCGGCTGATCCTGGCGTATTTCTCACTGTTTTCCAGATCTTTTTTGTAGCGCAGCTGATGCTCCAGGCTTGCCCAGAAATCCATGGCGATAGTGCGGATCTGGATTTCTGCCCGCATGGGGGTTTTTCCTTCAGCGAAAAAAACCGGGATCTCTACGATCATATGATAACTCCGGTAGCCGTTGGGCTTGGGATTTTTAATATAGTCCTTAATTCGCAGAACTGTGATATCATCCTGCTCTGCAAGAAGATGGGCTACATTGTAGATATCATCTATAAAAGAACAGATCACACGAATTCCGGCAACATCATTCAGCTGATCCCGGATATTCTGTTCTGTAAAATCATATCCCAGCTTCTGCAGCTTGTTGTAAATGCTCAGCGGAGTTTTGATGCGGCTTTTTATGGAGGAGATGGGATTCCGGTTATATTTAACGGAGAATTCATCGTCCAGAACTTCCAGCTTCGTGCGGATCTCCCGGATGGCACAGCGGTACATCATCATAAGCGAGTTATAATAGCCGGTGTTTTTAATAAATCTTTCCGGATATACGATTTCCATCTGTTCCGGAGCAGGAGTATCCTGGATTATAGTTTTGCCTGATGGTTTCAATAAAGACACCTCTTTCTTTTGTCACATACCGTGGTAATTGTTATACCCATCAAGCAGTATAGCGAAAAAAAAGCCGGGAGTCAATGGAAGGAAAACAAAACAGACTATGGCAATTTAAAGAAAGGTATAGTATAATAGAAAAACATGAGATCTGAGAAGGAGGAAGGTGCATAAGTCATGTTCGGATATGTAATGATCGACAAACCGGAATTAAAGGTAAGAGAATTTTACCGGTACAAGGCGTATTACTGCGGGCTTTGCCGTACCCTGAAAGAGGTGTATGGATTCAGAGGGCGTATGACGCTGACCTACGACATGACCTTTCTGGTACTTTTTCTTACATCTCTGTATGAAAAAGACACAAAGGAGCTGCAGTCCCATTGTCCTCTTCACCCTGTGAAGAAAATACCTATGCTTCAGAATGAGTTTTCTGAATATGGAGCAAAGATGAATATCCTGCTTGCTTATTTTAATTTTCAGGATGACTGGAAAGATGATAAAAGTTTTTCCGGGCTGACAGGCATGCGTCTGTTCCGTTCCAAAGCGGAACAGATATGCAGGGAATATCCCCGGCAGGCAAAGGCAGTGCAGAAACAATTAAAGCTTCTGGCGGCTTGTGAGGAAAAAGGGCAGGAAGACATCGATCTGGCAGCGGGGATCTTTGGGAAACTGATGGAAGAGCTGTTTGTATACCGTTCTGATGTCTGGGAGGAAAATCTGAGAAGATTCGGATTTTACCTTGGCAAATTTATTTATATCATTGATGCCTGGGAGGATCTTCCAAAAGATATGAAGACAGGTTCCTACAATCCCTTAAAAGCAGTGAAAGTGCGCTGCGGGAAAGAAGAAGAATATGAAAAAGAAGTAAAACAGATACTGCTTATGATGATGGCGGAAGCCACAGCGGCATTTGAGAAGCTGCCCTGCCTTCTGGATGCAGAGATATTGAGAAACATTCTTTACAGAGGTGTATGGGCGAAATACGAAAAAATACAAAAAGAAAGACAGGAGATAAAAGAAGATCATGGTAAATAATCCATATGAAATTTTAGGAGTATCCCCAGATGCGTCCAATGATGAGATCAAACGTGCGTACAGGGATCTGAGCAGAAAATATCATCCGGATTCTTATGTGGACAATCCGCTGGCAGATCTTGCAGAAGAGAAATTTAAGGAAGTGCAGGAAGCCTATGACCAGATTATGAAAGAGAGAGATGGAGGATACCAGAACGGATACGGTGGATATCAGAGTGCCAGCCAGGGAAATTATCAGTCCAGCGGTTCGGGAGACCTTGAATTTCAGGCAGCCCGTAATTATATCAATGCCCGTCAGTACCAGCAGGCGCTGAATGTGCTCAACAGGATGTCCGGCCGCAACGCTCAGTGGTATTATTTAAGTGCCTGTGCCAATGCAGGTATGGGGAATAATATCAATGCCCTGAATCTGGCAAGGCAGGCACAGAGTATGGACCCGGGAAATCCAGAGTACGCAAATCTGGTAAATCAGCTTCAGTGGAACAGCAACAGATACCAGGGAAATGGATATCCCTACGGCAGTACGGGAGGAAGCACCTGCGGTACGGGAAATTTCTGCTGTGATCTGTGGTGTGCTGACAGCTTATGCGAGTGTCTGGGAGGCGATCTTTGCTCATGCATGTAAATACAAAGAAACTGGCGGTCTCGGGGCTTTTGATGGCACTGGCAGTAGTGCTGATCATTTTGAGCGGGATCCTGGATTTTAACACTTTGTTTTTTCTGGCTGCCGCTGCGTTTTTTGTGGGAATTATTATTCGGGAATTTAATCTGAAATACGGATTTGCCTTCTTCGTCGGCTGCCTTTTGCTGGGGTTTATCCTTGCTCCGCAGAAATTGTACTGTATTACGTATGGAATGATGGGGGTTTATGTACTTGCGGTGGAAGCACTGTGGCAGTATCTTGGCAAGTATCCCAATATGAAAAAAAGAAAACTGCTGTTTCATGCAGGAAAATTTATAGTTTTTAACCTGATGTATGTTCCTGCGCTGCTGCTGTTCCCAGGACTCCTTTTTGCAGGTGAGATCTCAGGCATCATGCTGCTGGTTTTCTGGCTGGGAGGTCAGGCGGCGCTGTTTTTGTTTGATATGGCGTATGAGTATTTTCTGATCCGCATGTGGGGGCAGTTCAGGGAAAAACTTTTCGGAAGAGGATAAGAAGGATATACGTATGAATGTGATAGAAATGCTTGCGGGACCGGTCATCGGCGCATTGATTGGTTATTGTACCAATTACATTGCTGTAAAGATGCTGTTTCGCCCTTTAAAGCCTATAAAAATCGGAAATAAAACACTGCCTTTTACCCCAGGCATTATTCCAAAAGGCCAGGGAAGAATTGCCCGTGCCCTGGGAAATGCAGTGGGAGAACACCTTTTTACAAAAGAAAATATCTGTGGGATGCTTCTTGGAGAAGAGACAAAGGAGACTGTGGTGGAGGCAGTTACAAAGAGTATCCAGGATATTCAGAATAAAGAAGATACCCTGGAAGAGTTTCTGGGGCATTATGTGGACAGAGAAGACTATGATTCTATGAAAGAACATCTGGAGGAGTTTATTACAGAGAAGATAGGCAGAGGGCTTGAGGATCTGGATGTGGGAACAATCATTGCAGAAGAAGGCGCGAAGGAAGTCAGGGAAAAGTTCAGTGGAAGCATGGTTTCCATGTTTTTAAACGATGATCTGATCCGGTCCATTGCGGTTCCTATAGGAAATAAAGTAGGCGAATATATCCGGGAGCACGGACGGGAGAAAGTGCGTCCCCTGGTCGTTGGTGAGATTGCAGCCGTGGAATGCATGTCTGTGTCAGAACTGCTGGAACCTGTTCCGCTGGGAGATGAAAAGATCAGGAGACTGGTGGATGATGCTTATGTGAAATTTGTACAGGATCGGGCAGAAGAAATTGCCGGAAAATTTCATGTGAATCAGGTGGTGGAGGATAAGGTGAATCAGATGGATGTTCTGGAAGTGGAACATCTGCTGCTGGGAGTGATGAAAAAGGAACTGAACGCAGTGATCAACCTGGGAGCGCTGATTGGATTTGTCATCGGACTTTTGAATCTGCTCATATAAACTTATATAAAATAGAAAATAAGAGAAAAGTCAGAAAGACTGCCGTATGGGCAGTCTTTCTGACTTTTCAGAATGAATTTCCTTATCCCTGAGTATTTTCAGAAAAGATTCTGAAGAGTCAGGAAAAGCAGCAGGGCTTTTCTGTGAGAAAATAAAGGAAATAAGTGAGTGCCAGCATATCAGCGCTTCCTCCCGGGCTGATATGCTGTTCTGTAAAATACCGGTCCAGGGAAGGGAGTATCCGGAGCTGTTCCTTCGGAGAAGAGGAGGAGAGAAAACTGGTCAGCTCCTGCTGGATGTTTCTGGCTTTTTGATATCCGGCACGTATGAACAGATTGGTATCCTCTAAAAATGAAATATAGGACAGCAGAGTCAGGCAGCCGGATTGATTGAGAGAATACCCTTTGTGCAGAAGGGTAGAAAAAAGAGGAAGACCTTTTTCAAAAACAGCAGGAAAACCACCGGCGGCTTCACGGCGTATGCCGCCCAGGCGGTAGCTGCGGTAGAGCTGCTCTCCATGGGTACAGTTCTTTGGTTCCGATCTACAGGCTTCTAAGCTGACATAATCTTTCATAAGGTTGTCCAGCATTTTCTTAATGATATCCGGAAGAAGGGAAAAATCATCAATGATAAAACGGGAAGTCAGAAGACCATGTTCTGAGATCAGATAACCCAGAGCGCAGCAGAAGATCCCGCCGGAAAAGATAATTCCTTTGTGGGTGTTGACACCGCCGGTAGCAGAGAACATTTCTTTTTCTGCCTGCCTGCCCCGCTCTCTTAAACGGGAAAACAGCTGAGGAAGATCCTGAAATTCCCCTTTCCACGAAAGCCCCATACGTGCGCTTTCTGTAAAATAGGGAGTCAGGGCATAGGCGCTTTTTACAAAGGTATCGGCACACATGTCTTTGTGAGCTCCGTTATGTATTTTGTCTACCAGTCCCGGTTTCAGGAAAGTGTTCACCTCATAAAACAAAGCTTTCTGCATTATCAGCCCCAGGTGACGTGACATGCGCTCTTCAAAAAAAGTCTCCATCATGGAAATTTCCCGGGTGATCAGCTCCCGGGCGCTGTGTCTGCGGGAGCGCCCGCAGACAAAAGCAGGATCTCCGCATAGGAGACAGGTGCGCTGGGAATATCCAAGCTCTCTTCGGGACACTTTGGAGCCGTCCGGGCGGAGTACATCAAAATCAAAAAGCCTGCCCAGAGGATGAGCTTCTTCCAGTTTTGTCAGAGAGGATTTCATTTTCAGGGGATCCAGGGACAGAGCAAAAAAACCTTCTTCTCCCGTATTCTCTCGGATTTCCCTGATTTCCAGAAAAGTTCTGGCGGAATTGTTTTTCCCTGTCCATGTCAGATATTGAGTGATATTGATCAGTTCTGCTTTTCCCACTTCGTAGAGCCAGCGGGTGAACGGAAATGTTTTTACAGGTCCCGGAATATTCAGAGTAAAACATACCAGGCAGCAGGGGTGTTTAGAGAGCATTTGTTTTTGTACGGCAGCCCGTTCCTCTCTTGCGTCCAGGATATCTTCCATAGAGGCAGGGGTGCCGCTGCACCAGTAATTCAGATTCATGATATTGTTTCCTTTTCTTTGGTCAGTCTTTTTTTCAGGGTCTGTCCTTCGGGGGAAATGAGGAAGGTATAAGTGGTTTCCGGCACAAATGGCTTTAATTCCTCCAGAGAGCCGGAGAGAAACAGTTTTCGTACATGGGTGGCACTTATGACCGTTCCGTCCGGGCTTGTGCATCTGGGAATTTCTGTGACAGTAATTCCAAATCCAGGAAGGATTTTTTTCATCTGTTCGTTGTAAACACGGGTAATGAGGGAAAAGGGCTCTTCGCCCACAAAGCGCCTGGTCAGGTGAAAGGCATCTTTAAAATATTCTCCGAAAATCATCAGGTCCAGCACAGCGGCCTTTTGGGTGGCGTTTGCTTTATCCTTCAGGAAATAATCCGGGAAGGTGGCGTGGGAGATGAGGTAGTCAGAGCTTCCGTGGACGAAGACGTTTGTTAAGTCCTGGCAGCCTTTTTTTACCAGATCGAGCCTTATAGAAGCCGGAAATTCGGAGGAATCCGCAGAGAGTACGAAAACATGAAGCACATCGCATTGTGATGCGGCTGTTTCCACCAGATAACGATGACCGTTGGTGAAAGGATTCGCATTCATTACAATGGCACCTGCGGTTTTTCCTTCTTGTGCAGGAAACTGGGAAGATTCCCGAGAGAGATATTCCCGGATGCCGTTTTTTCTGTTTTCCATAAGAAGCATATCCTCGGTGCTGGTGATCTGGTAGAATCCCATATCAGAAAACATGACAAGATACATGGGTTTGGTAAAAAGAAACAGATGGGAAATCTGTGCAGCTGCCGCGTTTTTTGTAAGGGCAGTCATAATGATCTGCAGACAGCCTTCCCCCTGGAATTTCTCATCTACAGCAATGCATTTTAAAGTGTTTTCGTGCCGTGAACCGCAGCCGGCGATCGCTCCGTCCCTGGTTTTCAGCAGGACGGAATACTGGATCTGAGGATCATAGGTCAGACTGCATTTTTGTAAAAATTTCTGAAGCTGTTCCAGCTTTCTTCCGTGGAAGGGAAAACCCTCCTCTAAGTAAAACGATTCTGAATACATGATTAAAGTCTCCTTTCCGGACATACGCCATGTCTTTTGACTTTGCAGGCACCGGGGCCGGAAAATCTCAGCGTTTGATATGGTTATAGATATTTTAGCAAATAGTGTGTAAAGGCACAAGGAAATACTTTTTCCTTAATAGAAGAAAAATAATATTTTTAGTTAAGTATCAAAAAGTTCTTTTTAGACAGGTACAGTGTTTTCAACGTTTTTTAAACGATGGGACTGTATACTTTTAATAATCGTTGTTATCAGTAGAAAAGAGAGGGTGTGAAATATGCTGTTATCATGTACGGTCAACGGAGAGAAAATAGAAAAGGAAATTGATCCGGCAAAAAGGCTTCTGGATTTCCTGCGGGATGATATGGGACTTACAGGAGTCAAAGAAGGATGCAGCGAAGGAGAATGCGGCGCATGTACCGTAATCCTGGATAATCAGGCAGTGACAAGCTGCACAGTGTATGCAGGTCAGGTGATGGACCGGGAGATCCTTACCATAGAGGGACTGGAAAAAAACGGAGAGCTGGATATCCTTCAGAAAGCATTTATAGAAAACGGAGCTATCCAGTGTGGATTCTGTACTCCGGGAATGATTTTATCCTGCCGGGCGCTTCTTATGGAAAAGCCCAATCCCACGAGAGAAGAAATTAAGAGAGCGATCGAAGGAAACTTATGCCGCTGTACAGGATATGAAAAAATCATCAAAGCAGTGGAATGTGCGGTAAAGGGGGAGGTACAGTGAATTTTTTTATACCGAAAAACCTGGAAGAACTGGCGGATGCCTTGAAGGAAAAGGATGAGAATACTTACCTGTGCGCAGGAGGTACAGATCTGGTGATCCATTTAAGAGCAAAGAAGAAATTTCATTATTCCCTGATCGATCTGACACATCTGGAAGAGATGAAAAAAATCCAGGAGACGGAAGACAGGATTATGATCGGAGCAGGAGTGACCATGACAGAGCTGGAAAAAAGTCCGGTAATCCGGAAATATATTCCTGCTCTGGCAAAGGCGGCATCCATGGTGGGATCCACACAGATCCGCAACCGTGCCACTGTGGGCGGAAATGCGGCAAATGCTTCCCAGAGTTCAGATACAACACCGGTGCTGTTTGCCTATGGGGCGGAGGCAGTGGTGTTTAATGAAAAAGGGGAAAAGAAAATCTGTCTTCTGGATGATATTATTGAAGGACTGGAAAAGAATCTTTTAAAGGATCGGGAAATAATCCTGCAGTTTGTTATAAAAAAAGAGAATGCCCTGTCTGGTTTTTCAAAAGTTGGTTCCAGAAAGGCAGTTACGATATCAAAAATTAACGGCTGCATCAAAGCCACAGTCAGAGAGGGAAAAATGCAGAATGTAATTGTCTATTTAGGTGCTGTGGGGGCGAAGGCGTCAAAGGCGCCTTATATAGAAAAAGCTCTGGAAGGACAATGGCTGGAAGGAATCCACAAAAAAGAACTGAAAGATGCTGTCTATGAACAGATTGAGAATAATATTCCCAGCCGTGCTTCCAAACACTATAAAAAATCGGCGGCTTTCGGAGTGATTGATGATATTCTGGGAGAGCTGAGAGAACTTGCCGGGGAGGTGGAGATGTGAAGGAACTGAAATATGTGGGAAAACGTCTGATCCGGGAAGATGTCTATGACAAGGCAAGGGGAAAAACTCAGTATACCTGCGACAGAAAACTGGAAGGTATGCTGTATGCCAAGCTGGTGCTCAGTGAGAAAGCTCTGGCAGAGATTTCCATAAATACGGATAAGGCAGAGCAAGTGCCGGGAATCTGTGCTGTTTATACACACAAAGATGTTCCGAAAACAAAATATAATCCTCATAACTGGACACCGGGGGTCGGCGCGCCGGAGGATATGTATATCCTCAGTGAAAAAGCAAGATATGTGGGAGACCATCTGGCTTTGGTCGTGGGAGAGACAAAAGAGGCAGTGGAAGAGGCGGCATCATTGGTAGAAATTGTATACAGAGAGGAAACTCCTGTCATCGGACTGAAGGCTGCCAGAGAAAACAAGGAGAATATTGCTTTTGAGAAGGAGAGCAGATGCGGTGATTTCGGCAGCCTTCCGCTGGAAAATCTGATCGTGGAAGAGACTGCGGGAAGCACACAGGCGATCCACCATGCTCCTATTGAGCCTCATATCGCTCTTTCTGCAATTGATGAGACCGGAAATCTGGTGGTATGGACACCATGTCAGACGGTTTTCATGGTTCGGTATCATATCTGCAGTCTTCTGGATGTGCCTTATACAAAGGTGAGAGTGGTCAAGGCTGTCATGGGCGGCTCCTTTGGCGGAAAAGGGCTGTCTGTGGTGGAGCCTGCATGTGCCTTTGCGTCATGGACACTGAAAAGACCGGTGATGCTGTATATGGACAGACCAGCAGACATTACCGCTACAAGAAGGAGAAATCCCAGTGAGATGACGGTAAAGACAGCAGTGGACAAAGACGGAAAAATACTTGGAAGGTTTATTGCCTGTGATTTTGACGGGGGTGCTTACTATACCAACGCCTCTGCAATCGCTATGGCATTCAGCAAGAAGCTGTTTCGCCTCTACCGTATTGAAAATCAGACCATTGAGGCGAGGACCTTTTATACCAATACTACTCCGGGAGGTTCCTGCAGAGGATATGGTTCTCCGCAGGCTCATGCGGTGACAGAGGTGAACCTGGATCAGATTGCAGACCGGCTGGGGATGGACCCCTGTGAGCTGCGTCTGAAAAATGTGGTGCTTCCGGGGGATGATGATCCGGCGGGGGGGACGAATCTTGGAGATGCCAGGATCCGGGAATGTATCCTCAAAGGTATGGAGGAATTTCACTGGAAAGAAAAAAGAGCCCATATCCGGGAAAAAAATACAGACCGGTATGCTTACGGTGTGGGGATGGCATGTGCCACACACGGAAACGGCTATAAGGGAGGCTATCCGGAACTTACCAATGTCTATGCCCAGCTTCATCCGGACGGAAGTGCGGAATTCCGTATCGCGGTCCACGACCAGGGATGCGGAACGGTTATGACAATGCAGCAGATCGGCGCGGAAGCCCTTCATATGGATCCTTATAAGATTAAAGTCTATGAGGCAGATACGTTTCTGAGCCCTTATGATTCGGCAGGGACCCAGGCAAGCCGTGTTACTTATGTATGTGGCAGGGCAGTGCAGGAGGCAGGAGAAGCTTTGCTGGAGAAAATAAAAAATGCCGCTGCCGCTGTATACGGCTGGGAGAAAAACAGGATAGAGGCAGAGGACGGAATGCTGAAATACCCGGGAACAGACAGGGAAGAATGCCGTACCTACGGCGAAGTTTCAAAAGAGTATGAAAAGAAGTTTTCCAGATACCTTCATGCAGACATAGAATACGAACCGGACAGCAATCCGGGAGTATACTGTGCAGCCTTTGCAGAGGTGAAGGTGGATAAATATACCGGGCAGACAGAAGTTCTTGATCTGCTGGCTGTCCATGATGTGGGGCAGTGTATGAATTATACGCTGTCAGAGGGACAGATAGAAGGAGGAGCCCAGATGAGCCTGGGACAGGCGCTGTTTGAGGAGATCGGATATGACGGAAAGGGAAATGTAAAATCCAGGAACTTTTCCAAATATCATATGATCAATGCACCGGATATGCCAAAAGTCAGGTCTCTGTTTATTGAGGAGCATAATACAGACGGGCCATATGGGGCAAAAAGCCTTGGAGAAGTAGTGGCGGTAGCGCCGGGACCTGCTGTGGCGAATGCAGTGAATTTTGCGATTGGCAGCAGGTTTGCCAGTTATCCCATTACACCGGAAAAAGTGGTCCTCTGGCTGGAAAATAAAGAGAAAGAATAGAACAGGACAGTGTAAGGAGGGTTTTGCAATGGCTGAAAAAACAGTATGTCTCACAGGAAAAAATCTTACGATTTCTCAGGTAAAAGAAATTGCCTATGAGAATGTAAAAGTTGAGATTGCTCCTGAGGCAATGAAAAAAGTCCAGGCTGCGAGAGATCTGATCTTTGAGCTGGATAAGAGGGGGGTAGCAGTTTACGGCCTGAATACAGGCGTAGGCTGGAATAAAGATAAGGTGGTTTATGCAGACCGGTATGACGCATATAATAAAAATCTTCTGCGCAGCCATATGATCGGCGTGGGACCGGAATGTACGATTCCGGAAGTCCGTGCCACCATGGCTATCCGCTTAAATGGTTTTTTGTGCGGAAATACAGGAGTGGCAAAGGAAATCGCAGAATATTATCTGGAATTTTTAAACAGGGGAATTACACCTGTGATGAAATCCAGAGGTTCTGTAGGAGAAGCTGATATTGCTACTCTGACAGCCATCGGGCTGACAGCGATCGGAGAAGGTGAGGCATGGTACGGCACAGAACGCATGGACAGTATGGCTGCCCTTGAAAAAGCAGGACTGAAACCTTTGAAAATGGGACCTAAGGATGGACTGGGAATTGCTTCCTCCAATGCCCAGGGCGCTGCTTTTGCCACGGTGGGAGTCATAGAGGCAGAGGAATTCATTGAGCGGTACAGAAGAGTGTTCTGCCTCGCTTTGGAAGGTTTAAACGGTGTGCTGGATCCTATGGATGAAAGTGTCAATGCAGTGAGAGGATATGCGGGACAGGCAGAATCTGCAAGAGAATGCAGGAGGCTTTTAAAAGGCAGTTATCTGGAACGCCCTTGGGAGGGCAGAGCACTGCAGGATCCTTTAAGTTTCCGCTGCCAGAGCGCTATCACGGGATCGGTTATGGATGCCCTGGAATATTTGAAAAAACAGCTGCTGGTGGAGCTGAATGCGACAGATGATAACCCCTGCCTGCTTCCTGAGGAGGACAGGATGTGCGGAAGTCCTAATTTTGAACCCCTGTCCTGGGTACTGGCAGTAGAGATGACCGGGATCGGGCTTGGACATATGTCTAAAATGATTGCGCAGCAGATTTTAAGAATCGGGGATCCGGGATTTTCTAAACTGAACAGGTTCCTGACACCGCAGGAGGGTTCTGTGATCGCCTACGGCACTATCCAGAAAACGGTGTCTGTACTGGATGCAGAAAATCGGATGTACGCAAATCCCTGTTCTCTGGATTTTCTCAGTATGGCGGGAAATATCGAAGACACAGCCAGCAATTCTGCCATGGCGGCAATGAATATGAGAAAGATTATCGATAATCTGTATTACATGGCAGCCATTGAGCTGATGCATGCAGCCCAGGCAGTTGATCTGAGAGATCACCCTGTTCTGGGTGAGGGAACCAGAGACTTTTTTGAAGCATACAGAAAAGTGGTTCCTTATCTGGATAATGACAGGAATATGTCAGAAGACATCCAGAAATCTTATGATTTTCTGAAAAGCTGGGAAATCTGAGCAGGATCTTAAATGCAGAGAGGGCATTTTAGATAAAAGGCAGCAGGAAATCCTGAGAAAGGATCTGCTGCACATTACACACTAAAGGAGGGTTTATTAATGAGTGGAGACAACAAGAAAGCAAAAGGTATCCGATGGAGTGTTTTTATTCCAGCGTTTATCATCATCGGCGGCGGCGCCCTTCTGGGCGTTCTGAAAAATGAGTGGCTGACAGCGAGCTGTTCCGCAATTTTCACTTGGTCCCTGAAGAGTTTTGGGTGGCTTTATCAGCTGGTAGCGATTTTCTGTCTTGTGGTTGTTGCAATTCTTACTTTTTCTAAATTGGGAAAAGTACGTTTCGGAGGAAGAAATGCCAAGGCAAAACATTCTTTTGGTTCCTGGTTTGCCATGACCCTGACAGGAGGAATTGCCACCGGATGTATTGTATATGGCGCCAATGAAGTTATGATCTATTATGGCAACATATACGGGGAACTGGATCAGCTGGGAATTACTTCTATGACAGCGGAAGCTGCACAGTTTGGTATGGGACGTGTTTTGTATAACTGGACCTTTGTGCCGTATGCCATGTATTCTATCGTGGGATGTGCCATGGCATATATTTACTTCAACAAAAAGGAAGAACTGTCTGTTGCAGCTTCTCTGACACCGCTTTTCGGGCAGGGAGTAAAACATGGAGTATGGAGAAGTATTATTGATGTGGTTTCTATTGTAGCGCTGGCATTGGGACTTTCCAGTAATCTGGGAATGGGACTGGCTCTGGTAGGGACCGGGCTGGAAGCTGCTTACGGAATCAAGCAGGGACCTGTGGTCTGGATCATTCTGTTCCTTGTTATTACAGCAACTTTTATCCTGGCTTCTGTTGCGGGCCTGGACAAAGGAATTAAATGGCTGGCAGACGGAACTTCTAAGATCTTCTATATCCTTCTGATCTTCCTGCTGATCGCAGGACCTACTGTTTACATACTGAACATGATGAATGTAGGACTTGGATACTGGTTTGACCACTTCTGGACCTGGGGCCTGGATCCGTACATTGTAGGCGGGGAAGCGCTGGTAACCTGGTGGACTATGTTTGACTGGGCATGCTGGATCGCTTATGCACCGCTGATGGCAATTTTCTTTGCTATGATCTCTTATGGACGCACCATCCGTCAGTTCATGATCGTAAACTGGATCATGCCTTCTACTTTTGGTGTTGTATGGTTTTCTGTATGGAGCGGAACTGCACTGAACTGGCAGGATATCGGAAAGGCGGATATTGTAGGAGCTATCAGCAACGGCATTGCAGTATCCGGATTGTGGGAACTGCTGAAGCAAGTGCCCATCAGTTTTATCATCATTCCTCTGGTTATGATCACCATGATGGCTGCCTTTTCCACTACGGCAGATACCATGGCTACCACGATCTCCCAGATCTGTACAGAGGGTTCCAGCTATGATGAAGAGCCGGCAAACTGGCAGAAAGTAGTGTGGGGACTGGCAATCGGTATTATTGCAGTTGTTATGGTTATTTTCGGAGGAGGACAGCAAGGGGTCGACGGCGTAAAATACCTCTCAGGCGTAGGCGGCTTCTGTGTACTTCCAATCTTTATTCTTCAGCTGGCAGCCACATTTAAGGTGTTCTTTATCGATAAGATCATTGAGGACGTAGACGATGTGGTGGATGTGGAGCCAGAAGTGATAGAGGAAGCGAAAGCTTAAGAAATGAAAGGAAAAGGGATGCTGTAAAAAAGCGTCCTTTTTCTTTTGGAAAAATGTTTGTTTGACCAAGGTAAAGATGTGTAGTATTATGGAGAAAATATGTTTGATAAGGAGTGTATAAAGCATGAAAAAAGAACCGGAAAGGCTTGAGATGGATCTTCAGAAGATCTTTCTTACACCGCCAAATACTATGAAAGAAAAGATTACACTGATCCTTATGATGGTAGTGGTGTTTGTCATGTTTTTCGGACCAGTGGTCTTTACAGAGATCTCTCCTTTAAAGGGAGCTGTGCTTTCTGCGTTTCCGGCGCTGTCTATTTCCTGGGGCTATATGGTACTGCTCAGAAGTTTGTTCAGAAAGCGCGAATTTTCCAAAGATCCGGAATCAGGCAAGAAGAAAGGGGAAAAAAGACATGAGTGTCAATATCACTGTAAAAAACGCAAATGATTTTAAAACTTCCCGCTGGTCGGGAGGAACTACCACGGAATTGTATATATATCCGGAGGATGCATTGTACAAGGAGGGAAATTTCAAGTGCCGCATCAGCAGTGCGACAGTGGACACAGACAGCTCTGAGTTTACATCGCTTCCGGGGGTAAAGAGATATCTCAGCATTTTCGGGGGCAGTCTGGAAATGATTCACGGGAATGAAGAAAAGGTGTGTTTAAAGCCTTACGAGGTTGACTGCTTTGACGGCGGTGTTCCCACGGTCAGCTACGGAAGAGTGGTGGATTTTAATTTGATGGTGAAAAACGGCGCAGACGGGAAAATGGAAACTGCTCTGCTCAAACAGGGGGAAACCATCCGGCTGCAACCGGAAAAAGGTGAAAATCTTCTGGCTGTCTATGTAAAGAAAGGCAAGATCATCCTTTCGGATACATCGGTCGGGAAGGAAGAACTTCTGCTGATAAAAGAGTGGAAGGATGAAGTGACAGTGACAGGAGACTGCCGGGAAGAGACAGGAATCGGCATCTGCCGGGTGTGCCTGTAGACAATAGAAAGGAAGTAATGGTGTGGCACGAATTGAAGTCTATGTACTGCAGACGCCCAAAATCTATCTGGACGGAGCACCGGTGATATTTCCCTATAAAAAGGCAGAAGCTCTTTTATATTATATGGCAGTGGAGAAGCATGCTACCAGAGACCGTATAGCGGCTCTTTTGTGGGATACCTGTGAGGAATCCACGGCAAAGAAAAATCTGAGACATGCTCTGTATACTATAAGAAAACTCCTTCATGAGGACTGTATTATTTCACCTGACAGGCAGAATCTTGCGCTGAATCCACAGTTGGATCTCACAACGGATTATGCTCGGTTTCAGGAAAAAAAGGAGACGGGATTTTACCAAACGGAATTTCTGAATGGATTTTATGTAAAGAATGCAGAGCCTTATGAAGAATGGATGAACTGGAAAAGAAAAGAAGTCCGTGATACTTATCTTAGGATTCTGGAAGAAAAACTCCGTGACAGCGGAAATCTTTCTGTGAGCCAGGCAGAACAGCTTTTTGAACAATATATCCGGGAAGACTCGCTGGATGAGCAGGCATATTATCATATGATGAAGATTTACGGCGAGCACAGGATGTACTACAAAGGCATCCGTCTGTACCAGCAGCTGGCGTCTCTTCTGGACACAGAGCTTAAGGTGGTGCCGAAAAAGGAGATCCGCCAGATGCACCAGAGATTTCTTCAGGAGTGGAGTATGGAGACAGAGCAGCCCCAAGATACACTGGGGCATGCAGGGGAAAGACAGAAGCTGGAGGAGGCTCACAGACAGTTTCTTACAGGAAAATCAAAAAATATATTGCTTACGGGGGAGAGCGGCGTAGGAAAAACGTATCTTGCGAAACAGCTTGTCGGCCGGGCATCAGCGGAAGGAACTATGGTCTTTCAGGCAGTTTGCATGGAGACAGAGCAGCAGATGAACCTGCAGCCCTGGAATGTGGTAATGCTTCAGGTGGCCAATGCTGCAAAGGACAGAAAGCTCCAGATGGACGAACAGTATCTTCAGGCGGCTGACTGGCTGTTCCCTTTTTTTAAAAAGGGCGGAGATCAGACGGCAGCTCTGACGGACAATACGATCTCCTACAGTTATCGTTCCACCAGAAATCTCCTGCTTCGTTTTTTTTCACAGGCAGGAAAGCAAAAGCCGATTCTTCTTGTGTTTGACAATATCCAGTATATGGATCTGATGAGCCTTGAGTTTCTTTCAGTTCTTATAAGGGCAGAAAATAAAAATATGATGATTCTGCTCACCTGTCCTGACAGCTGGAATGACCGGCTGAAAAGATATCTGTCGCCTCTTGTCAAGGGGAAGTATATAGAACGGGTTTTTGTGACACCTTTTTCAAAAGACGAAGTAAAAAAGATTACAGAAAAAAGTCTTGGAAAAGAAGCGGCGAAACCGGAATTCATTGACAGAATTTATGAGGAAAGCAGGGGGAACGCCTATTTCCTTGAAATGCTCCTGAGAGAATATGCCAGAGGAAATTTAAAGGAGGGGGAACCCTCCCGTTTTGAGGAGCTTCTGCGGGATCAGCTGGAAGCACTGCCAAAAGGAACGAGGCAGGTATTGGAACTGATTTCCGCATGTCAGGCATGGGCAGATATGGATTCTCTTGAGCATATTTTAAAAAGGGACAGTCTGGACCTCCTGAACGCGGTAGAAGAGCTGAAAGAAAAAGGATTCCTTTATGAAAAACAGATGAAAGGAGAGGTCAGACTTTTGTTCTGCCACGGCAGTATGCAGAAATTTGTCCACGGGCAGATGGCACCGTCTAAATGTAAAGTATTTCACAGCATGCTTGCAGAATATATCGAGGGGCTTCCTTCTTACGAGTACGGCAGATGGGAGCGTCTGATCTACCATTATACTATCTGCGGAAATAAGAAAAAGGCGCTGGAATACAGGATTTTTTCTGCCTCTGAATATGTCAGAAAATTCTATGAACTTTATCCTGTGTTTTCCAGCTCCTGTGACAAAGGGGCGTTTCAGGATACCTTCCTTTTGGAGCAGTGCAGAGAAATGGAAGAAGAACTGCTTGAACTGGAGCAGAAGGAAGGGGCAGGAGAGGAACTTGATAAATTATATATCCGGCTCATGCTGACAAAGGCCCAGTACTGTATTCCAAAGGGATACTATGAGGAGGGGACAGCCTGTGCAGAGAAAGCTCTGAAGACTAACGCGTCATCAGAAGAGGATCCCCTGACAAAAATACAGTGTCTGAGACTTCTGATCCATTATCAGCTGAATGTATGGGAACTGGATAAAACAGGAGAATATCTGGAAGAGTCGCTGAATGCGGCAAAAAAGGGCAGATATAAAGAAGAGTATGCAGTTACCTGCCGTTTATATGGTCTGTATTATTCCATGACGGGGGAATTTGAAAGAGGTATGGAATATCTGAAAAAATCTCTTGCATATTTTGAAGGAGTACCGCTGAAATCCAGAATTTATGCGGCGAATATCTCAGCATGTTATATTTATATGGGAGAGATAATGCGCAAACAGAAAGATTTCAGAAAAGCCCTGGAATTTTACAGGTGTGCGGTGGAAATCTGTGAATATAACCATTGTCCCTGCAATGCAGTGGTCTACTGCAATATGGGAATGAGCTGGCTCGAGCTTGGCGAGAAGGAGAAAAGCAGAGCGGCTTTTTATAAGGCGGAGGAGATTTATAATGAATCTTTTACTTTGATAGGAAGATCTATCAACAAAGGATATGTCAGTCTTCTGGAGGCAGAGGCGGGAAACAGGAAAAAAGCGCGAAAACTTTTGTGGGAGGCACAGGAAAGCGCCAGACAGTTCGCATCCCCGTATACACTTGGAATCTTGTATATCAACCAGGCACAATTAAAAGAGAGGTATCCGCAGATGTTTTCTGACATCCTGAGGAGGAGCCCGGAAGAATACAGGAAAAAAGCCTGTGAATATCTGAAAAGGATACCGGGAGCCTATGAGACGGAAAAAATAAACACATCGGAGAAATAGCATGAAAAAGACATTTAGAGAAAAGTTTATCGGAGAGAAAAGTTTTTATAAAATGGTGCTGATGATCGCAGTGCCTATTATGGTCCAGAACGGGATCACCAATTTTGTAAGTCTTTTGGACAATATCATGGTAGGGCAGATAGGGACAGAACCCATGACGGGAGTGGCCATTGTCAATCAGCTGATATTTGTCTATAACCTCTGTATTTTTGGGGGAATTACCTGGCGATCATGCTGGTGGGGCTTCCTCCCTTTATGCTGGTACAGGTGTATGCCAGCACACTGAGAGAGTGCGGCAGAACGGTAATTCCCATGAAAGCAGGAATCGCTGCAGTATGTGTCAATATGGTGTTTAATTATCTTCTGATCTACGGAAAATTTGGATTTCCTGAACTTGGAGTGGCAGGTGCGGCCATTGCAACAGTGATGTCCCGCTATACAGAGGCGGTAATCGTAATTGGATGGACTCACAGACATAAGGAAATTAATACATTCATCATAGGACTGTACAGGACCATGAAGATTCCCCGTCAGCTTACCAGGAGGATTCTTATAAAGGGAACGCCTCTTCTGCTGAACGAAACTTTTTGGGCAGCAGGTACGGCACTTCTGCTCCAGTGTTATTCCATCCGCGGTATGAACGTGGTAGCCGGCATGAATATCTCCAATACCATTTCCAATCTGTTTAACGTGGTATTCATCGCTCTGGGGGATTCAGTTGCCATTGTGGTGGGGCAGCTTCTGGGAGCGGGGAAAATGGAGGAGGCCAAGGATACAGACAGGAAGATGATTGCTTTTTCCGTCGCCTGCTGTATTGTAATTGCAGTCGTTATGCTTTTTGTTGCCCCGCTGTTTCCAAGGCTTTACAATACCAATGAAGAGTCCAGAGAATTGGCGAAATATTTCATTACAGTGGTAGCCGTGTTTATGCCCCAGAATGCTTTTCTCCATGCAGCTTATTTTACCCTGCGTTCAGGAGGAAAGACCATTGTCACGTTCTTCTTTGACAGTGTGTTTATCTGCTGTGTCAGCGTACCTATTGCGTATGTGCTGGGGCATTTCACATCTTTGTATGTGGTTTATATTTTTATCGCCGTACAGCTGGCGGATATTATTAAATGCATTATTGGTTTTGTACTGGTGAAAAAAGGAGTCTGGCTGCAGAATATTGTGGAATAAAAGGATTTGGAAATTGCGTTCAACAGCAAAAAAGCTGTTGGGCGCTTTTTTTGACAGTTCTTTGTCTATTTTCACTTTATTGTGGTAAAAGAAAGAAGATAAATACGTGAAAATCACTAAAAAATATATTTTATCTGCAAAGGAATAGAAAAAAATAGACGTTTTTTAGACTGTTGAAATGTTAAAATCGTAAAAAAAGTAAAGGAGACGATGAGAAATGAACAATGCAGAAATCGGAAAAGCAATGGTGATTAAGTTAGATCCTGTATTACCAGAGTATCCAACCTTCAAAGAAGGTGTCAGAAGAGCGCCGAAAAGAGAGCTGACACTGAACAAAAGAGAGATTAAACTTGCTGTGGCAAATGCTTTAAGATATGTGCCGGAAGAACTTCATGAACAGCTGGCACCGGAATTTTTAGATGAGCTTCTTACAAGAGGACGTATCTATGGATACCGGTTCATGCCCAAGGAAAGAATCTACGGAAAACCTATTGATGAGTATAAAGGAGAATGCATCGAAGGAAAAGCATTCCAGGTTATGATCGACAACAACCTGGATCATGAAGTTGCACTTTATCCGTACGAACTGGTAACCTACGGGGAAACAGGACAGGTATGCCAGAACTGGATGCAGTATCAGTTAATTAAAAAATACTTGGAAAAATTAACCCATCACCACACGCTGGTCATGATGAGCGGACATCCTATGGGGCTGTTCAAATCTCATGAATCAAGCCCGAGAGTTATTGTAACCAACGGTCTGATGGTAGGTATGTTCGATAATCCGGAAGACTGGGCAAAGGCAACAGCTATGGGCGTATCTTCCTATGGACAGATGACAGCCGGCGGCTGGATGTACATCGGACCTCAGGGTATTGTACATGGTACTTTCAATACAATCCTCAATGCAGGACGTAAATTCCTGGGAGTTCCTCAGGACGGCGATCTGGCAGGACACTTATTCGTAACCAGCGGTCTTGGCGGAATGAGCGGCGCACAGCCGAAAGCGATTGAGATCGCAGGAGGCGTTGGAATCGTTGCTGAAGTAGATGCTTCCAGGATCGAGACACGTCACAGCCAGGGCTGGGTAAGTCTGGTAATCGAGGATGCAGGAGAGGCATTCCGTGTAGCACAGGAATACATGGATAAGAAAGAAACTGTCTCCATTGCATACCATGGAAATATCGTAGATCTGTTGCAGTACGCAGTAGATAACAATATTAAGATCGAACTTCTGTCTGACCAGACATCCTGCCACGTTCCATACGACGGCGGTTACTGCCCGCAGGGTCTGACCTTTGAAGAGAGAACAGAGATGCTGGCAAACGATAAGGATAAATTCTGTGAACTGGTTGACCAGACACTGATCAAACATTATCACCTGATCAAGACACTGGTAGAGAGAGGCGCATACTTCTTTGATTACGGCAACAGCTTCATGAAAGCAGTTTTCGATGCAGGTGCAACGGATATTGCAAAGAATGGCGTAGATACCAGCGAAGGCTTTATCTTCCCATCCTATGTAGAAGATATCTTAGGACCGGAACTGTTTGACTACGGATATGGACCGTTCAGATGGTGCTGCTTAAGCGGAAAACCGGAAGACTTAAGAAAGACAGACCATGCTGCAATGGAAATTATTGATCCTAACAGAAGAAGTCAGGACAGAGATAACTATATCTGGATCCGCGACGCTGAGAAGAATAAACTGGTTGTTGGTACTCAGTGCCGTATTCTTTACCAGGATGCACTGGGAAGAAGAGATATTGCCCTGAAGTTCAATGAAATGGTAAGAAACGGAGAAATCGGACCGGTTATGCTGGGACGTGACCATCATGATACAGGCGGAACAGATTCTCCATACAGAGAGACATCCAACATCTATGACGGTTCCAATATTACAGCAGATATGGCTGTACACTGCTATGCAGGAAATGCTGCAAGAGGCATGAGCCTTGTTGCTCTTCATAACGGCGGCGGTGTTGGTATCAGCAAATCCATCAACGGCGGATTCGGTATGGTTCTGGATGGAAGCGAAAGAGTAGATGAAATCTTAAAGGCAGCTATTCCGTGGGATACTATGATCGGTGTTTCCAGAAGAAGCTGGGGAAGATGTGAACACTCCATCGAAACTGTTGCAGAGTACAACAGGATCAGAAATGGAGAAGACTACATCACCATGCCTTATCTGGCAAGCGATGAATTAATTGACAGAGTCTGCAAGGACGTAGTTCCGGAAGTTCATCATCACAAACATCACTAAGATATTTGCTTTCAGGAGGCAGAATATGAAAAAACGATATATACGTCATGCGTCCGAATTGGTAACCTGTAAAGGAAAAGCGCCGAAACATGGAAAAGAAATGTCAGACATTGGTCTGATCAGGGACGGTGCAGTGATCATCCACGATGACAAGATCGTGGCAGTGGGGACTACCGAAGAGCTGGACAGACAGGTGAATACGGAAGAATATGAGGTTATAGATGCCTCCGGCAAAACCGTGCTTCCGGGATTTGTGGATTCCCATACTCATTTTGTATTCGGCGGTTACCGTGCAGATGAATTTTCCTGGAGATTAAAAGGGGACAGCTATATGTCCATTATGGAGAGGGGCGGCGGCATTAATGCCACCGTCAACCCCACCCGCAGCGCCACAGAGGAAGAACTGGTGGAGGCAGGACGGGAACGGCTGAACCGTATGCTGGAATTTGGTGTTACCACTGTGGAAGGAAAGAGCGGATATGGCATGGACTGTGAAACTGAGCTGAAACAGCTTCACGCTATGAAAAAATTAGATGAAATCCATCCTGTGGATGTAGTGCGCACCTTCCTGGGACCCCACAGTGTGCTTCCCCAGTGGAAGGGAAAAGAGAGAGAATTCATAGAAGAACAGTTAAAAGAAGTTATGCCGAAAGTAAAAGAGGAAAACCTTGCGGAGTTTGCGGATATCTTTACGGAAAAAAACGTATTCAGCGTGGAAGATTCCGAATATTACCTTACAGAGGCGAAGAAAATGGGCTTCAAGCTGAAAATCCATGCGGATGAAATGTATCAGCTGGGTGGCGCAGAGCTTTCCGCCAGAGTAGGGGCTGTCTCAGCAGATCATTTGTTAAAAGCATCGGATGAGGGAATCCGTCAGATGAGAGATGCGGGTGTCATCAGCACGCTGCTTCCGGCGACAGCATTCTGCTTAAAAGAAGAATACGCGCCGGGACGGAAAATGATTGATGAAGGATGTGCAGTGGCAATCGCTTCCGATCTGAACCCGGGAAGCTGTTTTACCAATTCTATTCCTCTGCTGGTAGCGCTGGGCTGTATTTATATGAATATGTCCATAGAGGAAGTGATCACGGCCCTTACGATTAATGGTGCCGCAGCAGTGGACAGGGCAGACAGAGTGGGAAGCCTGGAGCCCGGAAAACAGGCAGATATTGTTTTCCTGAAATTCCCGTCGATTTATTATATGCCCTACCATACAGGCGTTAATCTGGTGGAGACTGTGATCAAAAACGGAGAAACCGTTTATCACAAAGAATGGGTGTAAAGGAAAAGTACAAGGAAACAAATTCTTTATATAAATAATGACAAAGGAGAATGATAGTCATGGAAAAAATTATTGAATGTGTACCTAATTTCAGTGAAGGCAGAGACAAAGAAAAAGTAGAAAAAATTGTTGACTGTTTCCGCGGCATCGAAGGCGTAAAACTGTTAGATTACACATCAGATGAAGACCACAACAGAAGCGTTGTAACGGTGATCGGTGAACCGGAACCATTAAAGAACGCTATGGTTGCAGCTATCGGAAAAGCAGTAGAATTAATTGATATGACAAAACATCAGGGACAGCATCCCCGCATGGGCTGTGTAGATGTAGTTCCCTTCATTCCTATCAGGAATGCTACAGTAGAAGAAGCGGACGCTCTGGCAAAAGCAGTTGCAAAAGAAGCTTCTGAAAAATTCGGACAGCCGTTCTTCTTATACGAAAAATCTGCAACAGCTCCTCACAGAGAAAATCTTGCGAAAGTTCGTCAGGGACAGTTCGAAGGAATGGCAGAAAAAATGAAAGATCCACAGTGGAAACCAGACTTTGGTCCTGACACCATTCATCCTACAGGCGGTGTAACTGCAATCGGAGCAAGGATGCCTCTGATCGCATACAACATCAACCTGGATACATCCAATGTAGAGATTGCTCAGAAGATTGCGGACAGGATCCGTCATATCAAAGGCGGTTTCCGTTACTGCAAAGCTATGGGCGTTATGCTGGAAGACAGAAACATCGCTCAGGTATCCATGAACCTGACAGATTATACAAAGACATCTGTATACACTGTATTTGAAACGGTACGTATGGAAGCAAGACGCTGGGGCGTAAACGTATTGGGAAGTGAAGTCGTAGGTCTGATCCCGCTTCAGGCAATTGTAGACTGCGCAGAATATTATCTGGGATTTGAAGGATTTGATTCCAAACAGGTTCTGGAGACAAGACTGTAAAAAACAATAATTTCAAAGAGGTAAAGGCAATGAAAAATATGACAATCGAACAATTCGCCATGCAGACAGCCTCTAATGAACCAGTACCAGGGGGCGGAAGTATTTCCGCCCTCGCTGGCGCTCTGGCGGCTGCTCTTACCGAGATGGTAGCAGGGCTTACGATCGGAAAGAAAAAATATGCAGAGGTGGAAGAAGAGATGAAAGAGGCAGTGGAGCCTATGCATAAAATCTGTGAACACCTTCTGGATGATATTAAAAGAGACAGCGAATCCTTTGACCAGTATATGCAGGCCCTGACACTTCCAAAGGAGACAGAGGAAGAGAAGGCAGCCCGCACAGAGGCAATGCAGAATGGATTAAAAGCAGCAGTGGCGGTTCCCTTATCTGTGGCAAAAGCAGCTTATGAGGTACTTCCTTATGCAGAGACCATGGTGGTAAAGGGCAATAAAACAGCAGTGACAGATGCTTTAGTAGCAACTATGATGGCACGTACCGCAGTGTTAGGCGCGCTCTTTAATGTAAAAATTAATCTGGAGTCTATTAAAGACGAAATCTTTGTGAAAGAAATCAGCGAAGAGGCGGCAGTTCTGGAGAAGAAGGCCATTGCCTATGAGCAGAAAATCCTGGCACAGGCCAATGTATCAAAAAGCGTTACAGAATAAAGGAGAAGTATCGTGAAGATTATTAAAAATGCGGTAGCTGGAACACTGGAATCCAGCGACCTGTTTATTCAGGTGGAGCCGGATGACGAGGAACTTCACCTGGAGATAGATTCTGTTGTGGCAAATCAGTATATGGATGCAATCCGTGCTGCTGTAATGAAGACACTGGAAGAATTTCATGTAACAACAGGAAAGATATTTATTAAAGATAAGGGTGCACTGGACTGTGTCATCTGTGCACGTATGGAAACTGCACTGAAAAGAGGGGGAGTGGAAGAGTCATGAGACGTACCATGTTGTTTTTGCCGGGAAACACTCCGAATATGCTGATCAACGGAGATACCCTGGGTGCGGATACGGTTATCTTTGATCTGGAGGATGCAGTATCTCCGGATGAAAAAGATGCAGCAAGGATTCTTGTGCGCAATACCCTGAAGTATCAGGCGTTTCCCAATTGTGAGATTGTAGTGAGAATTAATCCTACAGACACAGAATTCTGGAAAGAGGACTTAAAGGCAGTGATTCCCTTAAAGCCTGATGTGATCATGCCTACCAAGGTGAGCGGGGGAGATATGATCCGCCAGGTTTCTGCATATATGGCAGAAGTGGAAAAAGACAGCGGCATGGAAGAGGGAACAGTAAAAATACTTCCTCTGATCGAAACTGCCCTGGGGGTGGAGAAAGCCTTTGATATCGCCTCCTCAGATTCCAGAGTGATCGGTCTGTTTCTGGGCGGAGAGGATTTTACAGCGGATATGCACTGCAAACGTACCAAAGAAGGACAGGAGATCTTTTATGCAAGAACCCGTCTGGTGTGTGCGGCCAGGGCCTGCGGCATTGAGGCCTATGATACTCCTTTTACGGATGTGGAAGACATGGAAGGTCTGGAAAGGGATACAGAATTTGCCAAGAGCCTGGGCTTTGCGGGAAAAGCTGTTATTTCTCCAAGACATGTGGATATCGTAAATGCCGTATTTTCCCCCACAGAAAGTGAGATTGAATATGCCCATGATGTGATGGACGCTATCGAAGAGGGAAAACGCCAGGGTAAGGGAGTGATCTCTCTTAGAGGAAAGATGATCGATGCACCTATTGTAAAACGTGCCCAGCAGGTATTGGAAATGGAGAAAGCTATTTACGGAGGTGCATGCAGATGAGTAAATTAGTTGCTTCTGTCAGAGAAGCTATTGAGAAAACAGGATTAAAGGACGGCATGACAATCTCTTTTCATCACCATATGCGAAATGGAGATTATGTGCTGAACATGGTCCTTGCGGAAGCAGCGGCTATGGGGATCAAAGATCTCACAGTCAATGCCAGCTCTATTTTTGACATTCATGAGCCTCTGATCGAACATATCAGAAATAAGGTTGTCACAGGGATTGAGTGCAACTATATGGGCGGAAGAGTGGGAAAAGCGATCTCAGAAGGCATCCTGGAAAAACCTGTGATCTTCAGAACTCACGGAGGACGTGCCGGGGATATGGAGAATGGATCATCCAAGATTGATATTGCATTTCTCGCCGCACCCTGCGCAGACAATATGGGAAACTGCAGCGGCAAATACGGACCTTCCGCGTGCGGTTCTCTGGGATATGCCTTTTCTGATGCCATGCATGCGGCAAAGACTGTGGTGATCACGGATAATCTGGTGCCTTATCCGCTGAAAGATACTTCTATCGACGAAGGATATGTGGATTATGTAGTGGAAGTACCTCAGATCGGAGATCCTGCGAAGATCGTTTCGGGAACTACCAAGATCACCAGAGATCCGGTGGGACTTCGGATTGCGTCTCTTGCAGCGCAGGTGGTAAAACATTCCGGGTACTTAAAAGACGGATTTTCCTTCCAGACAGGTGCGGGAGGCGCATCTCTTGCAGTTGCCAAATATGTGGAAGAGATGATGAAAAAAGAAAACATCAAGGGAAGCTTCTGCATGGGCGGTATTACCGGCTATATGGTGGATATGGCAAACAAAGGATTTTTTGAAACAATTTTAGATGTACAGTGTTTTGATCTCAAGGCAATCGAATCTATTAGGGAAAATCCAAAGCACCAGGAAATCTCAGCCATGCGATATGCTTCTCCTGCGGCAAAGAGTGCGGCGGTGGACAGCCTGGATGTGGTGATTTTAGGAGCCACACAGGTAGATGTGGATTTTAATGTTAATGTACATACGGATTCTAACGGATATATCATGGGAGGCTCCGGCGGTCACAGCGATACTGCAGCCGGGTCCAAGCTTGCGATTATCGTGGCTCCCCTGATTCGTGCAAGACTGCCTCTGATCGTGGACCGGGTTCTGTGCAAATCAACACCTGGGGAGACTGTGGATGTGGTAGTTACCCAGAGAGGCATCGCGGTCAATCCAAGACAAAAAGAGTTAAAAGAAAAACTGATAAAAGCAGGGCTTCCGGTAAAGGATATTGAAGAACTGAAACAGATTGCGGAAGAAATTTCAGGAGTTCCCAGAACCGTAGAAATGGGAGATAAGACAGTGGCAAAAGTATTATACAGAGACGGAACACTCCTGGATGTTATAAAAAATGTAAAGACCATTTAATCAGACAGGGAAGGGAGAGGTTTTACAGTGGACAAGAAAAAGTTAGTCATCGGTGTCATCGGCGCCGATGTGCATGCGGTGGGAATCAGTATTCTCCAGCATGCATTTGAAGATGCAGGTTTCGATGTGACGAACCTGGGGGTTATGGTTTCACAGGAAGAATATATTTCTGCAGCGATTGAGACAGGTGCGGATGCTATTTTAGTTTCTTCCCTCTATGGACATGGAGAACTGGACTGCCGGGGACTGAGGGATAAATGTGATGAAGCCGGATTAAAAGGGATCCTTTTATATGTAGGCGGAAACATTGTTGTAGGAAAGCAGCCTTTTGACGAAGTAGAAAAGCGTTTTAAAGCAATGGGATTCAACAGAGTATTCGGACCAGGAACTGCTCCGGAAACTACAATTGCAGCCCTGTACGAAGATTTCGGCATCAAGGCTTCTGAAAAGGAATAGCAGCGAGGCGGTGAAAAGATGAAACCGGTTTTATTAGTGGATTTTGGAAGCACCAATACCAAGGTGACTGCTGTGGATGTGGAGAACTGTCAGATTCTGGGCACAGCGGCAGCCTATACTACAGTAGAGACAGATATTAATGAAGGGCTTCACAATGCACTGGAAATTATGGAGAAAACTACGGGGCACCTGGAGTTTGAAGAACGTTATGCATGTTCCAGCGCTGCCGGAGGACTGAAAATGATTTCCATAGGACTGGTGCCTGAGCTGACAGCGCAGGCTTCCAGGGAAGCGTCTCTGGGGGCAGGAGCAAAGGTATGGAAAACTTACTCCTTTAATCTCACAAAAGGAGATATGAAGGAAATAGAAGAATACCATCCAGATATTATTCTCCTTACAGGGGGAACAGACGGAGGAAATTCGGAATGTATTCTGTACAATGCCGAAATGCTGTCACAATTAAGTTATGACTGCCCCATTGTGATCGCGGGAAACCGCTGTGCAGCAGATGAATGCGCGGAAATTTTAAAAGACAGGAGCATCAGTATCTGCGAAAATGTGATGCCCAGGCTTGGGGAGCTGAATATTGAGCCTACACAGAAGCAGATCCGTGAAATCTTTTTAAAAAGGATTGTACAGGGAAAAGGGCTGTCAGAAGCATCCGATCTGGTGTCGGGGATTATCATGCCCACTCCCTCTGCCATGCTTACAGCAATGGAATTGTTGTCTGACGGCTGGGAAGACCACCGCGGGATCGGAGAGCTGGTAGGTGTGGACCTGGGAGGCGCTACCACAGATGTATACTCTATTGCGGAAGGAAATCCGGCAAATATGGCTACGGTCATGAAAGGAATCCAGGAACCCTACGCCAAGAGAAGTGTGGAGGGAGATATCGGAATGCGCTACAGTGTCCAGGGAATTCTGGAGGCGGCTGGAGACAGGAAGATCGCAAAACTGTCAGGGCTGAATCGTCAGAAGATACCTCAATTGGTAGAATATCTCGCATCACATACAGATTACATACCCGACAGTGAAGAGATGGAGAAGCTGGACTTTGCACTTGCCTGTGCGGCAGTAGAGACGGCCGTTGCCCGCCACGCGGGTTCGCTGGAACAGGTCTACACTCCCTGCGGGCTTACTTATCTGCAGAGCGGAAAAGATCTGCGCCGTGTGAAATATGTGGTAGTCACGGGCGGCGCTTTGATTCATGCTAAACATACAGAAGAGATTGCTTCTCACGCACTTTTTGATGAGAGTGCACCCGGTTCTCTGCGGCCGGAGAATGCTGAGATTCTGATAGACAGGAAATATATTCTGGCAGCAATGGGACTGCTTTCCCAGCACTATCCCGCAGCTGCGCTGGAAATTATGAAGAAGGAGATTGCTTATTATGGACATAAGGAATAAAAAATTATCGGACGATGAGTTTTATGGTATCCGAAAAGAGATTCTGGGACAGTGGCCAACAGGAAAAGACGTTGATTTTGATGAATCTGTTGAATACCACAAAAACATGCCGGAGAGCAAGAGTTTTTCCAGAAAGCTGTCCGCAGCGAAAAAAGAGAGAAGAACTCTGATTCAGCCCAGAGCCGGTGTAGCTTTAATTGATGAACATATCAAACTGCTTCAGTATCTGCAGGATAAAGGGGAGGCTGATCTGCTTCCTACCACCATTGATTCTTATACCCGTCAGAACCGCTATGAGGAAGCAGAGGTAGGAATCAAGGAATCCATCCATACGCAGAAATCCATGCTGAACGGTTTTCCAGCTGTCAACCATGGCGTTTATGGCTGCCGTCAGATCATCGAGAATCTGGATACGCCGGTGCAGGTGCGTCATGGTACACCGGATGCAAGACTTCTGACCGAGATCTGTTATGCAGGTGGATTTACCAGCTATGAAGGAGGCGGTATCTCCTATAATATTCCATACGCAAAGGATGTTCCTCTGGAGAGGACAATTTATGACTGGCAGTATGTAGACCGCCTGACCGGCATCTATGAAGAAGCGGGAGTTTCCATCAACCGTGAGCCATACGGACCTCTGACAGGAACTTTGGTTCCCCCGTCCATGTCTAACGCAGTTGCTATTATAGAAGCACTTCTGGCAGCAGAACAGGGTGTGAAAAATGTAACTGTAGGTTACGGACAGTGCGGAAACCTGGTACAGGATGTAGCGGCCCTGCGTGTTCTGGAAGAACTGACAGAAGAATATCTGAATACCTATGGCTATGATGATGTGACAGTTACAACAGTCCTTCACCAGTGGATGGGCGGATTCCCGCAGGATGAGGCAAAGGCATTTGCTGTTATTTCCTGGGGAAGTTCTGTGGCAGCACTGGCAAAGGCTACAAAAGTTATTGTAAAAACACCTCATGAGGCTATCGGCGTTCCTACTATGGAAGCAAATGCTCAGGGACTCCGCTGTACCAAGCAGGCGATTTCCCTGCTGGCTGATCAGGAGCTGAAGAGCTCTGCACTTGAACTGGAGAAAGCCATTATAACAGGAGAAACACGTGCCATTGTGGATAAAACTTTTGAGCTTGGTATGGGAGACCTGGCAATAGGAGTTATCCGTGCTGTAAAAGCGGGTGTGATCGATATTCCGTTTGCTCCAAGCCGCTATAATTTTGGAAAAATGCTTCCGGCACGTGATTTTGAAGGTGCTGTAAGATATCTGAATCCTGCTCATGTGCCTCTTCCAAGAGAACTGGCTGATTATAACCTGGGTAAGATTGAACACAGAGCAAAGATGGAGAAGAGAAAAGCATCCTTCCAGATGGTTATTGATGATGTTTATGCTATCAGCAAAGGAAGACTGGTAGGAAAGCCTAAGTAATAGGTGGGCGGCTGGTCCGCTGGAATTCAGGTATTGGATAAAGATATAATATGCACAGACAGAAGGCAGCAGGCAGGAAAAAATCCTGCAGGCATGCCGGAAGATGTGGGAATGGAAATAGGAGAAGTGTGTTATGAAGATTGTAGATGTGGTTTGTTCTAAGGCTAGGACAGGATTTTTCTTTGATGATCAGAGAGCGATTAAGAAAGGGGCCGTGGCTGACGGAGCAGCTTATTTTGGGGATACAGTTACCCCGGGATTTAAGTCTGTAAGACAGGCCGGGGAAGCGATTTCTGTAATGCTGATCCTGGAAGACGGACAGATTGCATGGGGAGACTGTGCAGCTGTGCAGTATTCAGGAGCAGGCGGAAGAGATCCTCTGTTTCTGGCTGAGGATTTTATTCCCATTATTGAAAAATATATTAAACCGGAACTGGTAGGAAAAGAAGCAGACAGCTTTAAGGGACTGTGCGAGATGATCGAAAGTATCCAGGTAGACGGAAAAAGACTGCATACAGCAATCCGCTACGGAGTGAGCCAGGCAATTCTGGACGCAGTGGCAAAATCCAGCAAGAGACTGATGTGTGAAGTGGTTGCGGATGAATATGGAACTACAGTATCTGAAGAACCGATTCCTGTTTTTACACAGTCCGGAGACAGCAGATATGACAATGCAGACAAGATGATCTTAAAAGGCGCTGCTGTTATGCCTCACGCTTTGATCAATAATGTGAAGACGAAACTGGGAGAGCATGGAGAAATCCTCAAAGAATATGTGGGATGGCTGAGAGACCGTGTGCTGAAGCTGCGCCATGATGAGAACTATATGCCTGTTTTCCACATTGATGTGTATGGTACTATCGGTGCCATCTTCGGTGTAGATAATTACCCGGCAATGGCTGATTATCTGGCTGAGCTGGAGGAGGCTGCGAAACCTTTCCATTTAAGGATTGAAGGTCCTATGGATGCAGAGGAGAGAGAAAAACAGATGCTCTGCTTAAAGGGACTGAGAGAAGAAGTGGACAGAAGAGGCATCAATGTAGAACTGGTTGCCGATGAATGGTGCAACACTCTGGAAGATGTAAAATATTTTGCAGACAACAAAGCAGGCCATATGGCACAGATCAAAACACCGGATCTGGGCGGCATCAATAATATTGTAGAAGCTGTTCTGTACTGTAAAGAAAAAGGATTCGGAGCTTACCAGGGCGGTACCTGCAATGAGACAGACCGCTCCGCGCAGGTTTGTGTCAACTGTGCTATGGCAACAAAACCGGACCAGATTCTGGCAAAACCCGGTATGGGTGTTGACGAAGGTTATATGATTGTTTACAATGAAATGGAAAGAATCCTTGCCTTAAGAAAAGCGAGAAAGAACTAATTCTTTTGTAAAATGGATACTGGATAACAGGAGGGCTGTAAAGTCCTCCCATTGGAAACTGGCTGGGCTGTGAAAAACAGCCCGGCTGTTCTGGTATATTGAGCAATCTGTATTGAAGCGATACAGAGAGTCCGGTGTACCGGCAGAGGGAAAAAGTATGGCATATTCAAAGCAAATGCAGGACAGTAACCTGTACAGTTTTTATTTTGCACCCAGAGGAAACCGCCGTATGGCGGATCTGGGCATGCAGCTGAGTCAGATGTATTTAAGTCCGTTTGACCATATCGTAGGGATCATCGGGGATGCGGGAGCAGGGAAGAGCCTGCTTATTAAAGGGATGTTTCCCGGTGTGGATCTGACCAATGATGACGAAGGTGTGAATATACGTCCCCTTCCTCTTTTGCACGAGGATATGACGGATCCGTTTTCTCCCCATACCTATCATTTGGATATTCGATTTGAGTCGGCTTTTACCCAGATGCATGTGCTGGCGGAAGCAATTCTCGAAGCTGCGAATAATGGGAAAATGGTGATCGTGGAGCATTTTGAACTGATATATCCGTTTTTAAACAGGAATGCAGATTTGTTGGTGGGAATTGGCGAGGAGATTATTATCACCAGACCAAATATGTTTGGTCCTCTTCCTGAGAATATTGCCAGAATTGTGCATAAATCGGTAAAATATAGGAAGATGGCACATACGCTGGAAGACCTGTGTGTTTATTTTATGGGGGATGGCTATGCTCAGGACGGACCCCGTTCAGATGTGCGCCATGGTTTTGTGCTGGAGTTTGAGGAAAAACCGGATGTGGATCTGTATGAATTGGAAAAAAAGGTAAAAGATGCGGTAAAACAGGATCTGCCGGTTTCTTACTATGATGAGACTCATGTGCAGATTGGAGATTATATCCTGGAATGTCTGGGACCCCGCATGCACATTTCCAGCACGGGAAAGATTGAAGACTTTACTTTGGTGAAAAATTATCCCCAGGATCCCAGAAATGGCTATTATATGCTGATCGGAATACTGGGAAAACATGGATCATACGATCTGAAAGACTTTAACAGAATCGATCTAAGCAAGGGGCTGCACAGGAAGCTGTAGAAAAATTCCGGGAGAAAAGTGCAGGACTGGTTTATAAGAAAGAGCAGAAATTGGAGGAATAAGACATGGTTCGCAGTGTAAATGTAGAACTTCTTACAGAAAATATCAGGGAAATGTGTATCCAGGCAAACCATTTCCTTGCCCCTGATATGGACAGGGCCATGAGGGAAGCCCATGAAAAGGAGACAAGGCCTCTGGCAAAGCAGATCCTGGGGCAGCTTCTGGAAAATCTGGAAATTGCCGGAGAAGATATGATCCCGATCTGTCAGGATACAGGAATGGCAGTCGTATTTCTGAAAGTGGGACAGGATGTACATTTTGAAGGCGGAAGTGTGGAAGACGCAGTTAATGAAGGCGTGCGCCGGGGATATGAAGAAGGATATTTAAGAAAGTCTGTAGTGGGAGATCCGCTGCTGAGAGTAAATACGAAGGATAATACTCCGGCAATCATTCACTATGAGATCGTGCCGGGCGATAAGGTAGAGATCCTGGTGGCACCCAAGGGATTTGGCAGTGAAAATATGAGCAAGATTTATATGCTGAAGCCTGCAGACGGTGTGGAAGGTGTAAAAGAAGCTATTATCAACACAGTCAGAGAAGCAGGACCAAATGCATGTCCTCCGGTAGTTGTTGGTGTAGGAATCGGCGGTACTTTTGAGAAAGCTGCCATTTTGGCGAAGAAAGCTCTCACAAGGGAGATCGGCATTCATTCAGAACTTCCTCACATCAGAGAACTGGAAGAAGAACTTCTGGCAAAGGTCAATGAGATCGGTCTGGGACCGGCAGGACTGGGCGGAGACACAACCGCTTTGGCTGTGAATATCAATACCTATGCAACGCATATCGCAGGGCTTCCCGTGGCAGTAAATATCTGCTGCCATGTAAACCGTCACATCGCCAGAACTATATAGTACACAGGAGGAAGAAAAATGGACAGACATATCAAAGCACCTCTGGACAGGGAAGAAGTAAAAACTCTTCATGCCGGAGACTATGTTTATATTACAGGAACCATTTATACGGCAAGAGACGCGGCTCATCTGCGGATGTCCCAGGCACTTGACCGGGGAGAAAAACTTCCCATTGAACTGGACAGAAATGTGATTTATTATATGGGGCCTACTCCTGCGCGAGAAGGGCGTCCCATCGGTTCCGCAGGTCCTACCACTGCAAGCCGTATGGATAAATATGCGCCAAGGCTGCTGGATCTGGGACTTACAGGGATGATCGGGAAAGGAAAGAGAAAACCGGAAGTGACTGAGGCGATCGTAAGAAACGGTGCAGTATTTTTTGCAGCTGTAGGAGGCGCGGGAGCGCTGCTTTCCAAGTGTATCAAGAAGGCAGAGGTCATTGCCTATGATGATCTGGGTACAGAAGCCATCAGAAAACTGGAAGTTGAAGATTTTCCTGTGATCGTGGTGATAGACTCCCAGGGAAGAAATCTGTATGAAGAAGTGTGTAAGTAAATAGTTAGGGAATGTATAAAGCAGAGCCGGGAGATTCTGACGATCGCAGAATCTTCCGGCTTTCTTCTGTTATCTATTGTGAACAATCCTGCCTTATGGTATCCTGAAACAGAAATAAGAGCAGAAGAGAGGAGAAAGCTTCTATGAAACGAAGAAACGCAGCCGTTTATCTTGGCGTGCTTCTCATTACCTGTGCCATTCTTTTTGGGGTTTCTGCCGCGAAAAAATATTTTTCCGGCGATGAAGGAGAAACCCGGGAAAATGAGGTGAGAGGAGATTTTGCTGTGAAAGCGGTTTACCTTACAGATGGGGAAGAAAACAGCATTTTTGTGGATCTGACTACAGAATCCCCTTTTTATGGAAGGATTCCTGAGAAGGAACTGTACAGCGAGGAAGAGGAAAACATCGGTGAAGAGGATCTGAACTGCGGTGATGTGGTGAATATCTGGGGAAATGGTATTATTGCGCAGTCTTACCCGGCACAGTACAATGGAATAACGAAAATTCAGAGGGTGGAACAGAAAAACCAGGAGTACCTTGATAAATACGGGCATTATATGGAAGAGTTTTTTGTAAAAGAAGATGTGTCTCAAGTGCCGTTTCTGGATCTGTGCTATACGCAGACAGACGCCATTATTACAGCTTCGGTCACAGAGTATGGAGGCTATACCTGGACTTATGAAAATGAGCAGGGGGAGACAGTCACTGAGACAGCTGATTCAGCCCATATTCTTCATTGGGAAGACATTACAGAGATTACAACGGAAGGTCCTGCGGAAATAGGGTTTCAGTTTTCTTCGGAACCGGAAAAAGTAGAAGTGTTCCGATGGACAAAGGAGCAGAAGACAGAAGCCATGAAAAACCTTGATACGGCACAGATACCGGAAGGTGAAGCCGTGGAAGTGTCTGAAGACAGGAAGGGAAGACCGGCTGTGACTGCGGAGCCGGGATATGTATATCTGGTGAAAGGATACTGGGAGAGCGGCGAAGCAGAATATGGTTTTTTGACACTAGAGCGTGAAAAGATAGAGTAATATCAGGATAAAAGACAGGAAACGGGCAGTGCTTTGGGAGACAGGCACTGCAAAGAAAAAGAGAGAAGGTTATAGAATGAAAAGCAATGAAGAAATCTTACAGGAAGCACAGAAAGCAGGGTTTGACAATTATAAGCTCATAGAGGCTTCCAGGCTCCATTTCTGCAGGGATTTCCGTAAATACTGTGAAGTAAATTACTGTGGGAATTATGGGAAAAATTATTCCTGTCCGCCTGGCTGCGGAACACCTGAGGAGATGGAAGAAAGGACCAGGAAATTTGATACAGTGCTGGTGCTGCAGACTATTACACCGGTGCAGGATATAACGGACGGGGAAGAGACAAAAAAGATAAAACTGCGGCATAACGAGATGACCTGGAATCTGATAGAAAAAATCGGCGGGGAAATCGGTGAGTATCTTCCTGCCATGGCAGGTCCCTGCGGACTGTGCACACCCTGTGCCATGGCAGAAGATATGGAATGCCGTTTCCCTGAAAAGAAAGCTTCCTGTCTGTCTGCCTACTGTATTAAGGTGGATGCCCTTGCAGAGGAATGTAAAATACCTTACTGGTGTGAGGATAAGGTAGCGTTCTTCAGTTTGCTTTTTCTGAAAAAGACTGTTCAGTAAAATCCAGAAGACACTGCAAAATTTTTCTGACAGAAAGATAGATGGGAAAAACAAATAAGATAAGGACAAAAGAAGAAATTAGGTGTATACTATATATAGCAAACAAATCAACAGGAGAACCAAAATGGAAAATACAAAATTAGAGATTATCAAAAAAATACAGACACTGCCGGAGGTTTTTACGATTCTTTCCAGAGCTACCAGACAGCCTTTTGTCATTTGTGATTCGGATTCATTTAATGACCAGGTATGGATTTTCGAAGAGAAAGAAGCAATGGAGGAGAAGACAAGGCCTCTTGCTGAAAAGAAAAACCCTATCGCTGCCATTAAAATAGAGAATAAAAGCTATTTAAGTTTCTATACTACTTTGTATACCCTGGGTGTCAATTCCGTAGTGTTTTATCCAAAGGGAGAAAACATGGTAGAACTGGATCTGGAAGAGATTGTGAAAAAGCCTGATTTCTCTAAACTTCCGGAGGAAAAGAGACCTCTTATGAATCCTCAGCTCCAGCTTTGCGGAATATATTTTATGCAGGAATTCCGCAGAGGCGGTAAGATTGAAGAAAAAGAAAATCTGGTGGAGCTTGAAGAAGAGCTTGCCGCAAATCTGGTAAAGAGCAAGTTCCTTCTGGCTGTTCAGAAAAAAGAAGAAAACGACCCGGAAAATAAAAATGTCCAGGTCCCCTACATTAAAAATAAAGAGGGTGATGTGTTCCAGCCGGTATTTACGGATCCGGAGGAATTCAGGAAATTCAACAGAGAAAATAAACTGCAGGCACTGCTTGTAAGCTTTGATAATCTGGAAAAACTGATGATTCCCGCGGCAAAGGGAATTGTAGTCAATCCCCAGGGATTTAACCTGATTGTGCCGAAAGATAATCTGAAAAACCTGAAGAAGAGGTTTGAGCCTGTACAGGGATAACAGATACCATATGGGGAAAGGAGATGCAGTTATGAAAATTGACATGCATTGCCACACAAAGGAGGGCTCATTAGACGGAAAAGTGCCCATTGAAGAGTATATCCGGGTTCTAAGGGAGAAGGGATTCGGAGGAATGCTGGTGACGGATCATGATTCGTACGGGGGATATCGCCAGTGGAAAAAAAATATTAAAGGAAAAAAATACCAGGATTTTCTGGTGCTCAAAGGTGTGGAGTATGATACGCTGGATGCGGGGCATATCATTGTTATCATGCCGGAAAATATTAAACTGCGGCTTTTGGAGCTGAGAGGGATTCCGGTACAGATGCTGATCCCCATAGTGCATAACTATGGAGGGATTCTGGGCCCTGCCCATCCCTGCGGGGAAAAGTTCATGAGTTTTATGAATGCCAAAGCATATAAGAGAAATCCCGATATTTTGAAAGAATTTGATTTTATGGAGACTTTCAATGCCTGTGAGCCTCAGGAAGTCAATGACCGTGCCCGTGCCGTGGCAGAAAGATATGGCATTCCGGGGACAGGAGGCAGTGATGCCCACAAAGAGGACTGCATCGGCCTTGCCTATACGGAAATCCCGGATGATGTGACCTGTGAGTCCGATCTGATCACTCATATCATGAGGGGGACAAAATTTGACTGCGGAGGAAGTATCTATACCAACACGACAAAAGAGAAGATCGGAAAGGCAAAGACGCTTCTGTCCCATTCTTTTTGGATTTACAATAAGGTAGGCGGCTGGAGCAAGGCAGTAAAAAGAAGCAATAAACTGAAAACAGGCTACGTGGAAAGAGTCGAGGTTAAAAAGGAAAAGAAGAATGAGTAAAAGAGTAATAAATGCAGCCCTTCTGGGCCTTGGAACCGTGGGAACAGGTGTTTATAAAGTTCTGAAACTGCAGAAGGGAGAGATGGAGCAGAAAATAGGTGCTGTGGTGGAGATTAAAAAGATCCTGGTGCGGAACCTGAAAAAAGCAGTAGCGAAAATCCAGGAGCCGGAACTTCTCACCAACAACTGGAACGAAATCATAGAAGACGATTCCATTGATATTGTCATTGAGGTTATGGGCGGCATTGAGCCTGCAAAGACCTGGATCCTGGAAGCACTTCAGGCAGGAAAACATGTGGTGACAGCCAATAAAGATCTGGTGGCTTCTTATGGAAGCGAGCTTCTGGACAGCGCGGCTGAATACAGAAGGGATTTCCTTTTCGAAGCTTCTGTTGCAGGAGGAATCCCCATCATACGGCCTTTAAAACAGTGTCTGGCAGGAAACCATATCACGGAAGTAGTGGGGATCGTCAACGGCACCACCAATTTCATCTTAACGAAAATGGCTCAGGAAGATATGGAATTTGAGGAAGCCCTGGCTCTTGCCACAAAACTGGGCTATGCGGAGGCGGATCCCACTGCGGATATCCAGGGGCATGATGCCGGAAGGAAGATGGCGATCATGGCGTCCATTGCTTTTAACTCCAGGGTGACTTTTCAGGATGTGAGTACAGAGGGAATTACCCAGATTTCTTCAAAAGACATCCGCTATGCAAAAGAACTGGGATGTGTGATCAAGCTGCTGGGCGTGGCGAGAAATACAGATACAGGAATTGAGGTAAGAGTGCAGCCTATGCTGATCTCTGATACCCATCCTCTTGCATCAGTCAATGATTCTTTTAACGCGGTATTTGTCCACGGCGATGCGGTGGACGATGCCATGTTCTACGGAAGAGGTGCGGGGGAAATGCCCACAGCAAGCGCCATTGTGGGAGATGTATTTGACATTGTGAGAAATATCATTGCCGGAGCCACCGGAAGGATCGGCTGTACCTGTTATAAGCAGCTGCCTATCAAGGATCCTGAGGATATGGAGAGCAGATTCTTCCTGAGGCTGCATGTGGATGACCGGCCGGGTGTGCTGGCAAGTATTGCAAGTGTTCTTGGCAATAACAATGTGAGTATCGCACAGATGATCCAGAAACAGAAGGACGAAGACCTGGCGGAGATCGTAGTGGTGACTTCCGGTGTAAGAGAGGGAGATTTCAACGATGCCATGCTGATCATCGAAGGTATGAACGTAGTACATAAAGTTTCATCTGTAATTCGAGTATATGGAGAATAAACATGACAGAGAAATTATTTTACCGAGACAGCTGTATCCGGGAATTTGATGCCCATGTCCTCTCCTGTGGAAAAAAAGGCGGATTTTATCAGGTAGTTCTTGACAGAACTGCCTTTTTTCCTGAAGGAGGAGGACAGAGCGCGGATACAGGAGCGATTTTCTTTGAGGGAGGCAGTGTAAAGGTGCTGGATGTGCAGGAGACAGAAGGCACGGTGGTTCACTATACAGACGGAGAGGTTCCCCAGGGAGCAGCTGTGAAAGGCGAACTGGATTTTGAGGAACGGTTTTCCAAAATGCAGCAGCACACAGGAGAACATATCATATCCGGGCTTGTAAATCAATATTTCGGATACAGAAATGTGGGATTCCATCTGGGAAAAGAAGCTGTCACAATGGATTATGACGGGACTCTGACAGAGGATGATCTGCGGAAGATAGAGGCTGAGGCCAACCATGCTGTGGCGGAGAACATCCCTGTCAAAGTGTTGTACCCTACCCGGGAAGAACTGGAAAGTATTACCTACAGAAGTAAGATTGAAATCGAAGGACAGATCCGTATTGTCCAGATTCCGGGATATGATTCCTGTGCCTGCTGTGCTCCTCATGTAAAGGAAACAGGGAGCATCGGGCTTATTAAGATCACAGGTGCCATACATTACAAAGGAGGCATGCGTGTATCCATGCTCTGCGGATTTCGCGCTCTGGCAGATTATAACCGGAAGGAAGCAAATGTGCAGAAGATTTCCACATTGCTTTCTGTGAAACAGGAAGATACGGCAGAGGCGGTGAACCGTCTGCTGGAGGAAATATCAGGCTGTAAAGAAAAAATCAAACGGCTGCAGCTGCAGTATGTGGAAGGGTGTCTGGAAGCAGCAGGAAGAGAACAGGACCAAAAGAAGGATACGGCTCTGCTTTTATTTGAAGATGAGCTCGATCCGGCGGCGATGAGAAATTTTGTCAATGGTGCCATGAAACTGACAGAAGGCATCTGCGGAGCTTTTGTTGGAAATGACCGGAAAGGTTACCGCTATGTGCTTGGGACGTCAGGAAGAGATATCCTTGCCGCAGGCAGGGAACTGAATCAGGTATTTGCAGGAAAAGGAGGAGGAAGACCGCCTATGATCCAGGGCTCTCTGACCGGAAATAAAGAGGATATAGAGAAATTTATAAGGTGTTGGGGCAAAGTAGAATGAAGGAGAAATTTATGAGAAAAATACAGGAATATTTTCTTTACTTTATGCTGTACTCCATTCTGGGCTGGTGTTACGAAGTGTTTCTGGAAGTGGTTGTTTACCGGTGGGGATTTTCCAACAGGGGAGTTTTGTTTGGACCCTACTGTGTGGTATATGGGTTTGGTGCGCTGATCTTGCTTCTGTCCCTTGGAAAATTTAAGGAAAGGAAAATCAGGGTGGGTAATTTCAGTATCACACCGGTGCTGGTATTTTTGGCGATTGTGGTGATCACTACAGGAGTAGAATTGGTCGCAAGCTATATCATGGAATATACCAGGGGAGAATGGCTGTGGGATTACACCAGGTTTTCCTTTAATTTTCAGGGAAGGATTGCGCTGAACCCCAGTATCCGATTCGGTATCGGAGGAATGGTATTTTTGTATCTGCTGCAGCCTTTATTTGAGAAACTGGCAAAATCCATGAGCAGCAGAGTTCTGGGAGCTGTGACAGGGATTCTGGCAGTTTTGCTGGCAGCGGATGCAGTCTACATATTTTTTATCAGATAGAAAGACTTTCCGGGAGGAAAGAGGAGTAGAAGAATGAATATACTGAACATGGAACATATCAGCAAAATTTACGGAGACAAAGTTATATTTGAGGATGCTTCTTTCGGGCTCCAGGAAGGGGATAAAATAGGGATCATCGGAATCAACGGAACCGGAAAATCGACGCTTCTGAAAATGGCAGCAGGACTGGAAAATCCGGACACAGGACAGATTACCAGACAAAACGGGCTGAAACTTGCTTATCTGCCCCAGGATCCGGAATTTCCGGAAGATGCCACAGTAGCATCCTATGCCCTGGACGGTGTGCAGGAGACAGACTGGAAAGTGCAGAGCACTTTAAATAAACTGGGGATTGGAAATCCTGAGGCAAAGATCAGTGAACTGTCCGGCGGACAGAAACGCAGAGTAGCAATGGCAAAGACATTTTCCGGGGAAGCGGATGTTCTTCTCCTGGATGAGCCTACCAATCATATGGATGAAGAGATGCTGGAGTGGCTGGAGAAATATCTTCGCGCATTTAAAGGGGCGATCCTTATGGTGACCCATGACCGTTATTTCCTGGATCAGGTATCCAACAAGATCCTGGAGATCAGCCATGGATCTGTTTATGAATACCAGGCAGATTATTCCGGCTTCCTGGAGCTGAAAGCAGAGCGGGAAGAGATGGAGCTTGCTTCTTTAAGAAAGCGTCAGAGTATCCTGCGCATGGAGCTGGAATGGGCAAAGAGAGGCTGCCGGGCAAGAAGTACCAAGCAGAAAGCCAGGCTTCAGAGGCTGGAAGATCTGAAAAATGCGGCAGCGCCTGTCCGGGATTCTGCAGTAGAGCTGGACAGTGTGAATGCAAGGATGGGAAGAAAGACCATAGAGCTTTCCCATGTAAGCAAGAGCTATGGTGACAAAAAGATCCTGGAGGATTTCAGCTATATTTTTCTGAAAAATCAGACCGTGGGATTTATCGGACCCAATGGCTGCGGAAAGTCTACTCTGATGAAGATGCTTGCCGGGATCATAAAGCCAGATTCGGGAAGTATTGAAAAAGGAGAGACCATTAAGATTGGATATTTTGCCCAGGAAGAGCAGAATATGGACAGCAGTCAGAGGGTGATCGATTATGTAAAGGATATTGCAGAATACATCAATACTTCCGAGGGAAGGATCAGCGCCTCTCAGATGCTGGAGCGTTTCCTTTTCACTCCGGATATGCAGTATTCTCCTATAGGGAAGCTGTCCGGCGGGGAAAAGCGCCGGCTGTATCTGCTGGGAATTCTTTCAAGTCCCATTAATGTGCTGATTCTGGATGAGATCGGAAATGCCCTTGATATTCCAACCATGACGATCCTGGAGGATTTTCTCAATTCCTTTGGCGGTATTGTGATCACAGTATCTCATGACAGGTATTTCCTGGATAATGTGGCAGACCGTATTTTTGAATTTGACGGGCAGGGACATCTGCAACAGTATGAAGGCGGATATTCCGATTATCTGGAGACGAAAAAAAGAAACGGGGATGACAGGGACAAGGAGATACCTGTGAAAAAAGAAGCAGAGTCAAAGCAGGAAAATTCCAAGAACTGGAAGCAGAACCGTCCGGTAAAACTGAAATTTACTTATAAGGAACAAAGGGAATATGAGACCATTGACAGCGAAATCGAGGCTCTGGAGGCAAAACTGGAGAAGCTGGATGGGGATATGATGGCAAATGCAACTAATTCTGCAAAACTGTCGGAACTGACCAGAGAAAAAGAAGAGACGGAGACAGAACTGGAGGAAAAAATGGACCGCTGGGTGTATTTAAATGATCTGGCGGAGAAAATTGCAGAGCAGGGAAGATAAGGAAGAAAGCACAGACGGCAGGAAGACTGTATAGCTGCCGGAGAATCCGGCAGTCTGTACAGCTGTAAAAAGAGCATATCAGGGCAGGGTTCAGGAATGCAGCGGCAGTTCCTGACAGAACACTGATATGCTCTTTTGCTATTTACAGCTTTATTTTCTGGATACAAAGTCAGGGAGACCGTCTGCGCCCAGAGGGATGCTCACAGTTCCCTGGATCAGAGGAAGGGCATAAAGCAGGAAATCCTCTGTCACATCAGAACCGTCCTCAGTGATCCAGGAGAGAGGAACGGTTTTTTCCTGATTACAGATTTTATTTACATCTTCAAGTCCGAAAGTCATGCGGTAGGGCACGCTGCTGGTTCTTATATAGGAGACCATTTTGCCTGTCTCACCTTTTAATGCAGCGCGGACGCCGAATTCTCCTGCTGCCACGGCTTCCTTCTGATCTGCAGCTGACATCATAGAAGCAGAGCAGCGCTGGCTTACATTTAATTCCACGGAACGCGCTTTTACACCCAGGCGGTTCCGTACCAGGTTTTCCAGGTATTTTCCGCAGCCTGCCAGCATCTTGTGACCAAAGGTGTCTGTGCCGACGCTGTTGTCATATTCACAGAGAAAGGTTCCTTCTTTGTCATGGATCCCTTCTGATACACAGACGATCACATTGGGATTTTTTTCAAAGCAGGCTTCTATTTTCTGCAGAAATGCTTCCTGGTCAAAGTCAGTTTCCGGAAGATAGATAAGAAGAGGGTTGTCGCCTACGGACTTCCTTGCCAGGGCTGCGGCAGCAGTCAGCCAGCCGGCGTGTCTTCCCATGATCTCCACAATGGTGACAGATTTTGTTTCATATACATTTGCATCGGTGACGATTTCTCTCACTGTGGATGCAACGTATCTGGCAGCGCTTCCAAACCCGGGTGTATGGTCTGTGAGCACCAGGTCATTGTCAATGGTCTTGGGCTCTCCGATGACCCGGATAGGACTGTTCACCTTTTCAGCGTAGCGGGAAAGTTTACTTACAGTATCCATGGAATCATTTCCGCCGATGTAAAAAAAGTACCCGATATCCAGTTCTTCAAATTTTTGAAACAGAAGGGGGTAGACAGGGTCTTCCAGACTTTCCGGAAGTTTATACCTGCAGGAACCCAGATAAGCACCTGGAGTGGTTTTTAATTTTTCCATATCTTCCATGGAAAGAGTTTCTTCAAAGTCAAGGAATCTTCCTTCAAGGAAGCCCTGGATCCCGTTGATCATTCCGTATACATGTCCGACAGCCTCCTGGCGGATTCCCTCTGAAACCACGCCGTAAAGGCTGCTGTTGATCACAGCTGTGGGACCGCCGGACTGTCCTACGATCATATTTTTCTTATTCATAACATTTGTGGTGTATGGCGGCAGAAGCAGCGCCATACGCTCCTTTCTTGTGTTTTTTCCTGTATTCATGACCCATTATAGCATGACCTTGGTAAATTTGCATTAAGAAATACTTGCCTGGAAATAAAAATGTGATATAATGAATTTAGGTTTTTCTGCCCCCTGTGTCTGTGTCAGGGAGCCTTAAAGACGGAAAACGGAAATTAATGATATGGAGGTCATAAAGTTATGTTAGTATCAGCAACAGAAATGTTAAAGAAAGCAAAAGCAGGACATTATGCAGTAGGTCAGTTTAATATCAACAATCTGGAATGGACAAAGGCTGCCCTCTTAACAGCGGAGGAATGCAAATCCCCAATCATCCTGGGTGTTTCTGAAGGCGCAGGAAAATATATGTGCGGTTTTAAAACAGTTGCAGACATGGTAAAAGCCATGATGGAAGAACTGAACATCACAGTTCCGGTTGCTCTGCACCTGGACCATGGTACTTATGACGGATGCTACAAATGCATCAAAGCCGGATTCTCTTCCATTATGTTCGATGGTTCTCACTATCCTATCGAAGAGAATGTAGAAAAGACAAAAGAGCTGGCTGGCGTCTGCAAAGGTCTGGGACTTTCCCTGGAAGCAGAAGTTGGTTCCATCGGCGGAGAAGAAGACGGTGTTGTAGGTATGGGCGAATGCGCTGATCCTAAGGAATGCAAGATGATTGCAGATCTGGGTGTAGACATGCTGGCAGCAGGTATCGGAAATATCCATGGAAAATATCCGGAAAACTGGCAGGGACTTCGTTTTGACGTACTGGATGATATCCAGAAATTGACAGGAGAAATGCCTCTGGTTCTTCACGGCGGCACAGGAATTCCTGCTGATATGATCAAAAAAGCCATTGACTTAGGCGTATCAAAAATTAATGTAAATACAGAGTGCCAGTTATCTTTCGCAGCAGCTACCCGTGAATATATTGAAGCTGGAAAAGATAATGAAGGTAAAGGCTATGATCCTCGTAAATTATTGAAACCAGGATTCGAAGCGATCTGTGCAACCATTAAAGAAAAAATGGAACTGTTCGGTTCTGTTGGAAAAGCGTTTGAATAAAATTGAAAATGAAGGGAGGGGCTGCTTCGGCAGCCCTTTCTGTTAAAATGATATTCATGACAAAAGGAAACTGCCCTGGTCGGGTTTTCCATTGTATTAAAGGAGAGAGTTGAATATGGACAAAAGAAAGATCATCGTAGCTGATATTGAAGATAACTGCGACACCCCTCTTGCCGAACTGGTTCATATCGCCTGTCAGTTTAAAAGTAGAATTATGCTGAAAACAGGCAGCAAAGAATTTAATGCAAAAAGTATTATGGGTCTTATGGTCATGAATCTGGAGAGAGGTATGGCTGTGGAGATCGAGGCAGAGGGAGGGGATGAAGCAGAGGCTGCTTTGGCAGTGGAGAAATTTTTAGAAGGCAGGTACGGGAAACAGGAATAGCCGGAAAACCTGTGGGAAAAAGAGAAAACAGAAGATTGCCCTGCCCGAAACCGTCAGAAAGAAAATTCTGAGGTTTTGGGCGGGGTATTTTTATTTTTCTGTGTGCATAAATTGAAGAAAAAAGAGATGGTACTGTATATGGAGCAGATTGTTCATACACTGCAGAGATTTGTATGGGGACCCGGAATGCTGGTGTTTTTTCTGGCAACGGGGATTCGTTTTACAGTACAGTCAGGTTTTTTTCAGTTTACGAAAATTCCCATCTGGATGGGAAAGACCATAGGAGCTCTGAGAAAAGACCGGGAGATGAGAAGAAGCGGTGATGAACATTCGATCTCTCAGTTTCAGTCTTTCTGTACGGCGCTTGCGGCAACACTGGGAACCGGCAACATCACAGGAGTTGCCACAGCTCTGGTATTCGGCGGACCGGGATCAATTTTTTGGCTGTGGGTATCTGCTTTTTTGGGGATGATGACAGGTTACGCGGAAAACTATCTGGGTATCAAGTACCGATATCGGAATTCCGAGGGAAAATGGATAGGCGGAGCTATGGTGTATATGGAACGTGGACTGAAATGCAGACCGCTTGCTGTAGTTTTTGCGCTGTGCTGTATGGGAGCATCTCTGGGGATGGGAAATATGGTACAGGGAAATTCCATGGCAAAAGGGCTGGAGGCCGCATTCCATATTCCGTCTTTTGTTACGGGAACTGTCTGCATGATTCTCGTGGCAGTAGTAGTGACAGGGGGGATGAAAAGAATCGCAGCTTTTACAGAGAAACTGGTGCCGGTGATATCTGTGGCTTATCTTGGAGGTGCTCTGATAGTGCTGGGGACAAATCTTAGTATGACAGCGGAGGCCTTTGGCATGATTTTCCGGGAGGCATTCCAGCTTCGGGCAGCAGCAGGAGGGGCCACGGGCTATACGATGATGCAGGCAGTGCGGATGGGAATCGCCAGAGGTATATTTTCAAATGAAGCGGGTCTGGGGTCTTCTGTTATGGCTCATGCTCAGGCGGATGTGAAAAAACCAGAAATCCAGGGAATGTGGGCAATGGCAGAAATTTTTATTGACAGCGTGGTAGTATGCACGATTACTGCATTGGTAATCCTGGTAAGCGGTGTCTATGAACCTTCTGTATTTCTCGAAAAAATCCATGGGGGAATGGAACCTGTAGACGGCACCACTCTGACCGGAATGGCATTTGGTACGGTAATCCCCTTCGGGGAGCAGTTTCTGGCTGCTGCGACCGTCTTGTTTGCTTTTGCTACGATTGTAGGGTGGTCTTATTTTGGAGAGCAGACAGCCGCGTATCTGGGAAAGGAGAAGGGGACGGCAGTTTACCGGCTGGTCTATATTCTGCTGACACTTCCGGGATGTATCGCCGCACCTCAGTTGATCTGGGAGCTGTCGGATGCTCTGAACGGCATGATGGCAATGCCGAATCTTGTGGCGTTGTTTTTTCTGGGAAATGAAGTGAAGTACATTAAGAAAACAGCTGATTTGCACAAAAATGAGAAGGAAAGTAATGGTTGTAACAAAAAGGAAATTGTGCTAAAGTAAAGGAAGTATAGTATGTAATTTTATACCCCGCAGGTATATAGGATCAGCATCATGGAGGGTTGGATAAATTGAAGGCAAAGGAAGTAAAAAGAGTATTGGCGCTTTCTATGGCGATTACCCTGGCAGCGCCTGTGAATGCCCTGGCAGCCGGAACAGATATTGTTTCGGGTGAAGGGCAGATAATAGAAGGACAGGATTTACCCGAAGGCACAGAAGGAGAGACGCCGGAAGCACCGGAAGAAGAAACGCCGGAAACCCCAGAGACACCGGAAACGCCGGAGACGCCGGAAGCACCGGAAGAAGAAACGCCGGAAACCCCAGAGACACCGGAAACACCGGAAGAAGAAACACCAGAGACGCCGGAAACACCGGAAGAAGAAACCCCGGAGACACCAGAGACGCCGGAAACACCGGAGACTCCGGAAGAAGAAACGCCGGAGACACCGGAAGCACCGGAAGAAGAAACGCCGGAGACACCGGAAACAC
>PPYE01539581.1_pt1 | contig 59729 bp, 101 predicted proteins | sample 1559881 | NCBI WGS metagenome assembly PPYE01 (sample SAMN08240022, study PRJNA423297) | Human gut metagenome, whole genome shotgun sequencing project.
ACTTTAATAGCTCATTATACCTCTTGTCTTGAGTCCTCTCAGAATAGAAGAGATTACTATTCATAACCCCATCTATGTCTAGAAATATAAACTTATTCATGCTTTAGATATTCTTTAGTAAACTCCTTAGCCTTGACTACAATATCTCTATAAGTAAGAACCTCCAACATTTTAGGGTGCTGTAGAAATAGACTAGTAAAGTGCAGTCTTAACCTTTCAAACTTTTCCTTATCAGTTTCTTCTACTTTGTCCATCTCCTTAGAATGTTTTGAGCAGTTCCAGAGGTTTCTTTACCTTTACGAATAAAGGCAATGTCATAGTCAGAGTTCTTAGTCATAGCTTCATCCCGCCCTTCATCTGACGTAAATCCACCTACTGTACGCATACCCTTATTGGCTAAATATCTAGGTGACTTTAGCATATGATATACAGTAATACCTATAGGAGCAACACCGCAGGCTAGTAAATAATCCTGAGCCATTCTGTCAGCACCTTCACATTCCGCCACTACAAATGTTGCTCCATTATCCGTACTAAGTGTCCTACTAATGGCAGGAGCATACCATTTGGCAAACTCCTCCCATGTTAAGTCTCTGTGCCCACTTATAAAGTAAATCATACTGGGTCTAAATCAATATCATCCCAATCATTATCTTCTAAGTGCATCCAATCCACGAATTCTTTAATGATAGCATCGTGACCGAATGCCCACTCATACTTACCAATAGAGTCTACTGGAATCCATCCAATAGCTTCTACTTCATCTTCCTCTCCACCTCTATCATTGCCAGTTCCAACACTGATACTACCAGGCTGAGCATCAACTAAGGCATAATACCTAAATGATACATTCTGCCTGTTTTGAGTTGGAGAATCATTGAAGCCCCAGAAGTGTAGGAAGTCAGGATTCAACTTAACTCCAGTTTCCTCATAAACTTCTCTGATTACTGCCTGAGCTGTAGTTTCATCGAAGTCTAAGTAACCACATGGCATATTCCACATTCCTTGAAAGTCTGGCGTGCCTTCTCCTCTCTTATTGGCTAATACACACCACTTACCATTTAAGAATGTAAATATACATCCTGCTACTGCAATAGAACGGCTAATCCACCATTCCTTGCCATTCTCGTCTAACAATGGAAAATTCTTCATATTAATAAAAGTAATTTGTTGGTTGTACTTCAACATTAAGGTAATCTAATGGGTCTACAAATACCTCTCCTTTTAGATATACATTCCCTACATCAGATAGTGTAAATCCTCCTTTCAAGAACACAGAATCATCAGCAACAATGCTTCCAAACTGTCCATCTAAGATTTTATAAAAGTTATCCGCAGTTCCAGCGACTCCCTTAAAGTTTAAATTATCATCTATTTCCGTTCCATATATGCCTAATCCATTAGCAGACTTATAAGCTAAAAACATAGGAATCCTATGATTTATGCACCACAGTAACTCAGAGAGCATACCTCTTGATATATTCTCAAGCTTTTGTTGCTATACAAATCCATCTAATACGAATACGACATAATTAGATTGTTCAAGTTTAGAGAATTGATAATCTTCTCCCTTCTCACTATAAACTACCTTATCTTTTGATTTAGCCTTTATACTCTTGACTACTTGAAGCACCCCAACTACTAAGAATTTATTATCCTTTAGTATCTCTTCACCATGCTGCCATCTTGGAATCTCCTTATAAGTTTCAGCAGATGTAATAATGGTGAACTCTCCATATATGTCCTTTAATGCTTCTATAGTCTTATAAGTGGGTAAAGGTTTACCATCGGCTATACGATATTCTATACCATCCACAACTACTCCAGGAATGTTATCGAATGTTTCTTTAGCCATAGTAAGTCTATACTCCCACCTAGTTTCGGTGTTCTTCCACACACTTTTATATGCTGGAACTACAATCACCCTATCAACTTTACCAGAGTTCAGAGCAGCTGTAACTATGTTTACATGACCAATATGTGGTGGGTCAAATGACCCAAAGAATATTCCTACCATATTAATATTGCTGATATAAGTATTAAAACAATTATTATAAGAAGTAGACAACCAGACGGCTCACCATCTGGATTAGTCGTATAGTCGTCTACCTCATTATTTCTATCTTTAGACTCACTCATACCTATTTCTCTCAATGTAAATTGGTGATTTTTTACGTTTGAACTCAGAATTACAACGCCTCTTAATAATGTTGTTGATTACTTCAGAACCTAGCTCAGCTTGTAGGGCATCCTGTATTCTGTCGTTCTCGGGAGATGCTTTACAGGTGAAAGTTTGCAGTATTCTATCAACATCATTGTAGCTCTTAGCTCCTATTTGGTCTAGGTCACTATTACTAATGCCAAGACCATCAGTTGGAGTAAGAGCTATAGATTTAATCAAAGCATCTTCCATATCCCACCTCTTGTCACGTTCTGCTGTGTTATCAGAAGGTATATATGCCCCCTTGTTACTTCTATAGTAACTAACTAACCACTTAGCTAATTCATATACCTCAGTCTTCCACAGACCTTGGATAGGGTCAAAGTCACCTACATCACCATGAATAGTCCAGAATCCTAGCTGATACTCGGTTTGATTGTCAGTAGACATTACTAAGCCTTTATTAATAGAGGCTAAGTTATACAGATATGTCATTCTCAGACGAGCTTGAATGTTACCATTGGCGATAGGAGTTTGTTCAGGAATGTGCTTCTCTATATTTTGATATATGTCCTCATCCTCCCCCATTGATTCAACTGGGTCGTAGCCATACTCCCCAAAGGCGACCCAGTTAAGGACGAAAGTGTATGGAATCTCAAGGTTAACAACCTTGAAATCAGTACAGAACGCCTTGCCAACCAATTCAGATATATTAAATTCGTCCTCTTTATTTCTAATAGGAAGGCTTCTTCCAATCAAAGGGATTCCAGTTCGTTTACTAACTTCATGACAGATAGCAGCAACTACTGTTGAATCAATACCACCACTAACCCCAAGCACCATAGCATGAAGGTGATTAGAGCGTATATAATTTGATGTTTCCTCAACAAGAACTTGGAAGACTTTTTCATAATTCAGTTTACTCATAATCCTAATTCATTTATACAGTGTACTACTTCAAATTCCTCACCAGTGTGCTTACCTAAATCATCGGATAGCTTAACACAGTTAAATACTGGTTGATTCTTATTCATTTGGCAAGAAGTTAGTTTCATAACAATATTGGATGGTTTATGTCCAGTATCATTAGTAAGATTAGTTCCAATACCAAATGCACAGCGGATACGTCCTCTACAATATTCTCGGATTTCAAGAGCTTTCTCAAATGTAAGAGCATTACTAAAGATGATAGTCTTAGTAGTTGGGTCAATACCTAACTCTTTATAGCGAGTAATAGCATTAGTAACGAACTTAAATTCATCACCACTGTCCTGACGCACCCCATCAAATAGCTTAGCTTGTTTACGAGATAAATTCTTAAAGAATACAGCAGAGGTGTAGGTATCACTTAATGCAATTCCCAAATCACCGTCGTATACATTTACCCAGTCTTCTAATGCCATATAGTTAGCTTGTTTATAGCCGTACATAGCACCGTGGAACATAAACCATTCATGAGGATGAGTACCCATCATAGGCATATCATACTTCATAGCTAAGTAGCAGTTAGAAGTACCAGTGCAATACGTTGCACTATCTTTCAAACTCTTTACTACAGCCTCTTGAACATTATATGAATAGCGTCTACGAGTACCAAATTCTGAGAAGAACATTTGATTCTGATTAGATAGAACTATTTTAGGCTCTAGTCTAATAAGAACATCTGTCATATTGATAGTATTATTAAGCATTCTATTACGAAGCTCTGATACTATTGCCAGAATAGGTACTTCATACAGAGTAACTCTGTAAAGGTAATCGGTTGCTTTAATGTGAAGATGTTTATCTTCATCCAACCAAATTTGAACCTTACCAGAGCTTAGTTTAGCCCCACTCAACCACTCCCAATACATTGGGGGAATAAAGCGACAATGTGTCGTCATATAATCCTGCTCATCGTGAGTCAGTCTTAAAGAGCAGAAGTTTGAAACTTCCATTCTTAATTGTTCTACAAACTCCTCAGTATACTGAGTGTTATCCCTATCAAAGAACTCAAATGTTCCTTGAGCATGAGGGAATAGTTTCATGTAAGCATACGAAGTTGTAAACTTATACAAGTCCGTATCTAAAATAGATTTTATAACCATTTCTTTATATGTTTTATAATTTTATGCATTACTACATCAAATAGCTCACATAAGCCAATGCAAACAACAACTATATTCATTATAGGAAGAAGGCAACAATAAATGAATGAGAATACCTCACGCTCATTGTCTTTGTGTACCATATTAGGCAAGTACTTACCCATAAGAATAGCTATTACTGATATTGATAAGTGAGCTAATAGTAATATGATAACTTTTACGACCATACTCTTACTCTATTACCTTCTACGTATTCATTGAGCTTAGTTCCTCCGTCAAGAGAAGCTACACCATCAAGGAATATCATAGGATTAATAGGAGCTAGGTTCTTTAAAGTTTCCAGTACACAGTAGTCTCCTGCCAGACCACAGATTACTACCTGCTCGTCTGGCTGAACATCTACACCTACTGAAGAACTATAAATAGTATGGTATGGAACCCTAGCAGTAGCTGGTGCAATCTTTACTCCATATTCTTCAGAAGTATGAAGAGTACCTTTAGTAATTACTTCATAAGGTATTCCAGCACCGATACAACCATACAATAATAAATCATGTATAGCTGCACCTTTAGAGAACTGCACACAATGTTCATTCCACGTACCACCATTCTTCTTAAAGGAGATATGCTTAGATGGATGCCAATCGGCAGTAAATATCACTCTACCAACCTTGTTATTCTCAATTAAATGAGAGATGTTCCACAAAGCCTTATCAGACCCTGGAACGTAGAGTGGTGCTCCCAGTAGACAGAAGTCATACTGGAAGTCCACAACTACTAAAGTAGTTTTCGTTTCCATGCTACAAATATTGCTATTATAATTGATACAATAAAGAATCCCACTACTAATGCAAGAGGAATCCATAACGGAGCAAATACCCAGAACCATGTTATATTAGCACCAAATAGCTTACAAACCAATAGTACTATAAATAACAATCCAGGGAATCCAACCCCTCCATTTACTACAACTTTATTCGACATCGAGATATAAAGGTTTAAAAGTTTCTGTATAAGTTTCATCTACTAAAGATACATTAGCCATCTTCATATCGTCAAGGGTTTGCAGATTATGCTCACCACTATGGATATGCCCACAGAATGTATATCTAGGATGTTTACGAAGCATCTCATCAGCCAGCCAAGGATTACCAGCGTCCTCTCGGTCAAATCTTTGATGAATAACACCGAGACCACACAACTTAGGAGCATCATGAGATATAACAATATCACACTTCTCTGGCATGGATTCATATGCTTTAATCAGAGTTTCTGGCTCATACATATAAGCCCAATTACCAAAGATTTTACAATACGGAGTTCCCCATACGGTATAACACTTTCCATTCTCATCAATAATGAGTGTCTCCTCATTATCTAATAATTCAAGCTTACCACCAGTTGGATTCACCAAGATTGAATTAATCTTTGGAAGGTTCCTATACATATTGGCTAAGGCAAAATCATGATTACCTCCTACCATAATAACAGACTCACATGGAAGATTATTAACCCATTCAGCGAATGTAGTCTTTAACCACTTCTCACTCTGAGGAATGTTTCTCTGCATACGTAATGGCATAATATCTCCACATATCAATACTGCATTACATGGCTCTTCTATCTTAGGAAGGATGCCATGCAAATCAGACGTTACACAAATTCTCAAGGCTTCTTAGTTTTTAATGATTGGTCAATTTTGTGGGCTTTGCCATACACATTCTTAGTCCACCCATTCATATGTCCCTTATTATTGCCTATTAAACAACCTTTCTCACTGTCTACTGCATAGACTTTATGAGTTACACATGAACCTCTAACCTTACAGAATACTACATCACCCACTTTACAATCTTCCCATTTTATTGGAGTAACCCTATGCTTCTCATTACTCTTATATAGCGGAAGCATAGAGTTTCCAGGTTCACTAGTGATAAATGATTCACCAGCTTCTAACCTTTTAATCTTCCTCAGTGTGTTGGGATTCATAACCTATTTTTAAATCCTCCCCATAATCTTCGGCTACCTCTTCTAAAGCATCCTTAACTGTACAAGCAAGGAATGTCTGACCAATCATTAAGGAACCAAATCCCTTAATTAGTTCAGTAGCACTTGCATCATTATAAGGTATCTCCATAGAACAGATAGTTCCGTCGATTTCTAAAGTTATTTTAGTCATTATAGTTTATACACTTCGTCAGGAATTGTGTGTTCCTTAACAGATTTCTCTACTCCGCTATCTATTTGGTGTTGAATCTTCTTCTTTACCTCTTCCCAAGAGATTGGAGTATAGTTATTGTTATCTACACCAACATCATATTGATATGGGAATAGATGAACTAACCTATCACAATCTAAGCCAGAACTTGTAGGTCCAGAATGTACATGACCAAATAATTGCCATACAGCGTCCTCTTCATTACGATAAGAGCCACCATAGCACAAGAATGGATAATGATTCAAATAGATACTTCTCTTCTCTATCTGAATTTGCATTTGAGGTATTACAGTAGCAAATTGGTGCATATAACCTTGCCTTAGATTCTTTCTATCATGATTACCAATAATCAAGTAGATTTGTCCATTTAGACGAGGGATGATACTATTCCATAGTGCACTACCACCAAAGGCAAAATCTCCCAAGTGGAAGACTACACCATCCTCTGGAACTACTTTATTCCAGTTCTCAATCAACTTTTCATTCATCTCCTCTACATCTTTAAATGGTCTATTACATAATCTAATTATGTTAGCATGACCAAAATGTGTATCAGATGTGAAGAAAGTCTTCTCAGGATTAAATTCAAACTTCTGTTCTTTCATCTTTACTAATTTTTATATCATAACCAGTTTCTAGTCCTATATACATGGAAGGACTAAGCATTACTCTATATTTAAAAGCATATACTTCATCCTCCAGTAATATCGGAATTAATGTATGAGATACAACCAGAAACTTTACATTATTCTTAGCTGGAATATTAACAAGCATATTATGCAGTCCTACTTGATACCTTAAATCAAAGCCTTTATCAGCTTCATCAAGAACCAATAAGCACTTCTCATTCCAATTATCTTGATTCTCTTGGACCCACTTACCTAGATTCTGTAATTGACGTTCCCCATTAGACTTATGTTTCCAGTAGAATCCACCATTTCTAATAGCTGCTTCTGCTGTTGCCATATTATCTAATGATAATGGGTCATCAAATTCAGAACTAATAAAGTAAAACCTCTCAAAGTCAGTATCAATTTCTGCCTTATTCTTCATACTACTAATCTCCATATATCCAAGCTTGTCCTGATAATTACCATGTGGACTATCGTTAGCATTATCACATTGGAAGCTACGTAGGATGTTAATAAGTGTAGATTTACCACACCCATTTGGACCTACCATTAAGTATCTATCTCGATTAGTAAAGTCAAATTTATATTCAGTACCCTTCTTCAAGGTTCTGAAATCTTCCTTCATCTTAATGTTTAGATACATAGTTTAGTTTCTATAGTCCAAACTCCTAGTTAGGTATTCAATAGCATCTAGTTGTCCTCTGGTTAGGAGTAGTTGTTTCTCATTGATAGTAACATCCCAACCTTCACCATTAGCCCATTCAGTAACTTCTATAAAGTCATCATCCTTAGCTAGATGGTCATACTTCCTTAATTTGTCATTGACTGACTTCTTCTCAACAAACTCCATATTCTGTCTCCTTATAAAATTCTATTTGATAGTTATACTGCTTCTTTAATGCCTGATTAATATCAGTAAATACACTAGAGGACATCTTAGTACCCTTTCTAGAGAAGTACGCAGGATGGTATACCTCAATAGTTTTTAAACTATCTACTATATCATTCTTAAATAGCTGTGCTTGACTACCAAATAAGACATAAACTATGCCATTATTCTTATAACTAAGATTGTGAATTAGTTTAGATACAAATGGCTTCCATAATTCAAAGTGTGACCCAACTCTTCCCACTTCACAAGTAAGGGCAGTATTAATCATTAATATTCCCTGTTTAGCCCAAGACTCTAACGTATTGTCAAATTCTATTCGGTTGTGGGGAATCTCATAATTAATAGCTGCCTCTTTAACTATTTGAAGCGAAGGAGATAACCTATCCTCTGGAGTATCTTCGGAATTACCGAATAATATTCCAGTAGCTACCCCCTTCTGTGGGTAAGGGTCTTGCCCTAAGAAGACTACTTTACAGTCCTCATATGGGCAAGCCCTAAATGCTCTGAATATGTTTTTAGGAGAAGGACATAGAGTAGCTGAATTAGTCTTATTAATCCAAGTTACTACTTTACGTAATTCTAGCTTATCAATAACATCAATCCAGTCTCCAAAGTACTCCTCTGCTTTCATTGCAATAAACCTCTTCTGATAAATTCCTCATGTAATGGTGCAGCTAATTCTCTTGCTTGAGGATGTGCATCATTAGCATCTCTTAGCTTAAAGAATCCTTCCCATTGTGCTATAGTGCCAGTCATTATTAATTCAGTCTTAAGACTGTTAGGGAGGACTGCTCTAGCCTGTTGTGCAATCCACTTACCCTTTAGTAAGATATCATAATAATACTCTGCATGTCCTAAAGCTGACAAAAGTAATTTATCGTTAAGATTTGTAAGACTACTTCCATTAGTCCAAGTACCAATACTATCATCATAAGAGTATGTTCCAGGACTTAAATCACACCACTCTGGGATAATGAATGTACATTCCTTACCAAACTTATCCTTAGAATAGTTACAGTAACGAGTACTTTCTTGGGCAAATGAGAATACTCTATGCCTTACAAACTCATGGCTAACTCCCCTATCACACACAAACTTAACAGTTATCCTACGGATATGCCTAGTAGGTTCAGTTATGTACTCTAAATCACTGAGCCAACCCTCCTGCAATAGTACTCTATAGTTAGTTGTTACATAACCAGTCCAGGTTCCAGCTTCAGCTTCCCCAGTACTTATAGCATTAGAGTACTTGTTAGTACAGTACTTAAAATACTTATTCCTACTACCCATATCAAGAGTAAGATATACAGTACCATGCTCAACCATTGCAGTATGACCACGTTTGACAAGCATATCTACAAACTTAGGAGCACTCTCTTCAGTAATCTTGTCTTCTGACTTATAACAAGTCCTACCACATCTTTCTATATGTTGTAACAGCCCATCTAATCCAGGCTTTTGTTCTAGTATTTCAAATGATGGTTTTATCAGTCTCATTCAGCTACCTCTTCATAAGTTTTCTCAAATATATCTGGCTTACAAGGATAGAACTCTCCATTCACTCCCTTAATGATATAATCTCCTACAGAGGCTTTCATAGTACCTTCAAGAGTTTCAATCTTTATATAAGGATTATACTTATCCTCATAATTGACTCTCAAAGTATCTCCTCCTAGAAACTCATGAATTTCCATAATGCGGTCGGCATTATCTACGAATTGTATAGCTTCAATGACTACTGGTTTCTTCCTATATTTCATTTCTTAACTAATGAGTCTCTCCAATCATCCCAAGCCTTAGCTTCAGCACGACTACTTTGAATATCCTTCCAAGACGATTTAGAGAGTGTAGAGTTATAATAAGTAGTATCTTGTGTTACTTCTTTACCAAGCCATTGAGGTTTTTCAAATGGCATATCCTTACGTGGTAACTCTATCTCAGCAATGATTAATCCTTCATCCTCACCGTGGAACTCATCAACTTCCCATTTGAGCATACTATCCTCACATGGTATAATATAACGAGTTTTATGGATGACTCTATCACAAGTGAATGAGAGTAGTTCTTCTGCATCCTTCTTAGGGATTGGAATCTCATACTCTAGTCTTGCTAAGCATCCGTTGGATTTTATGATAACCCATGCTTTCTCATCTCTTATAGATACTCTAGCTTCTCCATTGCTAGAAGTTCCTACATATCCCTGATGAATATCCATAATTCTGACAGCACTCTCTTTAAAGGTACTGTCAGTAACTATGAACTTTCTCTCTATTTCAGTATGCATCAATCCTCTTTAGATGTTTCCTGATATATCTCATCAATTATCTTCTTCATCATTTCAACCTCATAAGGTTTACAATAGTCTTCAACGAAGTCCTTAAAGAACTCCACATCCAACCTTTGCCAAAACTCCTCCTGGAGGTCTGCATCATCGACAAGATTTAATACGTGAGATACCTCAGGTTCTACATCAACTACCGAACTTAAGTCTATATATTTACTCATATTAATGAATCCAATGGTCACCAATCTCCACATCAGCACCTAAATGTGCTCTTGTACAGAATGGTTTACCTGCACTTACCATGCACTTAACTAATATATCTGCAACTTCTTCTGAAATTTCATCTGGGGCTTCAAGGTTAATTTCATCATGTACTGGAATACAATATTTAACCTTAAATAACAAGCCATTCTTCAATAACCAGTTGAATAGCTTTATTGATGCTAACTTAAAACACAATGCACCAGCAGCCTGAATTGGATAATTAATAGATTGCTTCTCAGACTCTGCCTTACGTCTTGCTAAACGCCTGACACCTTGTACAGTGTCACAATCAGGGTCTTCCTGCTTCATTTCTCTATAATATGCCCAGAAGTCAGGGTCTTCCTGCTTATCCATCTGCCTTTTAAGTTCATCATAATCATAGATGTATGCCTTATGTCCAGTAATCTTACTTAATAAGATATAACCCTTACGCATTACATCCACCCTTCGGAAGTCTTGATACCTCTTCAGTCCAGCAAAACCAGACATATAATTCTCATAGATTTCCTTAGCTCTTTTAGCGTCAAGACCATAATTCCTTATTAAGGTACTATCTTGACCACCATAATTGAAACAGAACTCATAACCTTTAGCTTCTTGTCTTAGGTCTTTAAAGTTCTTCTTAATATCCTTTAGAGGCATGTCTCTTGGAATTTGTTGGAATACCATCTTGGCAGTTAGACTATGCAAGTCACCACTACCATTAGTAAGCTCTTCCAACATAGCTTCGTCATTAGCCATAGATGCCATTAGATAAGATTCTTGACCACTATAGTCAGCAGAAATCCATCTATTACCTTTATCTGATACGAAGCAAGCTCTAGTTTGAGCATCATGTGGTAAATTCTGTAGATTAGGTTCTGTTGAACTCAACCTTCCAGTATCTGTTCCTAACTGGTTAAAATTGGCATGGATTCTACCAGTTACAGGATTAATCAAGTTTAAGAACTTCTGACCAAAGGTATTAACAATGATTGCAGCTTTCTTATACTTTATATATATCGGAATCAAAGGACTCTTAGATACCTGTGGTTCTACCACTTTAATATCCACAGACTTCTTATAGTGCTTAGTCTTCTTATCCAATACTCTGAGGTTCAACCCTAATTCTTCAAATAATGGAATTACTTGCTGGGAACTAGTCCAGTTTATATGACATCTTGGTTTAGTATCAAATCCACTAAACAAATCACCCTGCATATTAACAGAACAATAATCACCAGGTTTCTTTACAACATATGCCTCAGTGTTAGTTCCTGCTCCAGTTGAATCAAACTCTGGTGCCCTAACAGTGTTGAGAGGAAGTTGTGATTTCTCCTCTGGCGTGTTAACATAAATAACCTGATTAATGGTATAACCCTTATCACTGTATTCAGTACAATAACGTTCTACCCAATCATTTAGCTCTGCTTCATATCTCTCAAGGTTATTGAGGTCAGTAGTCATTTTGATTTTCCACTTATCGACGTCTAACTTAGCTCCACAATATTCTATATATGCTAAGCATTTAACAAACTCATTCTCAAAGTCAATAGCCTTTAATAAACCCTTAGCTTCAAGTTGTTCAAGCTGTTTGTCTCTAATCTTACCCAGATAAGAGACATCTCCTGCAGCATACACAATAACATCTTCTGTTAATCCAGTCTGTATAATCTTACCTCGTACAGACTTATCCATATCTACTCCTAGATAATTGATACTAGCAGCTTTCAAGCTCATCTCATGCATACCTGCTGGATAACCTAACCATAATAATTTCTCGGCTAGATAACCATCGTAAACCTTTAATGGAACAATTCTTTGATGATATAAGAACTTCAAGTCAAACTTGATATTCCAACCTAAGAACATTCTTTGAGGATTTTCCATATACTCCTTAAACAGGTGTATATCTACAGATGTACAATCAATAACTACTTGAAATTCTGCACAACCAAGTTGAACAGTTAATAGTTCCTTAGTATACGGGTCCAAACCCATAGTCTCAGTATCCAATTCTACTATAGACAATGTCTCTAACAAGTCTAAAGCAAATTGAACACTTACTACTTCATACCTAGTAGATTCCCATAAGGATTTCTGATTAGTAACTACATATATCATTAATACAATGCTACATCTACGTCACTAACTTCAATATCTCCAAGGTTGTCTAATGCAGCCTTTAGCCTTTCTCTAATAGCATCTAATGCTTCATCAATACTTAGCTCGTCATAATATTCGTACCAAGCTATGCCTTTGACATTTAATTCAAACTTACATGTTGTCTCTTTAATGTTATAAGGAGCATAAGGGTCATTCTCAGCCCCTAACGGTAAATTACTCATTGTGTTTTGCTTTTATAAATCCTAACGAGTAATCTAATACAGTACTTATTTCTAAGCCTTAAACAGCTGCATAATACAGCAGAGTTGGATTATCCTTCTGTATATCAATAGAATCCATGTTCCTAACCGCCAACTGTTGTTGGAATTGTTGAACATCAAATCCTATAGTTATAAGATGATAGCCATGTAGTGTAGGTATTGTATGTACAACCTTCTGCTCAGAAACACCTCTACAACTATTAACAATCTCAATGACTGTCTTTAGATATTCAGGGTCTTTAGAGTCTACATCAACTACCCACAATGGTTTATATCCTCTGGCTCTAGTTCCGCCACAAGCACTATCCCATACTCTATAACCCTGATATGAGTTACCTTCTGAGACTAGTTTAGCATATTGTTGGATTGAAGCCAAAGCCACCTCTTCTGCATTCCTCCTATTAAGGTGGATATATGCTCTAGCATTGTTCTTTAAACAAAGCTCTTTAATCTTCTCCTTCTTGGTTAAGAATTGTTCCTTACTAAAGATATAGTAAGTCTTAACAGTTCTGTAACCATTATTACCTATTTGGGTAATGTTTCCATCCTTTTTACGTTGAATAATTTGTAGGAAATAGAACTCATCTTGGTTATTAAACTCCAAGATATTCTCTATCTGGTCAAAGTTATCAACTATTGTAAGACCACTTAGGCATTGTTCACAGAAGTCATAACCACTATGTTCCTTACGGTACTTATCGAATGGAATATTCTGCTCCATAATGACACTGCAGCCATCACAGACTACAGCACCATTTCCTCCATTAAACTTATACATTATCTTTATTTGAATATAGTAATACATCATCTTTAGCTGAGTAGATTTCATGTGTGGCACGACCTCCATTCTCCTGTGGACTCATATAATCATCGTCCTCGTAGAACTCTTCCATGTCGGTACAATCCACGTCTCCATCCTTAACCAACTTTACAGCTTCCTCTAATGTTTCAGCTTCTACGTCATAGGTATACCTACGCCAAGTAGCTACCCTTACATCCTCATACAATTGAAATTCCATAATCAGAATCCAGTTTGCGTAGTAAAGAAGTTTACATTACCAGTACCAATGATGTGAGCTTCTCCCTCAGTATCATCAATATAGTATTCTACTTCACCATCAAAGTCCTTAATCAGTGTAGTTGTCCATAGTCTATTGATATGATAATCAAAGTTCGGATTGTACTTTAATACCTCACCCAATAAGAATACGGCAACCATACCAGCATCTGCACAAAAACCTCCAATATTCTTTAAATCAACAGTAGCACTGAACATCTTATCATCGTAGATTTTACTTTGAACAGAGTCCTCACCATACTGTTTTCTTAATTCATATTGTTTCCTTTGAAGTTCGCAAAGCTCTTCCAACTGTGCAGCTACATCTTTACGAGGAGTAGACCAAGTAGTGCAACTCCAATCACCATAGATAGTAGATTCAGAGATATAATTACTAAAGCCTAGTACTTCCATATTATCACCGTAGCCACACTTCTTCCAATCATCGTACTTATCTGCAAAAGAGCGATACTCCCTCATTGCTTTATCATAAGCTTCCATATCTCCAGTATATTTAGGATATTTTGGAAGGGTTAGTCCCAACTCCTTCGCATAATCATCTTCGTGCTTGATTATATAACATGGGTCTGTTATAATAATATCACCCTTGAATTTCATTTGCCTTATTCATTAGTTTCTCATATTCCAAATCTCTTTGATATACTACACTAAGTGGGCTAACGCCAGCTTCAAGAGTTTCAATAATTTTGAATCCATTCTCTGGAGTTATCAAAGAATCCTTCTCAGATACACAGCCAGTATACTTCTGACCATAATCTCCTTCAATCTTCTTAGTTGCGGGATTAATATCTCCCCAATCTGCTGGATGCCCATTACCTATTGGCTCAACATAATATGTCTTACCAGTAGTTAAAGATTTGACAATGAACCTTCCAGTTTCATCAGTATTGGTTAGAAACCTCTTCTTAATATCATCCATAAGCTAGTCTCTTGGAACTACGTCCAAGTCAGTTAAATAGAAATACTCATCATCTTTAGGGAAGAATCCTTTAACTTCGGCATTTTGACCACTTAGAGTATGAATCATAACTTCCCTATCCTGGTCAAACTGTTTTAGGATTTCAATTAGTTGTCCTACTAATATTGCCATTAGAATTTACCTTCATTAGGTTGTAGACATAGTAAGCCTTGTTCTCTCCACATCTTGACACATTTATAATTGTCTTCAAGAACGAATTGAACATTATACTTACCTTCAATATTATCCTTATAGATTTTCTTCTTACAATCAGCTCCAGGACTGTAGTCCTTAATTGGTCTGAAGAATAATCCATCTACGGCAATATCATGTCTAGCTAACCATTCCTTAGTAGCTTCTATAATCTCTGGAGTACCCTCTCTACCAGTAATGATAAAGACTTTACACTTCTCATACATACGCCTAACAAGGGCACAAGTTCCTTCTATGGCTATATCATTTAACATGCCCTCAGCTGCACCCTCCCCAAAGTAAGGTCTACCTGACGTATTTAGGCATAAAGTAGCATCCATATCAACTAATATAACAGGACGTCCTCCGTCTACATGTTTAGGTGCTTTCTTTAGCATATTATTAATGTCTTCTTGGATGATGAAATCTCTATATCTTCTCCAAGTTGCTTTGATAACCTTCTCTCCTATCGGATTAGGTCTCATTGCATCACGACGAATGCACTCATCAACTGGAATAAAGAAGTCTTTATATTCAACCTCATACTTCCAATCATAAGTATAATTCTCGTTAAAATCTTTAACCATCTTCTCCAATTCTGCGCAGGTCTTTGGATTTAGATTCATATTGTCTACTACAATATTATAACCTTTCTCCATACTATAAGCTAGTACAGTGTTATATGTTGCAGTAACAACTTTCTCTCTGTTAGGAACCCAATAGTCACCTAACATATTACGAACATCATCGTTATTGAATCTAATCCTATTCTCTGGGTCTTCATGACACCATTGTTTAGCCCAAGTAGATTTACCTGAGCCTTGAATACCTCTACAGATAATTAGTTTCTTAGTTTCCACTATTTCTCGTTAGTTGGTTTCAACCATAGATTAGTGTGAGTAAATATATAATCTGATAATTCTGGGAGTTCATAAAAATATTCAAGAGTTCCAACAGTATCATATTTTAGACACTTAACTAATTCCTCACGAATCCTCTCTTCAGACACTACTGGCATTTTGGCATCATAGTTGTAATGTACTATTGCTTCCCAAGTAAAGCCTTCAATAGAAAGTCCTTTAGTGATTGAGAATCGTATAGCTCTAAGAATCCTTAATGGGTCATCATCGAATGTTACTATAGGGTCAAGAGGTGTTCTAAGGAGTTTATGCTTTAAATCATTCTTGCCATCAAAATAATCAATGATTTCTCCAGTATCAGGGTCTTTAGCTAAAGCATTGACAGTAAAATCCCTACGTGATAAATCATCATAGAGGTTTCCTGGCTCAACTATTGGAGTTCTAGTGCCTGGAATATAGCCCACTTCCCTACGAGCCATTACAAAGTCAGCTACTCCTTGATATTTATAGCCCTCTGGGAATTTCGCTCGGATTGTATAGCAGTCTGGAGTTACTAAGAAGATTTCAAACTTCTGTTCCTCTAAATAACTCTTTAATGCTTGAAATACTAATCTAGCAGGAGAGGGCTGAGACTCACGAGGATGAATACTACTATAGCATGCCTCAGTAGGCACAGCTACGTAATCAACATCCTTATTAGTAAGACCTAAGAGTTCATCTCTAATCTTACCACCTACTTCATAAAACTTAAACATTTCAATAGAAATACTCATGATTATCAATAGTTTTGTGGAATACTCCCACCTTTCCTACTAATCCATACCCTCTATGCTCATGTACTATGTCCAGCTCACTAGTAAATTTAAGGAAGTCCATAATAGCATCCTCAATATTACTAGATTCAATGTGGATATTACCACATTTGATAGTCCAGCCACAACCGTCTAACCATCTAAAGATATGGACGTGCTCATTGTTGATATGGTTAGGAAGAGTAGTTATATCAACTGTCCTCCCCATAGATTTCTCCACTGTACTCATTCCATTCATCATCATCTTCACATTCTTCTATAGTAAAATCATAGTAGGCAGTTTCATCTACTGTCTCCCATAATCTATCCCAGTCCTCATCGGTCATATCATCGGGGTCATAACCTTCTTCCTCAGCTATATCACTCTCACAGCCATAGCTCTCAAAGTTATCATAAGCTAACTGTTTAGCTAAATCCCATAACTCTGTCTCCGATTCAGCAACTGCTCTAAATGTATTATCCATTCCACACCAATATGTGGAAACATGAATTAGAAACCTCTTCATAATTTAGAAATTTTTAAGTCTTCAATCATCATATAGTAATTAATCTCATCTTCTATATAATTAGCTTCATCTAAGGCTTCAATTATTAAAGCCTCTGGAATGTCGTCTAATGTATTGAAAGTGGGTTCATCAGAACGCCTTAGATAGTCATTGACTGTCTCAAGCAATTCCAAATCATCCACTTCCATTACATATTCAAGTTTAAATTTCACCTTATGATTCAGTTTCAATGTCAACTTCACCCCTATCTAGTGATTTAGATTCTCCTTCCAAGAATTTAATACACTTCAGCTTATATGCTTCGGATAGAGAGTTCTCAATCTTGATAACAACTCCCTCATGTGGAACTTTGTTATTACAAGTTGGAGATTCACACTCCATGAAGAAATTCTTATCACTAGCTAACTTCTGAATGAAGTTCTCATTCCAGTGTTCTGTTAAAGACAGTTCTGGATATAAGTCTTTAGCATAGCCATAGTAATATTCCTCTACAGGCTTTAAGCCTTCTTTGGTACACCATTGTTGTACTTGGCGAGCACTAAACTCATATACACGTCCATCAGGATTAGTATAAGTAACACGATAAACTTGTATTCCAAAGTTCTCTCCATACTTATATTCCTCAACACTCTTCGGAGGCTCAAACCCATAGTCAAATGCTTTACCACCTAACTTCTGAATTGCACCACCATTAGGAAGATAACCTACTATTTCATAGTAAGCTGTCATACCTTTCTGTAAATGAGGTCTAACCACATCGTCAGCATACTTCCATACATCTACTCCATAGAAACCACCATTAGTAGTTTCATTATAATATGGATTCTTGACTACAGAACGAGAAGACCATAAATAGTCATATCTTTCAGTAGTACAAGTAGTGGTCAAATTAGCACCTCCGAACAACCTAAGTACAGGGTTCCAGATATGATTATCCATCCAAGCCATAAACTTAGCTGTCTTTTTCACATCTTGAGTACACAGTACATAAGCAGATATACCAGAGGTTCCATGAACCTTAGCAGTAATACTTATAATGTCATTAGGATGAATGACTGATGGACACTTCTTAATAAGAGTAGTGTCATAATGGAATCTAAATTGGGTGTCAATTACTTTCTTCACCTTCTTTAAGTTCCTTGTTATCTTACCTCCAACTCTCGGCTGACCAGGAGTATAAGTAGTCTTAGGAACATATTTCCTACATAGGATTTCTCCATCTACAGAGTCAAACTCAGTACCAGGAGCAACCTTATGTACAATCTCCTCCTTCTTACCTATTAAAGTAAGCCAGTTGTATAGATATGTAATAGGAGTAATGAATCCTTCAGAAGGATAGCCTTGTAGTTTGATAATCTTCACCCTACAGTTATCTTCAAAGAATCCAGCCTGTTCCTTATCGACATTCTTCACCTTATCTCTAAAGAGATTATTGGCAGATAAGAACTTCTCATCAATAGCACACTCTATAGGAAAGTAGATATATGTACCAGGATTGGTATCAATACTTACTGCAATAGAGTAACCATCAATTGTACAACATTTTAATCTCTCACACTTTGGATTAGGATGGTTAATGAAATCCTTAATCTCTACAATCTTCGCAGCATAATTTCTGTTAAATTTTGGTGATTGAGTTAATTGCATTTAAAGCAAATTTAGAAAACCAATACGATTAATCTTTGTATTAGGTAATCTATAAAATAAAGTAACTACTCTTCAAATAGGCTCCAGTCCTCTCGGAGAATAGCATCCCAATAGAGCTTTACTTCCTCTCTTCTACCCTTGGGGTACTGAGCTTTAGGGATGCAATATACCTTGTTATTCTCCATAAAGAAGACATTACCTCTAGGATTAGTCACTTTGAGACCACTCTTTAGAAAGGACAAAGCCTCTCCAAAATCAAACTGTTTTACTTCCATTGTTACCTTTTAATTTATAAAGTGAAACTTAGTTGTACTAAGCACAGTCTCAGCTATGATGTTCTTCAAGATATTCATACAACTCATCGACACTGCGAATTATTTCAACTTCTTCTCCATGCTCATTAGTTTCAAATGCTTTGAGTTCTGGATTGCGAGACTTCTCATAAACCCACCATTGAACCCATTCAAGTCCTTCTTGACCATAAGCATCTTCCATAACAGCATCAAATAACTCACACATACCATTGACCAATGTACTCTCACATACATCAATACCAAGTTCTTCTAACTTCTCTGTATCCTTACCTACATTCGATATAAGGTTTAACAATTTAAGGAATGTTACTTTTTTCAATGCAAGAACTTTCTTAAATGTTCAGTAATAGCTTCATTATCCTCTCTAAATGCGTTAGAATCTAAGAAGGTTTCCCTTATTACATACAAACTATCATCAGGAGAGAAATATTCATCCATCACTTTAATAACATCATCTATATTACGAATCAATGTGTCATCTTTAAAGACTATATCAGATTCGTCTCTATAAGCAAAGAAGAGGGACGTTAAAATCCCTCTTCTCCTAAAAACTACAATATAATTCATTCTCGTGTAAGTTCAAATTCACGCATAAAGTTGGCGAATGTTTGTGCTAACGACTCATCTTGCTTATTATTATAGTAATAGTTGAATGCATGGAATACCTCATGCCAGAATGAGTTCTTAATCTGTTCTTCTGTAAGATTAATTACCTCTCCTTCATCAGTCTTCATACACTCTGCCACTTTGATTTCAAGCTTTAAATTGCAATGAGAACCAAAAGTATCTCCATTATCTATAAAATCGCATAGTATTACTTTATACCAGTGATTAGCTATCCTAACCTTACTAGGAATATCATACTTCATAGCCTTTAAGTCTCCTCCACTCATCAATAAATTCTTTAGGCAGACTAAAATCCATCTCTGCCTGGTCTATCTCTAAGTCTCCGACACTGAAGCTATCCCGTATATCATCATAAACTGAATCATTCAGGTCACACTCATCATTGCAATCGAGATAATCTCTAGGATTAAGCTCAATATTCTCGTCAATGTAACCCCAATGAACATCATAACGATATGGTACTTTATAATTACTCATAATCCCTAATACATTTCAGAACTGGTTGCAGAGGACATCCTTCATCACTAAGATAGAAATACTTTACAGTAGCCATCTTACCAATGATTTCATCCATTCTGTCAAGGTACTCCCACTTTAATTCACGTGGACCCATAGGTTTAGCTTCAAACTTAATACCTAATTCAGTCTCACATACGAATACCATGTCTTCTGGACGCAGACCATCTTCATAACCAACAATTTTAAATTCAGCATCTTTATACATCTTGACTTTAATCATAGCATTAGTTCTACCACCAAAGTTATATACCTTAGATGGGTCACGAATAACTATACCTTCAAAGCCTTCACCTACATACTTGTCATGTAGTTTTTGTATATTAGCCCAACCCACAACTTTCTCTTGTGGAACCATTTGGAACTTTAAGTCACCTTCAGCCCAAGTCCTTTCGGGATTGAAGCTTAAGCCTAACTCATTAGCAATATCGTGAAGAGTCTCCAGCCTTTCTTCAAATGTCTTAGAACTATCCATTACATCATAGATGTAATATTCTAGCCAATCCATTCCAGCTGTATCCTTCTCCAATCTTGCAGCCCCACTGATTTGTTGTAGAGATTTACCATGTTCATATAGTTCACCGTCTAAAACAATATCAGGATGGTCTTCAAAGAATTGAATTAGTTTGGGATTATGGCGCATAAAGGAAGTAGAAGCGTCGTAGTCACCACCACCTCTAGAGGCAGTTCTGACTTCTCCATCTTTATAATAGAAGGAGCATCTAACTCCATCTATCTTCCTACTTCCCCACCAGTACTTAATCTTGTCGAATACACTGGTTGCTACTTTGTCAGCTTGTTTAGCTAACATATGTTTCTTAAATCCATTAGAATCAGAAACACCTTCGCCCATTTGTTCTTGGACGAACTCAGCTACTGCCTTACTATCATCAATGCTAATGTTAGAAGGTAATAACTTATAACCCTTATCTTGATACTTCTTTAAATGGGAAGCATATTCCAACTTTACTTGTTCAGTAACAGTTCTCTTAGCTTTACCAGTAAATATCCAAATTTCTGGCTGAACTGATACCTTACCAGCATATTGGTAAGTACGTCTTCTTATTACGAAGCCTCTTCTCGAATCATCCCATTCATAGTCAATCTCAACAACTCTGATTTTACCCTTATTGTCTTTACTAACTAGAATATCCATTAATAAGTCTTAGTAGTTGATACATTATAATCTGAAACGTCAACAAAGAAGCTCTGTGGATATATAGTCTGAGCAATATACCAAAGAGTTCCTTCTTCGTCTACTTCCTCTAATACTTCGTCAGCATCCATTCCGCCCTGTAAGGCAGAACAGGCTAAACGAAGTAGGACTTCTTGTTTATCAATCATTTTAGTACGTGTAAGATTTAACACCTAAATCACTTACCTGGTCTGTAATAGGAACACCCTTGTATAGCATTTCAAATGCAATAGAATCACAAAAAGCATCTATAATTGCATCATCTGGTGCTGATTCTATTAGTATAACTTTTGCATTACTAAAATCACCCTCCTCCAATGACTGCTTAAAGTTCTCCAAGTCACTACCTTTAGTAAGACTGCTTGCAGGAATATCCAGAATTGCTCTAAGGTATATATCCTCGGTATCCATCTAAATGCTATTTACCAGTATGACCGAATCCCCCTTCACCTCTATCTGTTTCAGGAAGTACCTCTACTTCTTCCCATTCAGCTACTTCATGCTTAGCAAGAACTAATTGCATTAGTCTCTCACCATCATTAATACGAACAGGTACATTAGAAGTATTAGTTAAGATGATTCCAATCTCACCTCTATAATCAGCATCAATAGTGCCAATCCCATTAGTAAGAGTAAGTCCCATCTTTAACGCTAATCCACTTCTCATTCTACATTGCAACTCATATCCTTGCGGGATAGCTACAAATAGACCAGTAGGAATTAGACATCTACCTCCAGGCTTAATTTCAATAGTTTTAGCTACTGGAATAGTTGGAATCTTATAACCTAAGTCATTACCTTCCTTATCAACTACATTACACCCATCTGGATTCTCTACTAATCCAATAGATACAACATCAGCATCAAAGAAGAACTTCTCGGGCTTATTGTCAACTAGCTTAATTCTACTAAAGTCCCCTCTGACATCCATACCAGCGGAGAATAAAGTTTCATACTTGGGAAGTTCCCATTGAGATTTATTTATTACTTGTACTTTCATTCTTTAACTCTTCAAGAATAGGACGATAGTCAATCTCTTCAAATTCAAATTTGTATCTTGAATTAAGAGTAGTAAATTCACCTTTATCCCAGTAAATCTTCTGGATAACAGATGTTCTAAACCACTGTTCTACATCAGCTATATAAAGGCTAAGACCCTCTCCAAATGCAGCAGTAATACCTTCCTCAGATTCACCTGTGGATAAATACCCTCCATTGCTAGATATCTTAGTAATCTTAATATAGCCAACTTTAGAATCTTGAATAGCTTTATAAAGTTCTGGATTACCTCCAACCTTTACAAAGTCTTTAAGACTTGCTTCTCTGTGTTTGAGAGTAGCCCTTATAAGGCTATCTCCCCACATTATTGCTTCACTGAACCTCATTTAAATATTTAATAATGTTATCCGCTGTACAATCACCTACTTCAGAATAGAAGGCTTTAATCAGTTCTTTGTTATTGTCATAAACAGCAACGAAAGGAACTAGTCTAGTACCACATGATGCTTTAATCATAATGGCTTTCTTCTTATCTTTATAGTGTAATTCATCGTAAGTTTCAACTTCAATCTTAGGGAATTTCTCCCAGATGTAAGCTACCACCTTATTCTTAAGAGGTAAACAAGTTTCACTATAAACTATCTTTACAGTCATGTTTAGTTGGATTATACCAATATATAAGCATCTGTTTTAGTTCTTGACAACGATACGTATTGCATCTGCCTAATCTCGTCAACATTCTTACAAATAAGAACGTTCGCCATATCAATGAACACTGTTCCAAGAGAGCTTCCTTGAATCTTATGAATAGTTGATGCATACCCATAATCGAATGTCTTCTTTTTAATAACCCTATTATCCCACATTATATCTTTAGGAGTTGCAAAGCTCTTAATCATTTCAAAGTACTTCTTCCATAAGAATGTGGACCTTGTACGGTTACCATTCCTCTTAGCTTCAATAGCAGATATTCTATAATTCTCTATTGTAGCAGCAAGGCTATCTATATAGTCTTTATTGATGTCTCGTTCTAATATAAATACAGTTAGTAATTTCTTATATACTGTATCAAATAGCTCCAGCTCATATCCAGGCATCTTCATAAAATGTGGAATATGTCTCTCTACTCTTTTAGGAGCATCTACTATTATATAATCCAGAGAATTATAAAACTGAGTGCCATTATACTCGAAGTTCTCATAGCCAGTTAAAAACTCAAATTGATTATATTCATTAGCTACATTGTCTTCCCAAAGTAACTTTCTCATACATTGATTAAATCCTTGTACTCTAGCATTAGTATATGCTATAAGTTTGACTTCATTTACGTCCTGCTTTTTAATAGCTTGCCTAAAGAAGCCTGCACTCCTAACCATAAAATCCTTGGCTTGGTCACATATAATTAAAGACCCTTCTGGAGCTTCGATGGGTTCGAATCTTCTCATGGGTCTTTCTCTTAGCTTAGATAATAATGGCAATAATCCATTAGTATCAGCTTGTCTATGTATTTGAGTTAGTGTAATAATGTTAGGACAGTTAAATACTAAACTTGTACTCTTACTACACACAGGCTGTATTTGAGCCTTATCTCCAATGAATAGTAGTTTAGTTCCATATTGATTACACATATCAAGTAGTAACTTGTATATTTCATCATTAATCATAGATGCTTCATCTATAATCACAATACCATTATCAGGTATCTCACCAAACCCATTACACTGGAATTTTAAATCTTTATAGTCTAATTCAAATATCTCTATATTAGGAGCAAGAGACAACAACTTATGAACAGTCATTGCATCTTCACCAGTAACCTCCTCTACTACTAGCTTAGCTTTATGAGTAGGGGCACATAATATAAAGTCCTCTCTAGTAGACCTTAAGAATTGAATGTACTCATTCAGAATAGAGGTTTTACCAGTACCAGCATATCCTTGTAATACCAGTACTGGCTCCTCTGTATTCAAAAAGTCTTTCATTCTTTCAAGAGCCTTTACCTGCTCTTCCGCCAGAGTAATGCGAGGTTTCTTAGGTTCTCCTATCCTCCTTGACGAATACCCACTAAAGGGCAACTTAATGTTCATTTCCAGAATGTACTTGTGATGTCCATCAAACCATAGATTGGGTCACCATTCTCATCCAATTCTCTACTCATTTGAACTTCATAGAATCGCTGGTTGGTATTTGGACTCTTTAATCCACCTAGTTCCTCAATATAAGGACCTAACTTTATATAGTTAAAATTCTTAATATCAATGCAACTAGGTAATTCTTGCCTACCACTATACCAAGCAGTTAATAAACCGCTTGTTCTAAGAATACCAGCTAACATATTAACAGATGATGGGTCTGAATCCCCACCCATAAAGGCAACACAAGTGATGCCCTCATTTTTATCTATTAACCGCATTAGAGTATTGAGGTCAAGAAATTCTCCAATATCTCCTGCCAAGTAAGAACTATGACACCCCTTACAATGGCAAGGACAGTTTGAGATATTAATGGCGAGTGTAGTTTCATTTGGGACCTCCTGGAAGACTATATCATAACTAACATACTTCAGCATATTAATCGGATTCATGTAAAACAAATACAACTGGTTTGCCATCTACTTCAACTACCGATAGGATGTCTTCATTAGCTTCTTCACAACTAATATCACCCAATTCCTCTATCCAGGCATCTAGTGTGCAGATAATAAAGCCAGACCAGCCATCTGGACCTCCCAAGAAGAATCCCTTATCTCTCATAATAGAGAACCCATCATCAAATTCTTGTAGGTCATTGCTAACCTTATCTAGCCATTCGTCCATAGATTTATCTCCATAGACTGACACCCCATAATATCTAATGGTACTAAAGTGTGCTAATATAATTCTCTTGGCTAGTTCTACGTCACATACCCAACCATACTCATCTACACCTGTCATATACACAGTAAGAATAAGATTAATAAGAATACCATCTGAAGAACCCACTCATCTGGGAACTGGTATCTGATATAATACTCAAGGTCCATTCTCATAAGTAGAGATACTAACTTATCTTGGAAACCGTTGTAATTGTACTTTACTGCCAGTCCCACCCCTATTTCTAGGAGCAGGATAGCAATAAATATGATTTGAAATAGAACCATAATTTTTATTGTTTATAGTAATAACGTTTACTAGCTTCTTTTTGCCTAGCCTCACTAAAGTTACTAACTCTCTTTAAATATCCAATGATTCTTGTAGCATAGTCTATATTCTTGCTTCCACATTTAGGACACTCATGCAAGTATCTCTTATCAATATGTCCACAGTCATTACAGATAGTGTTTGGGATATTAAAGGTAAAGTAGTTAGTACCATTAGTAGCTGCAACCTTTAATAGGTTTCTATATTGGTCTTTAGTAAGATGCTCTTCAAGATTCATGTGCAATGCACTTCCTCCATCTAAGTACTTAACATACTCATTACCATGAAGTTTAAACTTATCGAAGATAGTTAAAGATGTGTCTTCTACTGCATAGAAATAGCTATTATAGCAATCTCTTGGCACAAAGTATCCATCCTTCTTATCCCAGTTAGCGTGTTTAACTCCAAGATTCTCAGCTGGAACAAACTCAGTATTAAACATTAGTTCTTTAGTCTTAGCCTTACGATTTTCATCACTGATAGTCTTTAGGATAGACTGCATGAACTCTCTATAAGTATCATTATCGCTTACTTCAATTCCTAAGAACTCAGCAGCTTCAATAACACCATTAACTCCTACAGTCAGATATTGCTTCTTTAGGTTAATAAATCCAGCTGTATAAACTGTTAATAAACCATCTTTTAGATAATCCTTTAACAATTCATTATAAGCTGTTTGATATTTATGAACCTTCTGAACCTGAGAACGTAGATAATCAATCATATCATACCCCTTATTAACTGCATCTTGCACTAGCCTATTGATATTTAAAGTCATTACTGACTTACTACCAGTAGCAATACCACCTGCACCTAATGAATAGGAGAATTGATTGTCACTTACCTCATTCCTCAATCTACAACAAGAAGATAATGAGTCAGCACTATCAGAAGTATAAGTAAAGAATGAATGTCCTTTACTATACATTTCAGCAGTGAAGTCTGCCCATTCCTTATCACGAATATCCTCACCATCAGTAAGTAATGCCACAGTTTCTACTGGGAATGTTAAGATGCATTTAGTACGTTCTTCATTAAACCAGTTCATGAATTTCTTCTGTAGCCAGTTTAGTGAATCCCATTGAGGTTTACTACCATCAGGGAATACAAATTCTCCGAATAATCCCTCAAAGTAATACTTATCAAAGTAACTTATATTCCAGAATACTGATTGGAAGTTACGAGCAGCAGCAGGTTGATTGATTGAATACACAATTTGTTGGAACTTCTGCTCCAATGTCTTATCAATGTTTCTGTGCTTATCAACCATTTCTTCTGGACGTTTCCAATAATCTTCACCCCACTCTTTACGAGCAAAGTAATCGAAATACATTAGGAACTCACCAGTAGCTACTGCACCAGCAAACTGTGAACTGATTGCAAATACTAGATTTACAAACATACCACAGAATGAATCCAAGTTTTTAGGTTTTGCAGATAAACCTCCAATGGGCTGCAGACCTTCCAACAAGAATGGATACATAGTAATAGCCACACAATATGGCATAATACTAGTCTCATCATGTTTATATAGTTCGTGAGATTCTAACTGACGGATATACTCCTTAGCCAAATCCTCACCATACATCTCTCTAATTTTATCGGTAAGTATAGTACGATTCACCTTAATAATATCACCCTTGAACAATTCACCATTTAAGGTTACTATATTCTTCTCAGTAACATTAGCATTAGAATCATATTTACTACCTGTAGCTGCATTACTAGCTTTAGCATAGTCCCTAATGAATTGCTTCTTACTAGTTAGGGTTCTAAGCTCTGCCTGTTTCTGCCTGTATAAGATAAATGCTTTAGCAACATTATAATAATCACAAGCCATTAGAGCCTTCTCTATTTGGTCTTGAATCTCCTCTACAGAGATAATATTGTTAAAGTATAATTCATCTTTTACATCACTAAGAATATCCATGTCAATAGGTTCATTAACTGCATGGAATGCTTTAGTGATAGCTAAGTCAATCTTACCCCAGTCAAAGGGCTGTACTGTCTTGTTTCGTTTTACTACTAGCATTAATTAATTAAAAGTCTAAGATTGTACGTAGTAATAAGGTCTTCTCTGCCTTATTGATGATATCTTTTCCACCATCATTGCTGATTAACTCAGTAAATGCATTATAAACCTTAAACATATTAACATCCTCATCCTCCTTAACATAATACTTGGACTTACTGTCCACGAACAACGATTTATAAGCGTCAATGACTTCTTTAGTTCCCAATTTCACTTTACCGTAACCTAGGTCACAATGCTGAGAGATTGCGTTTCTCATCCACTTACCTAAGTTAGATTCAATAGTAGGAATAGTTCTCTCCCATTCAGTTTCATGGAGAGTCTTCAGCCACAGTTTTAAATCAGATGTTTGTTCCATCAGATTCTTGACTGGCTTATAATTTATAGCCTTCTCTGGCTCTAATTCTTGAATATTGATGAAAGAAGGGTCAAATACACATAGGTTAGTACAAGCCCTATTAAGACCGCCTCTATACATCTTTACTATCGGCTTACGAACATCTAGTCCATATAAGAATCCGATAACTTCATCATGGTTGTCCCACGCATATTCCTCTGGCATTACTGCCTCAATAAGTACCCTATTATAGGTTACATCATCTGTGTTATATTCACCAGTAATAGTTCTGGTGATTTGGTCAGGGAGTTTAACTTGTACCCTGAAATCAGAAGTAAATTTGGACATAGTTTCCAAGAATGGCTCTACATAAGCCTCAGTTGGGAAATATGCTCTCTCTTTAATTCTAGTTGCCTTTCCTTGCAGTAATTCGTCTAATGTTATTTCCATTACCCTTCAATATCAACTGTAAGACCTGTCTTATCTGTAAATGTATTGAGAGCTTCCCTGATTTCTTCTACCTCTTCATCAGAGTAGTTAGAAATATCAAAAGCTATACCATCACTGAAATCAAAATCGTCAGCATCCATATAAAATGGGAATATCTCAACATCCTGTGCAGCATAGATTAAGTTACCAAGAGCAATAGCCCTTACATAGTCTAAATCTTGCATAGCTTCTAAGTCATTCATCTCCCAGTCATAATCTTCGGGGTCTGCATTCAATGCGTCAAACATTGGCTCGAAGATTTCGGTATAATCTTTAGTTTCTTGTAAATCAAGAGTCTGGTTTAATATTAAATCAAATATTGCCATCGTTATTACTTATTACGTTTAGTAGTATAGAACTCTATACCGTCAATCATATCTGCATGATTAGTCCATCTCAGGATATAAATCAGTCCTCTGATTTTATTACCAGTACTACCTTTCACGTTCACTACAGTTGGGTCCTCCTTAATATAGTTAACTCCTTTACTTTCCATAGCAGCTACTGTCTTATTAAGGATTCCTGCTCCTTTACATAGGGATTTAAGAGCTTCAAGAGGTTTACTCTTTAGGATAACTGTAAGGATGCCTCTAATGATACTAGTTAAATCATCACCAGACACATAAAGATTATTAATCTTAATCAACTTTATACAAGTCCAACTAAATGCAGAGTCAAATTCCTCAGATAAATATAGATTACTTAAATCTACATCTAACTTAGTTAATGGCTTGTCTCTGTGATATAATGTTCCAGAAACATCTATAGATATACCAGGACATTCCGTAGCATTCCTGCGGAATATACTACCTGCCTTCTCCATATCCTCTGAAACTTCTCTATCGTCGGCTTCTTTGTTCTTTGAGTTAATGTCATCAATTATCTCATTAGCTTTGGCTTCCATAGCCTTAGCTGGAGCAGTTACAGCTCTATGCACCTTTGGAAGGTCTCTTTTAATAATTCCTTCCTTTTCAAGAGCTTTGCCTACAATTTCATATATCTCAGTAAGTTCCTTCTTGATTGCATCCTCTGCATTAATTAGTTGACTAATCTTTAATTCAAGAGCTATACGCTCTTCTCTGATTGATGTAAGCGATTTAATTATATCGTTTATTTGACTATTCATTGTAGTATAATTCTACCATCCAACATATTACCATTCTCATCTACAATAGAATAATCACAAGCAGCTGGTGTATTACCAAAGTTCTTGTGAATCCATTCAGAACTACCAAACAAGGAGCTTACAGATTTATATGTAAATCTTCTTCCATAGGTAGTGGCAGATTGATGTAAGTCTCCCTTTACAAAGACTGCATCACCTTTAATTCCTTTATTGTCAAGATACTCATTGATAAAGTTCTCTGTCTTAACATCAAGAGTGAGAGGTAAGTTCTTAAACATATCCTTATTATCCTTACCATGACATAAGATATATGTTGTATCGTTCAGTTTGAACTCACCAATAAACTTCTCAAATATTGTAGCTTCAATATCCATACTTTGTAAGATATACTGGAGTGCAATATTGGCAGAATATCCGAAATCCCCATCATGGTTGGATTCTCCCACACAGTAATAAGACAGATTATTACAAGGTATCTCTTCTGCAAGGGCAGTCATAAATTCAGTCATTACTTCAATGAAGCATCTGAGCTGGTCTTTATTATTCATGTTCTGAGCTAATTGATGCCCACCTCTTGTAGTCTGACCATTATATCCGTCTAAAGAATCTCCTAAATTACATACAACTACACTGTGGAAGTTGCCAAACATTAGGGACTCCTTCTTGATTTGGTCAATTAGTTTCTGAAGTCTATTCTCAACTTCTTGCTGGTCATATTCATTAGCATAAATAGAATACCCAGATACGGATGCTCCAATATGCATATCAGATAACCAGATAATCAAATCTCTGTCCTCTCTACCTGTAGTGGTAGGAGTAAACTTAGGTAGATTTGATACATCAATACCATCAAGCAATCCAGACATATCCTGGAGTTGGTCTTTAAGGTCTTGATTCTCTTTCATATACTTCTTAAGCTGAGATTCAGTCTGTTTAACTTTCTCGACCTCATAACTTCTTAAGAAGTCATTCTCCTTCTCCCTAAACTGCATTTCTAATAGCTTGTCCTTATCATTCTCCTCAATCACATGAGGTGCAAAAGGAGCTGATGCCTTAGTAATGCTAAACGCTCTAAGAATCCTCTTAAAGTCAGCTAGAGAATAATCTGGGAAGAATCGGGATACCTCCCTTTGTGTAATTCCACTACCATAGTTAGAATATAATCTATATACCATGTTCATTTCATCCCTATTGAATGAACCCATGATAGGTTGCTTATCTCTTACATAGATAGTGAATAAGTATTTAACTATTTTGCCCTCTTCATTCCTTTCAATGGTAACATTAGATGTATCATCAGTATCCAGTTCAGCATCACCATAAACCGCCTCAAATAAATCTGGAGTAGACTCTTTCTTAGTAGTTCTTAGTCTTGGTCTAGCATCAATCTGTTTAAACAAATCCATAATGACATTATAATCTTCATCAGAGATTGTTCCAGCTTCTTTAGCTTGTTCAGCAGCTTTACGCTTCATACAGAAATAGCTTGTAGGTAGACCTATTCTCTCCGCATAAGCATTCATACTGATGTTATCTGCAATTACCGTTTTAAGGTGATTTGTAAGTTTAATAATAGTTTGTTCCTTCATCGTTAGATGTTTAAAATTAGATAGCAGTTACGCCTTTAAAATACAGCATCTTGATAGTTGGCAATCTATTACAAAAAAATAAGGGACTACCTTATTCGCATAAGATAATCCCTTTGATATTTAAAGTTGTAGAAGTCTATTAGGCTTCAACTCCAAAGCAGATGTAAGTTCCTTGTTTAGCACTCTTAGATGGAGTGTACTTAACTTCAAATGCACCAACTTCACCCTCAACTACATCCTTGATGTACTTGCAGAAGATGTCGCCTTTGTAATCTTTCTTAGTGTACAATTCCTTAGCTACTTCTTTAGCTTTGTTCTTTGTCTCGAAGTTAGTGAATAGAATTTCACCAGTTGCAGGGTTGATACCTTGATAACCAGTTTTATACTTTCTCTTACCCTTCTCGTTCTTAATATCCTTTACGGTATAAGGACGCTCACGTGTATCAGCAGAACCTGCTTCAAATGTGATAGAACAACCAATACCAGCAGCATACTTAGTGTGCTTTGCTAGATACTCTGCACAGAACTCTTTCAACGCCTTATCAGCGATTGGCTTACCAGCAGTCTTCCATGCCTGAGTTGCGTCACGGATTACTTGGAATGGTGCTTCTGCGATAGCTTCTTGTTTAGTGAAACCTTTTACTTCTACTTTCTTAAAATTCATTGCTTGCATAATTCAAAATTTGTTTAAACATTATTTCATACGTCTAATCTTGTAACTTTCTATAGTACAAAGATACTACTTTAATTTGGATTAACCAAGTAGTCTTAGTATTAAATAATCTAAAATTTGAATTATAATCTCTATATTTCTCTCGGAAATCGTGATACAAAGATACTACATTTTATCTATCTGTCCAACCAACAACCTTTAAAAAGTGTTAATCATTAGTATGAGATAAAATTGACCTAACTATTGCATTATTGGTCAATGTAGTTAGAGTGTCATAACTCTCTTCATAAAACATATCCTCTCCATTCCTGGACGCAATATCTACATTCTGTAAGATTTGTTGGAATCTCCATTGGGGAAACTTCTCCACTAACTCAGACAGAATCTCAACAATCCTCTGGTTTGATTCATATCTCTTAGTAACCTTATCGCCCCAAGATATTCTTACTTCTTCGGTCATTAAAAAGGTAAATAAGTGTGTAGAATTTCCTTAATCTTCTTTACCATTTCCTTAGAAGACTTCATGTCAAAGGTTAGGAACTCATCGCAATGCTTCATCATGTCTGTACAGACTACTGATAATCCCCTAATAAATTTTAGGTCATGCTGTGATTCCTCCCCATCAATAATCTTCATTATTACCAAATAACAAGTTGCATCGGGGTTTTTAATCCTCGCTTGTTTAGTAAGGAAACATATAAGGGATATAAGGGCAAACTTGCTCCCAATATCACAATTTAAGTTACCTAAACTATAGTATTCTCGATAATAATTCTCAAGGTCTTGGTAAGATGGCTCCCATGCTTCCATAAGAAAAGATTCAATCATATAGTTCGCAATATGCCACTCTTTGTAGCAAATCTTTAAATTCTAAGAAACCTTTACGAATCTCACCATTAGTAACTCTAAATACACCAGCCCTAAAGTCTGGCACAGTACATACTAATAGCATATTCGCCATCAGACTAGATGGTTTCATATTGTATTGCTTCTCCACATAAGAGCGAAGCATCCAAGCGTACATAGCCATCTGTCTATTATAATGGTATTTCTTAAATGAATCACCAAAATCAATTAACCAGTGTCCAGTAGTCTTTAAGTCATTAAGAACTACTTCTTCTGATTCAGTGTCAATGGTGAAATTATCTAGCTTACCTTTAAGTTTAAGGATAACTTCCTCACCCTCATGTTCAGCCTTCACATCCATAAATAGAGCTGCTTCATTCATGGAGATAGGCTCCTCGAACACTCCTTTAGGATGTAATAGATTCTGCACTTCTTTATTAGCCTCTACTGAAGCTAAACAAAGTTGTAACTTCTCTCTAGATTTGGGGTCAAGATAAATTGGCTCTTTATCTGAGTTTGTATGCTCAGACTCCCAATCTCGCCTATCCCACCAATAATTCATACATTTGTCTCTAACATTCTCAATCTTAGCCTCATCCATCTTACCTTTATAATAATCAATTTTATCAGATGCAGCTATAATATCCTTATCAGATACAGTACCCTCATTACTAAGGAACACTTTATAAAGCTCATCTGCCATAGCTCCCATCTTAGCGGTGGGTCTATCCACATTATTAATTATTTTAAAGCTTTCAGGTTGCAATACTAATTCATGAACTGCTGAACCAAATACGAGAGAATCAGAATACTTAGGATGCTTACTTAGTCCTTCTTTATAAATTTGGGGACTTCCATCCTGGTCTGGATTTATTAAGGCAAGTTTTGAATTGCTTATATATCCAGCCCACTTATCACTAAAGTATTCCTCGTCACTCATCTCAATGAGTTGTATAGTATCAAGAAGTGGTGTCAGTTTAACGTTCTTATGCATATTTCTTCATAAACAGATATGAGTCAATTATCTCGTCTTTGTTCAATGAGAATACTTTATACATAGGAAAGTCAGCTGTCCTCTCTGTATGGAATAACAGAGCAGGTAAACCAGACTTCTGGCACTTTAACACATTAGATAGTGAATCATCAATAAATATATCCACCCTACCTTTAATCATATCAGCCTTGTTTCCGTGCTGATAAATCATTTGATAGACTGGTCTATCAGGGAATCCATTACGTCTTAACCATTCCTTAGTCCATGCCTTGTTGTTTACACGTTTAGTGCAATACAACTCTGGTATAAAGTCAGGTCTGTTCTTAACTTCAAGATTCAACCAAAAATCTCTGTCCTTACTTAAAATCTGCTGTACATTACGTGTTATAATGTGGTCTTCCAACATTTTAGGGTTGTGCTCAGTATCAAAATACTTACAATATGCTCCCCAGAAGTCAGCCAGACAATCGTCAATATCTAAACCTATTCTCATAGCCCATTCTCTATATGACTAGAATTCCTCTATGTCATAAATGTCTCCAATTACTATATCTGCTTGAGTGTTTAGAATACTGATTAAATCCTCCCAGTCGGAAGGAATGTCAATATCCTCATAATCTTCCGTGAAAGCATTAATAAACTTCTGCTGAGCATCAGTAAAGTTCCTTGCGCGAACCTTCTCAATCCAGCAATGACCATCCCCATAGCATGGGAGTAGGTAAGTTGTCATCGAATGTTATGCTTAATTTTAAGTTTTCTTTTATCTTCATCTGTGAGTACAGTCTTTCCTCTGCCTACATGCCATTTATGACATACGCTACACTTATAAGCTTGCCTTTTATGAATAGTTTTATCCTGTACATTAATAACCATAGCAGCATGAATAGCTTCCTTCTCGGTTTCATATACAGCCTTATTCCTAAACACTGGTTCTTTAGTTTCTGGATTAATATAGAAGAGTGTTTGATGCTCACCTACATTGTTATTAAACTTCTCCATAACTGGACCAATATCAACTAGCTTTAGTATAAAACGCCTATCATCGTCAGTAGCTACAAATAGTTTACCATCCACCTTAGAGATAGATTGGATTCTATCTGTATTAAAGGGGAATAGACTCTTCACATATGCCAGCAAACTTGTGTCAGTTGTTGTCATACGTGAATAACTTTTATAGGGTTCAGATTAAAAGAACTCGGAGTGATTTGTACCTTATCCTTAGTAAGAATAACATTCTTACTTAACGATTCAGGTGGATAGAGATGTGTCTTAATCTTAGAGGTCTTCAGATTCTCTACAAAGTGTGCACCAAATGCTGCATTCTTTATATCATGTTTCTGAATTATCTCCTCTAAATACTCAAACACACCAGGCTCAATACCCTTATTACTTCTTCCAGAAGGCATTAAAGGTAACAATACATGATAGTAAATGCTATTACCATACCTAAGTACAGTATCATAGAACTCATCTACGGATACTTTATCAGATATAATATGATGAACATTTACATTAGTATTACCCCACGTTAACAGCTTATTAATAGCTCTATGTGCTTGGAGTCTTATACTTGGATTGCCCAAGCTAACTGCAACCCCTCCAACATATTCCTTAGTATAAGCAAGGATTTCTCCTCCCTTAACATTGTCTCTGGCTAATATAAGACCATTAGTGGTGTAATTAGGTACTACTCCAGTATTATATACTGTTTCGAGGAACTTACAGAAGTCAGGATGAATAGTAGGTTCACCAGTAGAACCAATAGCAATCTGAAATGGTTTACTGGTATATAATACGCCATCTTCCACTTTAGATTCATATATGTGCATCCATTTCTCCCATGTTTCACATATGTCTGGATAATTAATACCACCATGTCCTGCCGATACATAACAGAAGTCACATTCAGCATTACATACAGTATTAATACCAACATCATAAAATTCAGCCATATCAGGAGGTAACTCTTTAGCTACTCCAGTACCTACTCGAATAGTCTTTAGATTACCCCATATAGCCTTATAATTGTATGCAGGAAACTCTCTTACCTTAGTTCCCCAGCTTGTCCAATCTTTCATTCGTACTCTATTATATAATTATCTTTAAAGTGTTTGTCAAGTATTGCTTCCAAACCTGCTTTATAGAACTCCGTCGGTGCTTCACCATATGGAATCCATAATGTTACAACATTACCTTCCATATGTAGTGTAGGCTCCATGTCAGAGTAACCATATACCGATGGGAATAGTGGTTTTAAAAGCTGGTAGATAGCATCCAAGTTATCTCCTGTAATAGTGCAGAATATCTCCGAAGAGCTACTAGTAATCACATCGGAGAATGATTGGATATTAATACTTAACAATATGCCCGTCTGAGTCCTTAACTCTTTCATGGTCAGATGCTATACATTTGAAATTCTTATTTAAAAATTCATCTACATAGCTATAGCCATAATCAATCCTAACAACTAGACACTCTTTAGCAACGCTTAAAGGAACTTCGAATACCCATGCTATGTAGTCTTCCTTAGATGTAAATGGAGTTCCATTCTCATCACATTCTTCCCACATATAGGCTTCTCTACAATATTCCTTATAATCGCTTACTTCAATACCACAACATTCTCCAGAGAAATATTCATCATTCTCATGTTGCTTATGAATTTCTTCTAAAGCTTCCTCCAATGCTTTGGCAGTATAAGAGGTATCAACAATGTATGTCTCAGATGAACTGTTAGTTATTATATCAGAGAATGATTGAACTGGAACTAAATAGCATTTAGTTGTAGCACGCTTCGACATTGAACAGGTCATTTATTTTATCCAATATAGCAATATCAGAACCCTTTGCTTCTCCTTTAGGGATTATAGATACTTGAGTTGTAGGGTATCTCCAATCACTATCAAAGTTATTGGTATACTCCTCAATAGTACTCAATACATCACCTACCAATCCCATATTAACAAGCTCTTGGTATGCCTCAGAATCACTTATATAGTGTCCATCCTTGTCCTTACGCCCTCTAACCTCTTCAATCATACCTTTGTATTCTTCATCAATATCTGAATCAAGGCAGCTCTCAAAGTAATCTTCAAGCATATCACTATAGTCAATACTAACGGTGAACAAATCATCGCAGGACTTGTCTGAACCTCCAATCTTTAAAATTACATCAATAATATCTTTTACTGCACTAACAGTATAACCAGTAGCTTCTTGATAAACTTCCATACTGCTGTTAGTTACTACATCATTTAAAGATTGTAGTCTAAATTTCATCCTAAATGCATATTCCAACCATTGAATAAACTATTAATCTTGTCCCAAGTATCATAAGGAATACTATTGTCATCGTTGCTTACAACCAATACCTTACCATCCAGTTCTCTCACATCATCACGTTTACCAACCTCCCATACTGTAGGCTTAGGTCCATCATAGTTCTTTAAAAACTCTTTAGAAATATCCCAGAGAGCTTCTTTAAACCAATAACTGTGTCTGTGTAGAGTCTTCCAGTCAATGCTATCTACAGCCTCATCTTCCTCCTCTGCAAGAACTCGGTTAATGTCATAGTTAACTTTATCCCAGTTATCGTTTAAGTATTTAATAAAAGCCTCGTGAATGGGTTCTTTGTAGGTGCTACTATAGCTATGAGTTATAAGACCATTACCATAGTTACAAACCTCGAATGGGTCAAACAAGAAGTTCATCCTTAATTCAAGAACATCCTGCTCATCCTCTGGGTCTTTAAGCCAGCCATTAGCTATATTAAAGATAGAGCCTGGATAACTCCAGCCTTCCTCTATTTCACCACTACGAAGTTTCTTACGCCATTCACGATAGTCCTTTAACGAAAAAACCTCTGGATAAGCAAACCCAGAGGTAAATCCTTTGAGGATGTCATTGACTTCCTCGCACGTCTTTCCAGTATCCAAGATAAACACCTCAGAAGAACTATTAGTAATTAGGTCACTAATAGATTGTACTGGTATTGCTAATATGTTCATATTTAATTCTTCCTTATTAAATCATAAAAGAATTCCTTGGACATCATAACATACTGTCCATCAGAAGCCATGTTGACTTCTTTATCAATTTGTTTATTCCAGACTATCACTAATGGTCTATCCTTACGAGGACATGACTTAATGATTTCTGAAATCGAAGGAGTATTCTTAGTGCATTTACATTGTACATAACATGGAAGATGGTCTATAGTCTCTGCTATATCAATCTTATCATTATCCAAATTCTTGGACTCTGACCTAGCTGACTTAAGCCCTTCATATCCTAGTTCTGTAAGCTCCTTAATAATCTTCAACTCATAATTGTTTCCCTTACGTCTGGCATATGCACCATTACGCTTCTTCTTTGGTTTCTCTACTACTTCTTCTGGCATATTCTATCAATTCTAAAGTTTTCTCTCGTCCATACATCTTATGAAAGTCTGATATATCTTTGGCTCCATAACTACGAGGAATCCACATACATTCTACATCAAATGACTTCCTAATTTTATTCATATTATGAATACCAGTTAAGTCATTGTCATAGAATACAATAATCCTCTTAAATCTACTCTTCAATTTAGAGAATTGACTTTCAGTTAGGAATAGATTCTCAGAATTTGGGGCTATGGCTGTTATTCCGAGAGAATACAATGTCATTACATCCTTTAGACTCTTAGTTATTACTAAGACATCATCTTCTTTAGGGAGTTGTTTAGCACCTTGCAATAAGAAGGACTTCCAATTAGATAGAAACCTTAATTCATGCTTCTTATTAAAGGGGAAGTAGATTCTCCACAGTTCTGTTTCGTTCTCATTCTTACCTCTATAATATCCAAATATTGGACAACTCTTAGATGATGTTGTAAAGAAATTACCATTTAGAAATACGGTCTTACAAGAGAAGACCCTGAATTTCTTCAGAATCTTCTCTGTAATACCAAATTGCATCCACCATTCAAGTTCTTCTTTAGAGAACTCTTGAATTTCTACCTGTATATTAGCTTCCTTGCACTCCTTGAGTTCATTAGTACTAATAGTAACAGGTTTGGGATTCTTTTTAAGTTTAGGATGTTTAATGTAACCGAAGTCATTGGCAATCATTCTTAGTGCCTTATAATAGGTTAAGCCATATTTGTACATGACTACACTAATAAAATTGCCATAAAATGCACCACTAAAATCCTTTAAAACAATATCTCCACTCTTATTCCTATAAAAGGAACAAGTGGGATTATTGTCCGCTCTCAAAGGTGACTTAAACAAACCCTTCTTAACAGGTATGCCTAAGTAATATTCGAGATATGTCTCTTGAGATGCTCTGTCTAATAAATATTGCTTAGTAATCGTAGGTTCAAATTCAAGTTTCATATTAATTCATATGGTTTGTATTAGAACCACAAAGTTACTAATTATTTATTATACTTCAAAATCCAAGTCTTCGTTACCTGCTACTGCATCGTCAGCAGCATCTACGTCATCTTTTACAGCTGTAGGTTTAGCATTCTTCTGCTCATTCATCTTCTTAACTTCGTAATCAGAGAATGCTACAGTATCACCCAACCAGTTGTTGTTGATATATGCTTCACCTTCTTTATTGATACCAACGAAGCTAGGCAAAGATGCATAACCCTTGTTGTTACCAATCAGTTTCAACTTAGTCTGTTTGTTTACAGACTTAGCTAAAGCCTTATTCATGATTTCAATCAACTTCTCAAAGTCATCAGGTAATGTAAGACCAGATACAGCCTTAACAAACTTCTCCATCATTTCAGGAGCAAGATTTGTCATTACATGAGATACAGTAAACTGAAGTTGCTCCATAGCTGAAGGAAGTTCCCACTTCTTACCGCCAGTTTCTCCAGTTACACGTTCTGCACCATTCTCGCCAGGGCAGAAGATAAGAGGTTCAAAGATACCATCCTCTCCAGAGAACTTAATCTTCATTGCCTTCCACTCGTTGCCTTCTTTATTTGTACCCTTGGCTAGCTCGATACCTTTGAATACTACATCATAGATACCCCAAGCTTTCAGTCTTACTACTGCTGTGCCTTTAACGTTATTTAGATTGAATGTCATTCCTGCCATAATATTAAAAATTAAATTTCAAATGATAAGTCGTCAATCTCGTATGCTTCATCATTATCTAAGCTAGTGTCCAATGGTAAATCCTCCACTGGGTTTTCATCTTCTTTAATCTTAATATTATTATCTTTTATTTCTTCTTCAGACCTGTCCTTGTTACCAATTAACACGAACAAACCATCATGCCCCTTCCACGGAGTTACAGTGAATGTATCTCCATATTTGGACAATAAGTCGTTTGCATTGCCTCTACAACTTACTGTAAGGCTCTTAGTCAACTTGTTACCAGACCTGGTCTTCCAAGCAGTATCAGTTCCTATAATTGGGAACATCAATCCGCCCTTCTCAATAGGCTGATATTTAATATCCAACCTATTCTCCCATTCCACACCCATTAAGGATGCAGCTGCCCTATTAAGGACATATTTATTAGATTCTAAGGTAATCTGAGGTTCAGCAGAATCTTCTGCTTCCTCAGCCTTAGTATTGGTCTTCTGAGCTTTCTCTTTGACTTGCTCCTGCTTTAGAAGTACACACTCCTTAGTGTCAGGATTGTAATCAAAGGTAATCATCATTTTTATAATCATTCCTCGTCGTTGTTATAAGCATCAATTACCTTAATAATCTCGTTCAAGTCATTATCAATTAATAAATCATCGAACATACCCATTGGAGTCTTTGCTACGCATTCTCCATCAGTATTAGTAAGGAATTTATACTCCATTTTGCCAGAATCACCTTCTTGTACCTTAGTAAAGAATACATAAGTGAATAGACCTTCCAGAGTAACTTTCTCCGCTAATAACTTACCAATAGTCTTGATTGAATATTTAGGATTCATGGCATCACCGACATTCTCACTATGAGTAAGGAATATCATCTTGCAATCATCCCTCATAGATTCTGAATACCTAAGTACTTCCATAGCGTGCTGAGCCAACTCAGTAAACTTAGTATAACCTACCTCAGTAGCTCTATCAACAAACTCATAACTCAACATATACTGCCAGTCATCAATGATAACTTGCTTAATGTGAGGCATCTTTAGATTAACAATCTTCAAGATGTTAATGATTTTATCATATTTAGAACTAACATAGTAGTTACCAACCCATTCAGAGCCTTCCTTCTTTATCTCTTTATACTTCTTCTTATACCCTTTAAAAGGTAGAGGCTTACCAGTAGTAGAAATCAAGAAGGTTTCTTCTGGATTTAAATTTCTTAAACAAGTACTCTTACCAGTACCACTCTCACCAACAATCGCAATAGTTTCTGCTGCCATTTACTATAGAACTAAAGTCATTTTTGAACTAGTATCTTGTTGTTCTTCTTGAGTAATCTCTTGGCATGAATCTTCTAATGAATCAGTAAGTAACCAATCTGGGGTTAAATACCTTTCATAGTTTGTAATCTTGGTTGCAATTGGAAGCTCTCTAAACAAGCCAGTCTTACCATAGAATCCGAGACCTACAGCAATATCAGCTGCACCCCACCTATTCTTTAATACCACTGCACTTCTAAAGTTCTCTCCAATTTGTTTTATGTCATATCCTCTATACGAAGACATCTTCTCCCTAAATGGATAAAATAATGCTAATACTATATTGGCATCTTCTGCTGGATTACCAGTTCCCTTTAAATCATCCAACTGGAGTTCCTGGAAGTTTAACTTCCTTCTCTCTACATTGGAGGAACCTCTATTCACCTGCATTACCACTACAGGACTAACCTTACATTTATTTCTAAATGAAACTAATGAAGAAGACATAGCATCCATTTCATCTTTCTTAGAGTTACCAATAGATGGTCTAGCTAAACCAATATGGTCTAAGACAACTAATATAATATGATTGGGTCTAAACAGAGTATACTTATCACCTTCAAACTTACCAAATTGCTTTAGAGAATCCATAAGGAAATCTACCATTCGCTGGTTATTTAAAGGCTTATCGTATATAATCATGTGAGATTCAATCTTATCAAGCATCTCTAAGGATTGACATACTAATTCATAGTCCATATCGGACAGAGTTGTATCTTTACTTCTGGAGAGTAATTCTTTAAAGGATAACTCTACACCAAATGTTTCATATATATAAATAGATAGAATTTTGCCAAGCAACTGCTCAGCAGTCATTTCTAAACTAAAATACACAATATGAAAGTCTGGATTATCGATATTCTCCATTAAAGGCTTATAAATAAATGAGTGTAAGGTAAAAGAAGTCTTACCTGAGCCAGTACCACCAGCTATTAAGTAATATGTCTCTTGAGCTACACCATCCACAAATCTCTCTAGTTTTGGAAGACCCATTGATAAGGCATGATTCTCTCCTCTCCTACCTCTATCAATTAACTCCTTTAAATTCTTAGTTATTAATCCCATTAAATACTCTTGATAGTATCAAACCTCATAGTCCCATCTCCGTTCTTAAGTTCTGCAATATTCTGCCAGATTTTACTTATCATAAAGTCTGCAATATTCATATTAAGAAGGTTACAATTATTATCCTTAGCCCATCTAATGAGTTCTAATACTTCCTCATGCTTATCCTGCTTCCAGCCTATAGATTTACCATAGGCATAATAGAACTCCTCTTCTGTACTAAATTTCTTAGCCCAGTTATTCAGCGGAACTTCAATCCCGTTAATTAAGCCATTGTGAGGATAAGTCATTAAGAACTCTGCGCCTAAATCACCACTAAACTTCCTATAGTTATTAAGGAAATTCTGGTTGAATATAACACATTCAGGGTCAAACTTCTGACCCTTATCGGGAACTTTATACTGTTTAGTAATAATTCCCTTAGCTTGGAGACTTAGTAATAAATCTCTAAGATTGGTTCTAGTTACAGGCATAGTAAAATACTTAACTAGATATTCTTTATGCCCTTCTTCTATACTAGCTAGAAATAATAAATCAATTAGCAATACCTCTTCTGCTGTAAGTCGATACTTCTCCATCATTACTAATTGATTGTCTACTGTTAAACTTAGTTTTTCCAATTAAATAAATTGTTAGCCAATAACTAAACAATCTACTAACTGTAAAGTGTTTATTCTGATTTCTCAGCGTTGTCAATTACATACGGGTTCAAGAACTCTCTCAGTAACTCAATCCTCCTATTATAAAATGCTTCCACATTTATGGGTTTGCCCTCAAACGTCTTGGCATAGGAGTAGTAAGTTAATAAGTAAAGTTCTAACATTCTCTCTGTTGTCATCTTATTAACGTGTTAAGAGTACAAAGATACTAAAAATCTCTTAAATTACCAAATGAATCTTACACAAACTTTAAGCTACGTATTAGCTTAGCACAGTCTATGCTTTTACCGTGAAAGTCTGCTGTTATAGCTCTGATGTACTTACCATCTGCATATAACTCCAATAAATGTAGGAACTGTATTGCATCTACCTTTACATCAACTACTTCATCAGACATTTCGAAATAGGTTACATTGAACATTAGAATCTAAACATCATTTTAGTTTGCTTCTTCTTTTTAGGATTGAATGGTTTACCTTGAAGAACATCTATAAGATTCTCTTCACTAATAGGTATATATCTTCCAGAACTGGTAGATTTCCTAAACCATTCTTCCTCTACAGTTCCTTTAAGAACTAAAGTAAAGACTTCTGCAACTTTGCCCTCCTTTTGACGGATAACTCGACCAACTCTCTGTTTCTTAGTAGTAGAGCTACTATTGAAGCCTAATATAACTGACACACTGATGTCAGGACAATTAAATCCCTCATTCAGTTTCATAACAGTGTTCAATACCCCACCATCTTGCTGTACAAACTCTTGTAAACTCATTCTGCCCTTCTTGGCTGAATCCTTACCAGAATATACGGCACCATACTTAATCTTCTCTGCCATAGCTATAGTAGCACTAAAAGTTATACACTTCTTGTCCTGCCTATTCTCTAGGATTAGATTAGTAAGTTCAATTTTCTTGGGGTGATTATATATGTATTTCTTACGAGCTTGTAGGGTTCTACTAAATCCCATAGCATGAACTAGAATCTGCTTATTAACAGTTTTAAAGTCTTCACTCTGGTCTTCTCTACACCTCTCTTTAGCTAACTCAGACCTTCTCTTCCAATCAGTTGCACACTTCATTGCAAGATTAAAGTCATAGTTAAAGAAGGAGAAATGCTCATAGAACTCCTTATTGACCTCTCTATAGACATCAATGTCCTCTGGCTCAATAAGAACCTCATATTCTCGATAATCAGCGAGCCATTTATTCTCTATGGCTTCTTCTACAGAAATGGTATCCACAATCGGACACTTCTTGCTTATAATTTCATCTTTACCATCCAATCTCTCAAAGGTCGCAGTTAACCCTAAGATTACTGTATATTGGACGTTTTTAAATATGTTCAGTAGTGTAGGTGCTCCTACTTTATGGATTTCATCTATAACTAATAGAGTACAGCTGTACTTGTTAGTAGATGTATCATTCATGGTCTTAACCGAACATTGTTGGAATAGATTCCAGTCAATTAATTCCTGATTCCATTGCCTCTGAATAGGTTCACTAGGTACAACTATAATAACAGATTTAGTTGGATTCTTCTTTAGAAACCTACTAATAGCCATTAGTCCACCTCTTGTTTTACCTACACCAGTTGCCCAGTTTAAAGTCCCACACAACTTGTTATCTACCCATCGTTGAACACCTTGTTCTTGGCGTTCAGTTCTACTTAGATTTCCAAACAAGTCTGCCATATACTATCAATTTTACCCTTGAATTTACTCTATAATTCTATTGATAGTTATGTAAACAAAACTCCTATAATAAGTGAATAAAACTCAGGAGTGTAAATGTAGAACCAATATAGATGGGTATAGATGTTAAAGAGTAAAACCTTTAGCATCACAAACCATTTTAATTTGGTTCTTACGTGTCTCCCACTGATTGATGTGGAATTTAACCTCATCTTCCAGAGAGAACAGGATTCTGTTTCTCAGAGTTTCCAACTGAGAAGTAGTAAGTTCAGAGTACTTCTTACTCTTAAGGTTCACCATTGCACGTAATTGAGTGAATGACAAGCCTTTCGGTGTCATATACAGGTTTGCAGTAGGATTCAAGCCCAGGCGTTCTCTTGCCACCTCAGCCTTCTCACGATACTCTCCATTAGGAGTCTTCTCGGTTAAATCCTTAGATTCCTGCTGCGTAAACCATAGACCTTGTTTTAAGATGAATGTTAATGTTATATGCTGCTTGTTAAATTTGCCCAACTTATCAAGACAGCCTTCAAGGACAACGTCAATAGGAAGTCTCGCGAACTCCACAGGACATTCTCCTACTAAAGCCTCAGAGATGAATGTTTCCTTGGTATCAATACCTTTGTTGTTATCAAGGAACACTCTCAGCGAAGGCAGGAATGTAAATCTTGGAATACCTCTATCTTGCTCTAACCAGCGAAGGAATAATTCAGTATTACATCTTTCTCTTTGGTCTTTGATAATGTCCAGCAGGACATAACGACCTGGGTATTCTTTGCTGTCATTATACAGCATAGACTCGCAGTGGTTATAGAACGTTCTTAGTTCCTTCTCAGAACAATCGACAAGTCTCTTCTCTTCTTGTACGAGTTGTCCATTTACTTCAACCTTGCGACCTTTCCATACGAAAGTGTTAATGTCATTATTCTTCTTAGCAATAGCGGCAGCCAATTTCTCCTTCATCATATTGTTATTCTATATTATGTCTTTATCATATAAAATAATCTCTTTATTCGTTCATCTATTTATTTACAATATTAAATCTGATTCCGCTGGTTTCTCATAAACAAAGTCTATAAAATAAACTCCAGTAAAGCGGTAAGGAACTTTCTGACCAGATTCCCTGTCATACCAAGTGTCCTCACCAGCTATTACTTCATTGTACTTTAAAAACCCCACATCACCTATCTTGAGAATCGGAGATTCCCACCTAGGTAATCGAGTTATCATTTCATAAGTCCCATTAGCTAAATTTTGGAAGACATAGATTATATAACCACCTACGTCTTCTCGTAAGGTTATCAACTTGGCATGGATTGTTTCCATTTACAGATACATTACTCCTACTCGTTCATCGTAAGGAATGTTATCAGTAGCAGTCTCTACAGCCAACCATTCACACTCTTCGATGGGATACCCAAATTCATTGGCATCCATCTCTGAGATTTCCTGAGCATAGAGTTCAGCTTCCAATAAAGAATCGAAGTTACCAGTTTCCTGGTAATCTATCCTTCCCCTACGTCCAGAGTAGATGTTACATTCTATCATAATGATAAGAATTTAATAATTTAATCTTCCTTATCTTTGTATTTCCTACAACCGTATTTGGCATAATCACAAGTTTTGTCCTCTTGACCTCCGAAACAGGGGTATTTAGCACACTCCTTGCACGTACGCTCTGGATGTTGATATCTAACTCCATCCTTGTCTTTATCGAAGGAACTACTTAGTTGCTTTGCCATTGAATACCTGAGTCTAAGTATGAACAGCAGACTCTTTTTAGCTATACCAGATAATACGATTACATTAACCTCTTAAATGGAATTATGATTTTGTCTTCCACCCACTGTGCAAAGTTCTTATTGTTACAGCCAAGTGCAAACATAACCACATAAATAGCTATCTTAGGCACTCCAAATACTGACAACAGAACACACACAATAACAGCAGCTATTAAAGCTACTAGGTTCTTACCTTTAAAAATGTCTGTAAAATTCATACTTGTCTTTTTAACAGTTCCTTTATAGAGTTTCTTCTTGGATTCAAGTTTATTAATCTCTCTAAGTTGATTCTGCATTACCTGCTCAGAAGCCTGTGCATGAAGCATAAGCCTATTTATCTGTGCATTCCTTACAGAGTCAGTCTTCTCATAAGAGTTAATCAAACTTTCATAAGATGTTATTTGCCTTTTAAGCTCTGGAATCTCCAGTTTAAACTTCTTATGTTCCAAGAATATTAAGTTAGTTGCCTTTAACTGTTGAGGTGTAATTACTACTAACGAATCATTTACCAACTTCGGATAGGTATTCTGTGAAGAACACCACATCATCGGCAATAGACTGATTAGTAATATCAGTAAGCTCTTTTTCATACCAATGTTCAATTACATCAACTTTAACTTTAGAGGAATCTATTACATTATGTAAAGAATCTCTCTGAAGTTTGAGCAAACTTATTTCACTATTTAGAGAGTCAATATGATTAACCAGCTCTTCATAGTTAGGTATTGGTTGTGGTTCCTTAGTTGGAGTTAACCACGTCCAGGCTAGTGCTCCTACTAAGCATAGGATTACTAACCACAGTAACTTCTTACTCACCGAGTGCGTAGTTTACTGCTTCAGCCATCTTCTCCATCTCCTCATCAGTTGCATCTGTGAGGTAGTTGAATGTAGTTTTGGCTTCTCCGTCAAGAGAGTCAATATAACCCTCAATCCTTTCACTTCTGCGATACTTCTCAGCATCCCTATCATATCCAGCCAGATAACGACCAGGGTTAACTTTGAAGTATTCAGCTTCTTGTTGAAGCAATGCTTTTACCATTGTTTCATTAATCAGCCCAGCATCTACAGCATATAATGCATGATTGCGATATTTCGTAGCCTTACCTTCGGCAATAGTCTTGCCAAGAGCTTCATTGAACTCATCGTCAGGACGACATACAGATACTCCGATAGACAACACCTTCTCGTCATTATCAATAATATCACCATCTTCCTCGATGTAAATGTCTGGTTCACCATGTAGGCTAACAGCAGCCATTACGAACTGACGTTCTGCACCAGTAAAGTCTTTGAAACTGTCTACGATATATTCTACCTTTTTCATATTAAATGTAAATTATAAGATAATTCTTTAGGCTAATCTTTGTAGTTCTAAGTAATCTTATGCTTTACGAGATGGCTGTAAGCTATCGGGGTTACGATAGAAAGCCAGAATAGTAGATTGCTTACGCAACCATGAGCCTTCTTCTTTAGCCATATCCAGAATAGTCCTACTAATGGACTCTTCTTCTACTTGCTCTTTAACAAGTCTACCTTCCTCTTCATCCTCTCCATTCAACCACTGGAATGTAGCCCAATCACCCTCTTTCTGAGCCTGGTCTACAATCTTATTAATGCTCATAGTAGTTTCAATCTCCCTATCAACAGTAGCAGCAAAGGGCATAACTCTATCGGTTATATTTACCTTAATAGCTGGAACTGGTGGATATTGGAACAGAGCATCATTAGTAGTTAAATACTTATAAATCCACTCATGGTGAAGGTATTCCTCAGCTGCCCTACCGAGCCAGTAGGTAGCTAATTTGGGTAATCCCTCTACATCAAAGTAATTAGCAAAGGTTCTATACAGACTATGGTTAGCTAGTTCAGCAGATAGTTGCTTTACTAACATTTCAACCATAACACTTGATAAGGTGCACTTACGTCTACTCTCATCAATGTTCTTCTCTGTATATTGCATGGTAGGCATTGCATCTACTGTCTGAACACCCTGCTTAGTTTCCTTTTGTTCTGGATTTCCTTGTGCGTCTAGTACTCTCATCAGTAACTAATTTAAAGTTGTTTTGCATCAAGTAATCTAGAGGTGCTGATAGCCAAGTAATAAACTTAACTAATCTATAATCTTCCACCTTCTTACTAATAGTTTCCTTCTTAATAGTTAAAGGTGTATCAGCTGCATAGAACTGACTTCCTACACATTCCGCCCTATCTTTCCATATCTTATATAGAGATACTTCATATAGGAACTTAGGATATTCAGTCAGCTTACACTGCTTGTTTGAGTAGACGTTCTGGGTCGATTTCTTTGCCATTCCAGAATGCTCTCACTATAGAGCTGCGTTCACTCTTATATTTACCCAACAGATAAGGTATATCTGTTTCTGGGCAGTCGTGACGATAGGTAGTCTTATCAAATCCCTTAACATTGATAATAAGGCGACCTATGAATCGTGATGTTCTCGTAGGAGGAGCCCAACGTGAATCAGGAGCTGGGAAACGACGCTGCTTCTTCCAAGCCTTACGTTCTTTCTCAGTCTTAGTCCATACAGATGGGTCACGAGGTTTTACAAATGGATTACGGATACCCAATGCTACCATTTCAGCATCATTGTTCACATCAACTCTTTTATCCTCTTCCTTCTTCTTCTCTTCTTTCTTCATTTTACTAAACGAATTAGAGTTACACATTATAATTTGATTACACTACCACAAATAGTACACTTGTAGATTTTGTTCTCTGCATCGTATAGAGTATGCGTTGTTGGTAAACCACATCTACCACAATCCAGTGTTCTAACTGACTGTACGCGTCTTGTGCCCTTCTTAAGAGCTTTCTTAATTGAAGCCATAATTATGATTTTAAAGATTTAGCTAGCTTAGAGTCAGCTACCATCTTCTCTACTAAAGAAGAATTTAGTAACTCTTCCAATCTCTTTACTTCTTCTCTATAATCTTGTATATACTCTTTAAGAGTACCAACCTCTCTCTTGCAGGATATTCTGTGATGAATTACCTTTCTAATACAAGTATCCAAAGGCATACCGAATCCTGCGTCCTTAAATTCCTGACGTTCAGGTTTACCTTTTGGTCTTACTGTGTAGAGTAATTCTAAATCCCAGAAGTAATCACTCGCTCCAGAGGTCATTCTAAAATCAGCTTCCTCGATAACCATATTTGTTCTACAGGTTAAATTGTTTCATTATCATGTCCATATGGGCATAATGTACATCTCTGAGGGTATCCTTCTTGTATTCTAAATACTCCCTTGCACTCATAGGTTCTTGAGGCTTAGTCAACCGACAACATTCCCAATCTATTACTGCTTCTTCATAATTACATTCCCAAGCAGCTTTATGGTTTTGGATATGATGTTTGTTAATAGCTCTATGTATCTTCTTGATTCTCTTAGTGCCTAACCAAGGGATGAGAATATACATAAGAACTTTATCTAAGTCATGAAACTTATACTTATAATAGCCAATATACTTCTTCTCAGTCTTGAGGAAGGCAATATAATGTCTAAGAGTATATGGAATATGTTTCCAAGAGTTTATAATATTCTGTATAATCATTGCAAGTTGTTCATTTCGACTACAATGTCGTTGTTTACCTTCTTAATAGCCTGACTAAAGTTATTCATCTTCTCTTTCATCTTAGCTTTAAGTGATTGAATAGATGCCTTCAGGTTATTAATTTCAGAATTTAGACTAGATTCCTTCTGTTGAAATTCCTTCTTCATCTCAACTCTAAATTTAAGATGGTCAGGAAGAATTGAATAAAGAGAAATAAAGCTCTCTAAAACCTTTAATAACTCTTTATACTTTATAACTTTAGTAGTCTTGTCTATTACTAGTACATATGAATCACAATTGTCACCTGGTAAAACATTAATATACTTATCCGAGATAGTATTCTGCCTACCAAGATGGTCACCAAGTCTAACTGTAATTGGAAACCCAGTCAACTGGAAGTATTCTGAGTTTGTATCTCCAACTTGTTCTACTTGTATAAATTCCTTCTTAGTTAGCCATGCTTTAACTTTACTTAGTCCTTTCACTTATTGACTTTTCAGTTACATTACCACGTATCTACAAAAAATAAGGGTCAACCCATCTACATATGTAGACAGCATTGACCCCTAGTACTATTGTATGGAGTCGTTGGGAGCCAGAGACTCCAAGTAGCGATTTACTGCTTTCATTGCATTGTCAGGTATCTTTTGCACTTCTTCACTATGGTTTACATAATGTAAAGTTGCACCTACGCCAAATATGGCATAGCATTGGTTTGTTGAAGGAGTAAGCACACATAATAACGCTGCTATTACAGTAGGTATTACGAAGTGTTTCCTCTTTACACCAGACTTCTTTACTCCTTTAGCCACGCAAGTTCTAGTGTCACAAACATCGCACTGTGAACTACATACTGACATGAAGAATAAGATAGCTGATACAATTAAACCAACAATTGAAAGAACCATTAACAATGTATGAACTGAGTCAGCAATACTACATAAGTATAATACCCAATATTCCATACTATTTGAAAATTTTGCTTATTTGATACATCAACTCTCTAGCAACCGTAACAATGGAAGTTCCAGCTAGAATCAAAACCCAAGTCTCCATAGAGAGAGCTTCGGTTCTGAACATAGCACCACCATATTGTACGATTAAGAATTGACCAACGAGAATAACTAAAGCGATTCCAGCGAATGCAGGATTCTTTAGCAAGCCATCAAAGATACTTCTTCTTTGCCCGAACACTCTAGCATTAAACAGATTCCACCATTGTAGCAATACGAATATCGTAAAGAACTCTGTTAGAGATACTGCTTTAGTATAGAGTAAAGTGACTAAGAATATGAAGAATATAATACCAACTCCAAAGATTTCATACCACATTGGTTTAGTGATAATGAATGCCTTAGGACTTCTTGGTTTATCCTTCATAACTGCATCGTTAGCTGGTTCAGTTGCTAACGCTAATGCAGCGAATGTATCCATGATTAAATTAACCCACAACATCTGTGTAACAGTGAAGGGCAGGTCTATACCAATAAATGGACCAATACAAGCTATAAGAATAGCTACAACATTGATTGTTAATTGGAACAGAATGAAGTGCTGTATATTCTTGTACAGACTTCTTCCCCACTTAACACCTAAGATGATAGATGGGAATGAATTGTCGAGTAGGATAATATCTGCAGCTTCTTTGGCTACGTCCGTGCCATTATTCATGGCTATACCTACTTCGGCATGATTTAAAGCTGGAGCGTCATTAGTGCCATCACCAGTCATTGCAACAACCTCTCCCATTTGCTGGAACCTTTTAACAAGAGTTTGTTTATCCTCAGGTTTAGTCCTTGCAAATACATCGACTACCCTTAGAGGGTTAACTTTATCCTGTATGTCAGAACCGAGCATGGGCACTGGGTGTTCGCTTAGTCCTGCCTGCCTAGCTATCTCCGTAGCTGTGGCTGGATTATCTCCAGTGATGATTTTAACTGTAATGCCAGCTTCTTTTGTAGCTTTAACTGCATCAGGAACGTCCTTACGGATTGGGTCTTCGATAGCCATGAAGCCATTATAAGTGAAGCCATTCAGTTTCTGAGCATCCTCTAAGGTCATAGATTCTTTATAAGCAAAGCCTATAACTCTACGTCCTTTATATTGCTCTTCTACTTCTCCTCCCACATCAGTAGAGTTACACATATTTCTCACTACCTCTGGAGCACCTTTCACTAATGAAATAAAGGCATCACCTTGTTTAACAATGGACATCATAAACTTAGTCTTACTTGAGAAGTCCATTCTGAACACAGGAGTATTATCTCTCCTTATATCATCAAGTAAGTCCCCAGCATCCATATACTTAATTATAGCGCCTTCTGTAGGATTACCAACGGTCTTATCACCATCTACATATGCAGTAGAATTGGCAAGAGCATTGATAGTAATATATGCCCTATTAGGCATTACCTCATTTACAACCTTCATCTTATTCTCTGTTAGAGTGCCCGTTTTATCGGTGAGAATAAGAGTAGTTGCTCCTAAGGTTTCACAAGCGTGCATCTTCCTGACCAAGTTATTTGCCTTAGACATGCGTTTCATTGAATACGCAAGGGCTAATGTTACAGCCATAGGCAATCCTTCTGGCACAGCTACAACTATTAGTGCAACTGCAATCATTAAGAAGGATAATAAGTCATTAGTAATCTGCATCCAGTCTTGTCCTACATATGCTTGTTCTATAAAGAAGTACCTTACTAATAAAGCAAGAATAAGGAATCCAGCAGCACCAAATGCAATCTTATTGATTAAATCAGCAAGACCATTCAGTTGCTTGTTTAGAGGAGTCTCCGTGTCAGTAATTTCAGCAGCTTTACGTGCTGTCTGTCCAAATGCTGTGTTATCTCCAACTGCGTTAACTACACCTACTACAGAACCTTCTTCAACGATAGTTCCTTTTAGTAATAGCCAAGAGGGATAAGTAGCATTTAATTCACCTTCCTCTTTAGGTTGTTTAGTAACAGCCTTAGATTCCCCAGTTAGAACAGACTCATTAACCTTTAAGTTGTGAGATTCATAGGCTGTAATATCAGCAGGAATTTCTTCACCAGCCTCTAACAACACTACATCATCTACAACTAGGTCTTTACGAGCTACTTGGGTTACAATCCCATTTCGTCTTACTTTGACAAGTGTATCATCAGAACTTGAAGTAAGCACATCAAATTTCTTAGATGCACTGTACTCATTTAGAAATCCTATAGTAACAGCCAACAAGATAGCAGCTATGATACCAATAGGTTCTAAATATTCTGACTTAATAACCCCTAATATTAATGCAATAACTGCAGCGATACTCAATATTTGAATTAAGGGGTCTTTAAACTTTTCAAAGAAAAGCACATACCAAGGGTCTCTCTTGGGTGGGGTTAGCACATTAGAGCCATGACAGTCTCTACTATGGTTAACCTCAGCATCTGTCAAGCCCTTTAACAATTCTATATTCATCTTTAAGTTATTTAATTATTAAAAGGTGGACAGTTATGCCCACCCGTGAGAAGTGTCTTACTCTTCGTCCTCGAAGTAGTCGGGGAACTCGTCAATAAGGATTTGAGGAACCTCGTGTCCTTCCTCCGAACCCCATTCAGCGATAGATTCCAACAATTCCGATTCTGCATCGTCGATGTCGTCGTCTTCGTTGATTTTGTCGATGATATACTGAGCCTCTTCTACGCTGATTACACCGTCTGCTAACAGCCAAGCCATTACAGCTTCGGCAAAGAATGCATCAAATTCAGATGAAGTATTGCCTTCTTGAGAGTCTTTCTTCTCCCATAGCATTTCAACTTCTTCCTTTGTTACCACTCCATCAGCCATAACTTCTTTACGAAGTTCATCCACATTCACGTTACTTTCGTTACACATAATTGTAAGTTTTAATAATTAAATAAGATTGGGTAATACCCTTTCAATTTCTCCTATAGATTGCCAAGAGCCAGTGTTACCAAGAGCCTTGAACTTCCACTCACCATCCTTACGGTAAGCATAGCCTAAGACGATAGCTTCACGACCAACAAATGTAGTTTCGGGGTCCTTACTATCATTATCCAAGTTATACTTAGCCAATACGTTAGGATTGGAGTTTGGACGGGTTACAGGACGCCCGTCAGTTGTCGTATAGATTCTCAATCCCATATAAGGAATCTTATCGAATCTTTGGTGACGATATGAGTTGAGGATAAATGCAACGTACTCAACTTCAGGTCTGATTCTATCCAGTTCTACTGAGATAGTTTCATTATCCATTCCGTCGTCTCCGTTGGTATCACCTACTAAATCATCACCAGAGTGATGGATTGCTCTGTCACTAGAGTCTTTATGACCAAAGTAAACAGTTTCAAGCTTACGCTTGTTAGCATCCATAAGGACTACAGAAGCATCAAGGTCTACAGCCTCAGTACCTCCACCAAAGCCTAAGAAGCCGCCGGATTTGATAGCTCCCCAGTTTGCTCCAAAGAATACTTTAGATAACTTGTTACCGTTATCATCCTTAGACAGATTAACTCTGCCTCCCTTAGATAAGTTTATCATAGCTTACAGATTGTTTGGACCTGCGTTGATACCGTAACTGGACAGAATGTCACACAGTAACACATTCTGATAGTTACCCTTACCTTCGTTCACAGCTTGGAACTTCCATGCTCCATCCTTACGATATAGTTTGCAGAATACCAATGCTCTATCCATAGAAGCATCTTCTTCCAGGTCATACTTAGCAAGAACGTTGTTACCTTCTGCACCTTCATACAGGTTAACCTTGGCATTCTTTACCATACCAAAGTTCTGCTGACGATTCTTGGCATCATGGATATTGACAAGAACTACAATTTCCTGAACGTTGGCAGGAACCTTAGCAGTATCGATAGTGATAGTTTCATCATCACCATCACCTGCACCAGTACGATTATCACCTGAATGATGAATACAGCCAGTAGCAGCTATAGCTTCAGGACCGTCCAACTGCCCAAACAGAGCCATTGCATCGTCACTTACAGCTTTACCATCAGCACCAAGCAGAATAGCCATTGCATCCAAGTCAAATTCTTTACCAGGTTGTGCTGCATCCCAGCCCAAACCAATTCTAAACACGCTAGCTGTGGACTCCTTAGAAAGGTCAATGCGTCCACCTTTTTGCAAGTTAATTGCCATAATGTAATTAAGTTATTAAAGTTAATTGAAGGAATATCCTTCAAACACAGGCATTATATGCCTTTTCGTTTCCAACTAAGATAGAGTTGTGGAGTTTCAATTCTCCTATCTACCTCGTAATCCAAGACGAAGCAATTAAATCCTAAATCAGTATAGTACTTAGCTAAGTACTCTCCTAACTCTGGAAGATTCTCGTCTAGGTCGAACACCAAACTATAAGAGTTTCTTGCAGATTTAGCTTGCATTAGGCTAGCTATCTCTTCAATACACTTCTGATGTAAGGTGTCACTATCAAGTTTTAACCCATATTTAGTGATTGTATAAGCATCTAAGGCACTTAGTGGCTTAGGCTTGGGAAACCACTTATCCCTAAGCTTTACTAACTTATTCATACTTAGTTATTTAAGTTTGTAGTCCTACTCAGAATCGAACTGAGACCTCCATATCCGTAGTATGGTATTCTATCCGTTAAACTATAGGACTAAATAAGAACATTGAAAGCATCGTGCATTATAGCTTCACAGCTATACCCTTACTCTCTCCCGTATGCTCTCCAACCTAGGTGGGATGATGTTGCTATCAATGTTCTTTAATGTGAAATAGAGGGTGTGTTATTACACCAAATGCTCTAAGGGCAGTTATTGACGTTGAACGTATGTGTGCAGTGACTTAACGTACACACTAGCTGACTTTCGCTCTCCTACTAACAGCTAAGGTATCTCGTACCTCCCAATCTTAATTCCAGGCTCCTCTCGTACTATTGGAACTTATCAATAACTGGCTCCGACACTTAATATCACATTGAGCAACGTATAGGAACCCTCGTCATTTCAGACTTGGAATACTACTCTCCGAGATTAATGCTTATGCCTCCCTGTGGTTCTACGGGAGGATTAGTAAGTTCCGTACCTCCACGCTTGTCTACATCACGATAGCTAATCGTGACCTAAGAATAAATCATAACTTCCACTCGCAACTCTTTAAATGATGAGTACTACCAACCCTACATCCCCTCTATTATATCAATATTCAAATTCTTTAGGATTATCCTTATAAATGTCCTTTAGTACTTGGAAAGCTCTTCGTCTAGGTTCTGAATCAAGAGTATCCCACCAGAAGTCCAAGCCTACCATTCTTATTTTGTTAGTAGCCTTAAGGAAGCCAGGATTAAACTCTGGGATGTTATCATGCAAATCCCTGTAAGACGGATGTCCCTTCCTGTTCTTCTCCTTAAAGTCAAACCCTTTAACTGCTGCTACCTTTAAACACCAGCACATGCCAGGATAAGTATGTCTACTAAACTCATCAATGTAAATACTTTCTGCAGTCTTTATAACATCATATACTCTCATAATCTAATAAGTTAAATTAGTATCCCCAGAAGGAATCGAACCTTCATTTAAAGTTTAGGAAACTCTCGTTCTATCCGTTGAACTATGGGGACATAAATAAAAATGCCACCTACTCTCACGAGCAAATGGCATGACATGGATTACTTCTCTTTTATTACTTCAACTTTTACTGTGACCCCACAGGGATTCGAACCCTGGTCTACGGATTAAGAGTCCGCAGCTCTACCTACTAAGCTATAGGGTCAGGTTGGAGAGTCACCACTGTCCTCTCCGCGATAGGTTTATCTACAATGTAGAAAGGTTTTAATACCTACGATATGAAGGTATGCGCAAGTCCTACTTTACCTTAAACTCGAAGTGGTTATTTACCTCTATTAACAGATTTGCATTTAACTGAGCCAGGACGTGTAGTTGCTTTCTTGAATGATTCAGGTTGAGCATCCCACCATCTCTTAGCTGCTTCTAAGTTAGCTACCATTTTCTTGTATTTCATATAGAAGAATTTACAAATTTATTAATCAGTAATCTCTATAGTCCTACTAGCTTCTTGTGCTAGCTTATCACAAATCTTATTATATTGGTTGTCTGCGTGTCCTTTAGTCCACTCAAACTCAACCTTAGTATGGAATGCGATTGCTGCATCAAATCTCTTCCACAAATCCAGATTCGCCTTTCTCTTCCAACCCTTAGTATATGTGCAGACCACATACTGAGAATCAGAAACTATGGTAACTTCTGAAGGTGTAGTAATAGATTCAAGGGCAACTATTGCTGCCATCTGTTCCATTCTTTGGTTTGTACTATTCTTGTACATCTTAGAATATCTGGCTACCTCCTTGCCATCCTTAAGAATAACAAAGCCTATACCACCTTGATTACGAGCACTTGAATATGCCCCATCAGTATAAACTAAATATGTACTCATGCCTTAGCTTGTACAGTAAATAAGTAATCAGTGTAGATGCCTAATACAAAGGCAACTCCATAAATATCATCTTTCTTCTCTAAGGATATTCTCCCTAGTACATTGTTAATCATATCCAAGATTACAAATCCTTCTTTACTTTGCAAGTAAGGCTCCATCAATCTAGCGAGTTCCTTTAAGTATTTCTTAGCGTTTGTATTCGCTGTAGCCATACTCTTTAGGAATTGAATACCGTCTTCACTCTCATTCATCTTGGGGACGTATTCACTAAATTCTTCTCTTAAGAAACCTAAGTAGAAGGCATTAGATATATCTCCGTTAACCCATTCAGCAAAGGATTTACATCCTTCAATAGAGGTAAAGTCAATAGGGTGCTCAAGTATGTTCTCGACTTTCATGATTATTCAAATAATGCTTCCAACTTGGCAGCCAAGTTATTAGCTTTAGTAGATACTCCATCAAGAGCTGAACATTCTAATTCCAGCTTCTTAATTTCATCTTGCTTCTCAGCTTTAGTTGCTACTGCCTTCTCAGACGTAGCTTTAAGCTTAGCTATAGTACTCTTAAATGTAGACATTGCACTGTCTACTTCCTTACTAAATCCTGCTGCGGTATTACCAAAGATATTCATATCAGTTTTTGTTTTAAGGATTAAGAGTAAATTCAAGGGTAGTAACTAATTTTATTTCCACTAGCTGTATACCATGATAAACCATATTTAGGTCCAGCATGATAATATGTTGCTGTAACATCGTGCTGACCATATAAAGACAGTGGAATAAACATTAGAATTAGTAATAAATGTTTCATAAGCGTTAGTTATTAGTAAGTGGACCTAGAGGGCTTTGAACCCCCGACCTTCTGATTATGAGTCAGCTGCTCTGACCAGGCTGAGCTATAGGTCCGAATAAATACATAATAGCATCTTCAAGCCTACAGCATCCATAGCTGAATTACTTGAATTACTGCCGCCAAACATTACAGAAGGAACCCAAGATACCTTAGATTCAGCTAATGCTTGTGCCACACCAACAGCTGTTTTATAATCCCATTCAGCTCTTTCAGCAGGAGTTAAACCTGCAGAAACTAATGCTCTATTGGCAGCCGCCTTAGCCTCACCTTCTGCTTGAACTTTAAGTGCTACCTGTTTAGCCTTCTTAGCTTCAAGTTCAGCTACTTCAAATTCTTGTTGCGCTTTAGTAACAGCCACAATCTTCTCCTTCTCTTGCTCCCATTTAGCCCTCTCAGCAGTAGCTCTACCCTCTTCTGTAATCTGTAAGGTTCTCTGTACAGCTTCCAGTGATTTGGTTTTAGAGGTAATAATTGCTAAGTTAGCTTGTTTCTGAGCATCAATTTGTGATTGAGTAGCATCATCATATTTAATATCAATGACTGACACTAGACCACAAGTTACACCATATTGAGAGAATGGAGATATTTCCTGCCTACTATATCCACCAGGAGCATTACTATTAGACACAATCTGTGCCTTAGCTCTTAACTCCTTCTCACCAGTAATTTCGTTAGTTACTGAATCACGAACTACAACTGTCTTATATACTCCATTATTAAGCTGGTCAGTAATATAAGCAATTAAGTCAGTTCTTGTTTCAGATACTGATTCCAGTGAAGACATAAGTGGACCACAAGAAGTTACAACCTTATATAAAGTTGGCTTTACTAGATTAGCAATTAATGCTTCTTCAGAACCAAAGTCTGTTTGTATCTTCTCCATATTCTTGGCATCATTAGGCATTACAACCCTAAATGAACCAACTATGAAACCTCTACCCTTATCATTGAATGTTAGTGCAGCTGCGGGATTACTCCCTGCTGCTATATAACCACCTTCATTCTTCTCCAATCCAGTAAATTCGACTTGTGAAGTTTTGTGATAGCTACTAACATTACCGAAGACCTGCCATTGCATACCACCATCTACCCACACCTTGTACTTACCTGACATAGGCATTTGACACACATAATTCTTGGACTTGTCTGCATCTTCAATCAATGCACCAGACATACAAACCAATAAGACTGCAATCACTCCTGCTAGAATAGCGAAGATTTTGTTTTTACTTACTTTAGGTTGACTCATTTCTTTTAACTCATTTTACATTTAAACATTACCATTCTCACTCTCCTGGTGAACCCAATAATAGAATGGAATACATAATTTACTGAACTCCACCTTCCTATCAGTAAGGTTAATAACTCCTGAGAGGTGTGCAACTATCATAGCGTAA
>PPYE01661695.1_pt1 | contig 59700 bp, 59 predicted proteins | sample 1559881 | NCBI WGS metagenome assembly PPYE01 (sample SAMN08240022, study PRJNA423297) | Human gut metagenome, whole genome shotgun sequencing project.
ATCACGCTGTCTGCCGGGTAAAGCTTCTCAGTTCCGGGAATCTGTTCCACAGAACCGTCTTCCTTTTCCAGGGCATCAGCAAAGATGACGCCGTCATCGGTGATTTCCACCGGGATCTTGCTGTAAATAAATTCCACGCCTTCCAGAACGGCGTACTCGTACTCGTGCTTGCTTGCCGCAACGGTGGAGGTGCGGGAGAAGCACTGCAGAGAACGGACTCCTTTTCGAAGTGCCGTGCGGGCAACATCCATGGCGGCGTTTCCGGCGCCGATCACGATCACATGCTTGCCCAGGTGGAAACTGTCAGGGTTGTTCAGGTAATTGATCCCAAAGTGTACATGACCAAGGGTCTCTCCTTTGATGTGCAGCGCGTTGGGACGCCACACTCCGGTTCCGATAAAAATAGATTTATAGCCGTCGCGGAGCAGGTCGTCAATGGAGATGGCTCCGCCGATGGTCGTGTTTGGACGAACTTTGATATCTTTCAGGATCAGATGGCGGTACTCGAAATCATCGAGAATGCTTTTGGGAAGCCGGAATTCCGGAATGCCGTAGCGCAGGACGCCGCCGATCTTGTCCTTGCCTTCAAAAATCGTGACCTGATAGCCCTTGCGCGCCAGAAGGACAGCGATGGTCAGGCCGGCAGGACCGGAACCGATGATCGCGACACGGATTCCATTGGACGGAGCAGGACCTTTGACCATTTTGGAACTGTAGGTACTGGAAATATAGTTTTCGATGGTTGAAAAATGTACCGGAGCGCCTTTTTTTCCAAGCACGCAGTGACCTTCACACTGGTTTTCGTGATTGCAGACCAGACTGCATACCGTGGTCAGAGGGTTGTTCTCAAAGAGCATCCATCCCGCCTCATCCAGCTTTCCGTTGAGCATCAGCTGGATGACGGTAGGGATCGGTGTGTGGATGGGGCAGCCTTTCTGACACTGGGGAACTTTACAGTTCAGACAACGGTTCGCTTCGTCTAATACATGAATTGCCATAACATCCTTCCTTTCGAATAAGATGGCCGCCGGATCTCACGAACTGATATACGGCGGTATGAACAGTAACTCTGCGCAGTAAATGCGCAGACCTGACTGAATAGTTACATTCTGTCTACTATTGTACTTGGAATCATGGAAAATGTAAAGGTTGACAAGTGAAAAGAGGATGAAATAAAATATAAGAAGCAAAAGGCATTTTTTCAATGCCAATAACAGTTCAGGAGATAGAAAATGGCAAAAAAAGGAAAGAAAAAATCAGGAAGTACAGCCGGAAAAATTCTCTGGAGGGTTCTGTTCGTCCTGGCGCTGTGTGTACTTGTTTTTTCTGTATATAATCTGATCCAGATATTCCTCTCATACAAGGAGGGCACGGATGAATACGATGAGCTGCGGCAGTATACGGCTGCTGTGACGCCGGCTGCGGAACAGCCCCAGACAGATGACAGCAGCAGTGTGGAGGAACAGCCGGCTCAGCCGCCGCTGACGGTGGATTTTGCGTCTCTCCAGGCGATCAATCCGGATGTGAAAGGATGGCTGTACATCGAAGCTTTGGATATCAGTTATCCCATCGTTCAGGGAGCGGACAACGACGAGTATCTGCATACGACTTATGAAGGAAACAGCAACTATGCGGGATCCATATTTGTGGATTATCAGAACAGCGGGGATTTTTCTGACTGCAACACCATTGTGTATGGTCATAATATGAAGAATCAGTCCATGTTCGGAAAGCTGAAATTTTTCAAGGAGAGGGAGAGCTATAAGGACAGTGTCTATTTCTGGATCCTTACCCCGGAAGGAAATTACCGGTATCAGGCGTTCAGCGCCTTTTATACCGATGCGGTAAGTGACGCGTACACACTGTTTTCCGGTCCGGGAGAAGCATTTACCCAGTATCAGGCGGATATGGCAGCCAGAAGCGAGATCCCTCTGGAAGTTCCGGCGATGGATGAAAACAGCAAGATTGTTACACTTTCCACCTGTGCGGCGAGAGATTCCTCTCAGCGTTTTGTGGTGCAGGGAGTAAGGATATCGTAAGCGGACAGCTTGGGGGTGCTGGATGCGGCACCAAACGCAGCACACAAAAAGCTGGCGGAACTGGAACAAGCCGGAAAGCTGAAGGCAGTGGTGACCCAGAATATTGACGGTCTCCATCAGGCAGCCGGGAGCCGGAAGGTTCTGGAGCTGCATGGCAGCATCCACAGAAATTACTGTATGAACTGCGGTGCGTTTTATGATGCGCAGTATATCAGGGATACGGATGGTGTTCCGCGGTGTAAACACTGCAAGGGAATTGTGAAACCGGACGTTGTCCTGTATGAGGAAGCCCTGGACCAGAAGATTATGGAAGAGTCGGTAAATGCTATTTCAGAAGCAGATGTATTGATCGTAGGGGGAACGTCCCTGGCGGTTTATCCGGCGGCAGGGCTGCTCAGATATTTTCAGGGAGAAGCGCTGATCGTGCTGAACCGGAGCGCCACACCGGTGGACGGCAATGCGGATCTGCTGATCGAAGAACCAATCGGGCAGGTGATGGCCCGGATAAAAGTGAGGTAGTTATGAATTACGAAGTTGGAGATATTGTGAAATTGAAAAAGCCGCATCCCTGCGGCAGCAGTGAGTGGGAAATTCTTCGCGTGGGCGCGGACTTCAGGCTGAAGTGCGTCGGCTGCGGACACCAGATCATGATCGCGCGGAAGCTGGTGGAAAAAAATACAAGAGGCCTCCGGAAGAAAGAGTAGAGTGTGTCTGAACATGCGTTTCTGCAGTCTGCACGCTCCCGATAGACAGAGTGCCTGCGGAAAATTTAGCGTATAGAACATGAAAACGGCGGACAGATATGGGCATCTATGGATCCTTTCGGATCCTGCCCGTGTCTGTCCGCTGTTTATTCCCGCGGGCAATGAGCCAAGCGGACATGCTTGCATGTCCATTTGGCGGTGCTGTGTGCCGGTGGCACACGGTTAGCGCTGACCGGAGCGGAGTGAAGACCAAAAACCTCGTGGTTTGCCGCGGGGTTTTTGACCCTCGCGTATTGTCGAAAGATTTTATTTAATAGTTTTTCTTATGTACTTCAAAGTAGGACTGGCTGTAGCTGCAGACAGGGCATATTTCCGGAGCGGAGGTTCCCACATGAATGTGTCCGCAGACACGGCATTCCCAGACCGTTTCTTCGATTTTCTCGAATACCTGTCCCTTTTCCAGATTTTCCAGCAGCTGTCTGTAACGTTCTTCGTGGCGTTTTTCGATTGCGCCGACTTTCCGGAAGCGCTCTGCCAGGTCATGGAAGCCTTCTTCCTCGGCGTCTTTCGCCATACGGTCATACATATCGGTCCACTCGTAATTTTCGCCGGTCGCTGCGGCCAGAAGGTTTTCCGCGCTTGTTCCCAGATGTCCAAGCTCCTGATACCAGAGGCGGGCATGTTCCTGTTCGTTGCGCGCTGTCATCAGGAATAATTCCGCGATCTGTTCATATCCTTCTCTCTGGGCGATCTGAGCAAAGAAGGTGTATTTGTTTCTTGCCTGGCTTTCACCGGCAAAGGCTTCCTGAAGATTCTTTTCTGTTTTTGTACCTGCATAGGGAGAGGTTCCGGATGCGGACGGTACTTCTTCTAACTTTTCGAAAGAAGATGCTGGCTGTTTGCAGATCGGGCAGGTATAATCCTCCGGAAGAGTTTCTCCTTCATAAATATAACCGCAGATCTTACATTTCCATTTTGTCATTGTTTCTGTTCCTTTCTTTTTGCCTTTCTTTGTTTCCTGCTTTTTTGTGCCTTGTTTTAAGTCCCCGGCTCTGCTGATATAAGCAGTGTGAAGCATCTTTTCCGCCAGTTCACTGAGCGGTTTTCCATAGAAATCCAGGTAAAGCTGTTTGATTTCCGGATTTTCGTGACTGAGACGCAGGGTCATCTGCTCGTCGCGGCGGTACAGGCTGGCGATTCGGGCTTTGCGTACGTCGTCGGCGTCTGCTTCCAGATTTCGCGGCTGGCCTCCGCCGCCGATACATCCGCCCGGACAAGTCATCACTTCAATAAAGTGATATTCTTTTGTGCCTTCTTTTATGTGCTCAATTATCTTGCGGGCGTTTTGCGTGCCGTGTACGGCGGCTACATTGATCTGCATCCCGGCGATTTCCAGACTTGCCTCACGGATTCCGTCATAACCCCGGACAGGTTTCAGCGTATAGAAATCTTTCGGAGCATTTTCACCGGTGATGTACGTATATGCCGTTCGCAGTGCGGCTTCCATGACTCCGCCGGTATTTCCGAAAATCACGCCGGCGCCGGATGCCTCTCCCATCAGACGATCGTAGGCGCTGTCTTCCAGAGACTGGAAATCGATGCCTTCTTCTTTTGCCCAGCGCGCCAGTTCACGGGTCGTGATCACATGATCCATATCACGCATATCCGGGATTCCCAGCATTTTTCCGGCCGCGTTCATTTCCTGGCGGCGGATTTCAAACTTTTTGGCGGTGCATGGAGTCAAGGCGACATTGACAATTTTTGTCGGATCAATTCCCATTTTCTTTGCGAAATACGTTTTGATCGTCGGTCCTTGCATTCCGATCGGGCTTTTGGATGTGGAAATGTTTGGAAGAAGTTCCGGATAGTAGGTCTCCGCAAACTTCACCCATGCCGGACAGCAGCTGGTAAACTGCGGAAGCGGCGCTGTCTTTTTCGTGATTCTTTCGATCAGCTCGCTTGCCTCTTCCACGATGGTAAGATCTGCTGCAAAGTTGGTATCCAATACATAATCCGCCCCGAGCGCACGGAGAAGCGCAACCATTTTGCCCTGAACAAATTCTCCGGGCTGCATGCCGAACGCTTCGCCAAGAGCTGCACGGACGGACGGCGAAGTGCTGACAATGACTACTTTTTCCGGATCGTTGACGGCGGCTCTCACATCCGGGTATTCATACACCTCCGTGATGCTCGCCGGAGGACAGACGTTGGCACACTGTCCACAGTGGATACAGATAGCCTTTCCTCCCGTCTCCTCCAGGGTATAGGTTCCAAGAACTCCGATCGCATTGGTACATACCTCTTTGCACATCCCGCATTTGATACAAGTTTCTTCGTTTCGGCAAATACTCGGATTGTCTGTTTCAATCGGTACCCGCACAGACAGCGGCAAATGCCTTGTCATAAAATCCTCTCCTTTTTTTTTGAATTTTCGATTGTGGATCTTCCGCAATTGAATGATTGGGAAAAACAGGAATAAAATATAACAAAAAACGGATAAAACATTCGTTTTATCCGTTGCACAATATCTATCGGGAAATCCTGTGTGATTCTATTACTGCAACTGGCTGTCATTCTCATGTTACATGGATTAGACCCTATAGCTTTGCGTCGCCATCTTTCGAAGGTTTTGCCAAAAATTATTCGGTTGTTTTCTGTTATCATCAAACCATATTCTTCAAATTTTGTCAAGTATTTCCGATACTAAAGTATGTTTTGGTTAAAGGTGGACGAAAGTGACCAGGGGCAGGTGGTATGCGTGGACGGCGGGCGGCTGCAAAGATATGGAAAATCTAACCGTTCCGAAGCCCCTCCGGACGGGCACCGGAGTGATTCGCAAGGAATTGTTGATCAATTCCCTGCTCAGCACTCCTCAGGCTCAGTGCGGGAAGCACTTCGCCTGACCCGTCCTCCGGAGCTTCGGACCGCTAAGATTTTCTCATATCTTTGCAGATGCCCGCCGTCCACGCATACCACCTGCCCCTGGTCACTTTCTGCTTTTGGTATCCGGGAAGTCATAAGTGTCCGTTATTTCGGGGTTCATAGAACAAAATATTTTCCGGGGGCAAAAAAGTGTAGCAATACAGGTCTGCCGCCCGTACAAGGAGCTTTCTGCAGGATGAGTGTCACAGTTTATTGAGAATTTGATCCGACATCAATCGGTATAAAGGACAAGAGAAACCAAAAAGTTTATGACCTTCCGGTCTCAAAAAACAGAAAGCTGACAGGGACCGATGGCATGTGTGTTCGGCGGGCATCTGCAGGGAAGTGAGAAAATCTAACCATTCCGAGGCTCCGGAGGACGGGACAGGCGAAGTGCTTCTCGCACTGAGCCTGAGGAGCGCTGAGATGGGAAAGCATAAAGCTTTCCTGTCGAATCGCTCCGGTGCCCGTCCGGAGGGGCTTCGGAATGGTTAGATTTTCCACTTTTCTGCAGCCGCCCGCCGAACACCCATGCCATCGCTCCCTGCCAGCTTTCGTCCGCTTTAGCCCAAAGTACCCAAAGAAAAAATCCCCTGACTCTTGTATTTTTTTCGCATTTATGGTAGAATCAGGTTCTGTGATATACAAAAACGGATTCCTTGCTCCCTGGAGTGCAGGGGGCCAAAGACCAGAAGGAGGGAAAGCATGAACAAGTACGAATTAGCACTGGTTGTAAACGCAAAGCTTGAGGAAGAAGAGCGCAATGCCGTAGTAGAGAAAGCGAAAGGCTATGTAACCCGTTACGGCGGAACCATCTCTGAGGTGGAGGAGTGGGGCAAAAAACGTCTCGCTTATGAAATCCAGCACATGCGCGAAGGCTTCTATTATTTCATCCAGTTCGAAGCAGAGACGACTGCTCCGGCAGAGATCGAGCGCCATATGCGTATTATGGACAATGTACTGAGATACCTGGTTGTTAAGAAAGAGGCATAAGAGGTAGATCAATGAATAAAGTCATTTTAATGGGAAGACTGACAAGAGACCCGGATGTGAGATATTCCGCAGGTGAGAACGCAACAGCGGTTGCCCGCTATACACTTGCTGTGGACAGACGTTTCAAGCGTGACGGAGACGCTACCGCTGATTTTATCGGCTGTGTTGCTTTCGGACGTCAGGCGGAGTTTGCAGAGAAATATCTGCGCCAGGGAACGAAGATTGCCATCACCGGCCGCATCCAGACCGGAAGCTATACCAACCGCGAAGGCCAGAAGGTTTATACAACAGACGTTGTTGTTGAGGAACAGGAATTTGCGGAGAGCAAGAGTGCAAGCGAGCACAACGGCGGCGGATACGCTGCGTCTTACAATTCCGCGCCTGCACCTGCACCGGCGGCTGCTCCCCGTGATATGGGCAGCATTTCCGCAGATGGGTTTATGAACATTCCGGATGGAATCGACGAGGAGCTTCCATTTAATTAATCGTGATAAAGGAGAGTGTGAACATGGCTTACAATAACAGTGAGAAACCGGCATCCAGAAAACCGATGCGCAGAAGAAGAAAAGTCTGTGTTTTCTGCGGCGGCGAAGAAATCAGCTACAAGGATGCAGCAAAACTGAAAAAATATGTATCTGAGCGTGGAAAAATCCTGCCGAGAAGAGTGACAGGCACCTGTGCAAAACATCAGAGAGCAGTCACTGTAGCAGTAAAACGCGCAAGACATATGGCAATTATGCCGTATGTGGATGACTGATTCCGCGTAGAACTGTTATAGCAGAGATTTTATAAGAAATACGCAGAAAAGGCTGATGTCCATGGAATCCACGGCATCAGCCTTTTGGTTACAGAGAGGACACAGTGAGAATGAAAAAGGCAACAATTAAGGATGTGGCAAGAGAGGCGGGAGTTGCAGTTTCCACAGTATCCAATGCATTGAACGGTTCCAACCTGGTGACGGAGGAGACCAGGAATAAGGTGCAGGAGGCGGCGCGGAAGCTGGAGTATGTTCCAAATATGAATGGCCGTAATCTGAAAAGCACAAGAACCAGAAAATTGTGCTGTATTACATCAAGTATACGTGGAGAATATTTTTACAGACTTTTTGATGCAATCAATGAACGCTGTAATAAAAAGGAATATGGACTTCATATCGTAATTACGAGGAATTCCAGTGAGGTAATGAGAAATATTCTTGGTGGTGGGTATGATGGATTCTTTTTATTTGAAGGACAGTGGATTCAGGAACAAGAACTGGAAACTCTTCAGAAAAACCGTATTAAGGCAGTGATGTTGGATAGAAAAATAGAAATGCCTACGGTTGGAAGTGTTGTTTTTGACTCCTACCGTGCCGGTTATGAAGTGACAAAGTATCTGATCAATCTCGGTCATAAAAAAATCGGTTTTATTGAATCTGCGTCAGATATCTATGATTGCAGTGAACGAAAAAGAGGATATGAGGATGCGATGCAGGAATTTGGGCTGATTCCGAGAAAACAGGACATCATACAGGGAATGTTTGAGGAGAACGTTACCTATGCGGCGGTGATCGGACGGGCACGCCTCTCGGATGGAGACCTTCCGACTGCTTTTGTGGCGGGGAATGATCAAAGTGCGATCGGATGTATGAAAGCGCTGGATTTTCTGGGATATAAAGTTCCTGAGGAGATCAGTGTGGCAGGGTCTGATGATATTGAGATTTCACAATATTTTTCGCCTGCGCTGACAACGGTAAAAAACCCCATTGAGGAACAGGGACGGCGGGCTGTGGACCAGATGATGGAACTTCTGGAGATGAAAAAATCGGGTAGCAGCATTGTTCTGCAGGGAGCATTGATGGTGAGAGGATCGACGGGTATATGCAGAGTACGGTAAAACAAAACAAAAAGTCAAATTGTCTATGATCTGGCGGGGAAAATAGCTGTCATAGGCAATTTTATACCCGTAGAATAAAAACGTTTTTAAACAAAATCACGAAAAAATTGAAAGAAATATAAAAAAAAACATAAATTATGCTTGTAAATACAGAGGATACGTGGTAATATAATCACCAAGAAATAAAAACGTTTTTATTTAGAAAAGCAAGGAGGGTGCACAATGAAAAAAGAAAGTGTGGGAGACAGTTCTTTGAAACGTTGGTTCCGGGATTTTAAGAAACAGATTCCTCTGCAGCTAATGGTTTTACCGGGAATCGTATTTATGATTGTGTTCAGCTACATACCGATTTATGGTCTGAGCATTGCGTTCAAGAACTATACAGTGGTCAGCACGATCAGTTCAGCACAGTGGGTTGGTTTAGAGAACTTTGCGATCATTGCGGAGGACAAGTATTTCTGGGAATCCGTGATCAATACGCTCGGTATCAGTCTTCTGAAGCTGGCGTTTGGATTTATCACTCCGATCATACTTGCCGTGATGATCTACGAAGTCAAGGATGGTCCGTTTAAAAGGATCGTACAGACAATCTCTTATCTGCCTCATTTCCTTTCATGGATTGTTCTTGGCGGTATGCTGATTAGCTGGTTTTCCACCACGGGTATGTTTAATCAAATTTTTATGTGGCTTGGATTGGTGGAAGAAGGAAAGAATTTTCTGCTGGATGCGGATAAATACTGGTGGATCGCGGCCCTGTCAGACGTCTGGAAAGAGGCAGGCTGGGGAACGATCCTGTATCTGGCAACTATGGCAGGCATTGATCCTACGTATTATGAGGCGGCAAGAATCGATGGTGCCAGCAGAATGAGACAGATTTGGAGCATTACGATCCCGATGATAAAAACGATCATCAGCCTTAATTTTATCCTGACAGTTTCAGGACTGCTCAACTCCAATCTGGATCAGACCCTGGTTCTGATGAACACGCAGAATCAGCAGCGGGCAGAGGTCATCAATTCCTATGTTTACCGTATGGGTCTTGCTCAGGGAGATTTTTCCTATGCGACGGCAGCCGGACTTGGAGTGTCGGTGGTGTCTGTGATACTCCTGATCATTGCAAATATGTTGACGAAACGACTGAACGATCAGTCTGTCCTGTAAAGAGAGGTGCCATATGCAAACGAATGTAAGAGCAAGTTCAAAAAAATCCGGCGGCGGATTTCACCTGAGTCAGGATAAAGTGTTTCGATTTTTCAATGTATTGATTCTATGTATCCTGACCGCAATCATCGTATTTCCGATTTGGAATGTTATCGTAAACTCATTCAGTTCCGCACGGGCGGTTGCGGAGGGAGACAGTATCTTCTGGCCCTCGGAATTTTCTCTGGAAAATTATAAAGCGGTGTTCCGTGACAGCAGTATCTGGACAGCTTTTCTTGTGTCGGCAGCGAAAGCAGTGCTCGGAGTGGTCTGTCACGTGCTGTTCTGTTCTATCGTGGCTTACGGAATGAGCAAGGAGTATTTAAAAGGAAGAAAACTTTACACCGCCATGGGTGTGATCACAATGTTTTTTTCGGGAGGAATTATTCCTACCTATTTGCTGATCAAATCACTGGGAATGCTGAATAGCTTTTGGGTTTATATTATCCCGGCATTATTCAGCTATTACGATATGATCATTCTGATGAATTTCTTCCGCCAGGTGCCAAGTTCTCTGGAGGAAGCGGCGCAGATCGATGGCGCCGGGATCTGGAAGGTTTTTGCGAAAATTATCCTGCCAACTTCAAAACCGGCGTTGGCGACAATCGCGCTGTTCCATGGTGTCTGGCAGTGGAACGATTTTATGACAGCAAAGCTTTACGTGACAGAAAAAGCATTATATCCTCTGCAAATGAAACTGTATGAAATCATTGTTCAGCAGCAGATGTCAACGATGACGAATCCAACCAGTGTTACGGTTGCAACGACGACGAAGGGCATTCAGCTGGCGACAATTATTGTGACCACATTGCCGATTGTTATTATTTATCCGCTCCTTCAGAAGCATTTTGTCAGTGGCATGATGCTTGGAGCAGTAAAAGAATAAAAGGAGAGAGAAAAATGAAGAGAAAATTAGTTTTGGCAACAGCAGCTGTTTTGATGCTTTCCATATTGGGTGCATGCGGCGGTGAGAACAAGGATGCGGCGACAGGCACGCTTCCGGAACTGGATGGAAGATATGAGGTGGATGAGAATACTCCGGCGTATCAGCTTGATACAAAAGAAGACAATAAACTGGTATGGTACGTAAATGCGGACTGGTGGAACACCGAATGGGGCAATGACGTTGTGACAAAAAAAATCCAGGAGGATCTGAACCTGGAGATCGAATTTGTGACAGGAGATGATACGAAACTGAATACTTATTTCGCGGGTGAAGATCTGCCGGATATCATCACGATTTTCGATGCAAATTCCAGCATTGCCAAGAGTGCTTCCCAGTGGGCGTATTCCTTGAATGATCTGGCAGAGAAATACGATCCGTATTTTTATCAAGTGGCAAAGGAAGATACGTTGAACTGGTTTAAGATGGAAGACGGAAAAACTTACGGGTATCCGGGCTATTCCAACAGTCAGGAGGATTATGACAGCGGCAATCTGAATGCATCCACCGCGTTCGTTATTCGAAAGGATATCTATGAGGCGCTGGGACAGCCGTCTATGAGTACGCCGGAGGAATTCCTGGATGTGCTTATGCAGATTAAGGAGCAATTCCCGGATGTTATTCCGTTTGGTTCCAACTCTATGACCAGCGATGAAGGATCTCTCGGAAAAGATCTGCAGAACTTCCTCGGTGTTCCGATCGAGAATGAGGATGGTACCTGGTATGACCGCCAGATGGACGAGGACTATTTAACCTGGATCAAGACGTTGAATCAGGCATACAAAAACGGATGTATCAGCGATGACAACTTCTCCGACGATGGCACGGCACATGAGGAGAAGGTAAAGGCAGGAAAATATGGCTGCATATTTATTGGAGGAACACCGCAGCGAAGCGGACCGCTGCAGACTTGGTACAGCACCAATCCAGATGCTATGTATATTGCAATCGACGGACCACAGAGTACGATGGGACGTGAAATTACGCTGGCTCAGGCAGGGTTGTCCGGATGGCCGGTAAATTATATCACAAAAAATTGCAGCGATCCGGTGAAAGCAATCGAACTCTTTACTTACTTGCTGACAGACGAGGCTGGAATTCTGACCACTTATGGTATTGAAGGAGAAACCTATCAGATCAACGACGAAGGCAAATACGAACTTCTTCCGGAAGTGGAGGAGATGAGAAACAATGAAAACGACAAATTCAAAAAGGTATACCGACTTGGAGAATTTTGTCTTTTTGGCCATGACCGCTACAAAATGCTGGGCAATGACGTTTCGCCGGCAATGGTACAGCTGAACGAGTGGGGCAAAGGAAAGTTAAAAACACAATTTGTAATTGAAAACATCGACCCGGATCAGGGAACCGCAGAGGCACGCAGTATCAGCGCAATTAATACCAATTGGGCGACAACACTGGTAAGCCTGATCCGAGCGCAGGATGATGAGCAATTTGAGACAATTTTGAGTGACTATCAGACTTTCCGTGAAGAGAACAATTGGGATTCAATTGTTGAGATCCGCAATGAGAAAATGGAAAATAACAGAGAAAAACTTGGATATTAAGGACAGAAGAGGGACAGGGCATGAAGTGTTATGTGACAAACAAAAACAGTGTTTTTCAGGAAAGAGAAATAGAAATCAAGCATCATCCTAAGGCGGAAATGCAGCTGGTTAAGATTTATCCAGAAATTCAGGGACAGGAATTCCTGGGATTTGGAGGAGCGATGACAGAGGCATCCGCCTATGTTTGGAGCCGGATGAGTCCTGAAAGTCAGAAGAGGCTGCTGCAGCTTTACTTTGGAGAAGAAGGGAATCGATATAATTTTGCTCGCCTGCACATTCAAAGCTGTGATTTTGGGCTTGGCAATCGTGCTTATGTAGAAGAGACGGATAATTTCATGGAGACATTTTCTATTGAGGAAGACTGTCGGTATCAGATCCCGTTCATTCAGGAAGCGCTGAAAATCAATCCTGACATTTCATTTCTGGCGTCTCCGTGGAGTCCTCCCGCGTTTATGAAGAGTAACGGTGAAATGAACCACGGAGGAAAGTTATTGGAAAAATACTACGATGCCTGGGCAGAAATTATGGTACGCTATCTGCTTGCTTACAGAGAAAAGGGGATCGAAATTCAGAGAATTACCGTGCAGAACGAACCGGCAGCAGTTCAGAAATGGGATTCCTGTATTTATACCGCTGAGGAGGAAGCTGAATTTGCGGTGAAATTCCTGAAAAAGCATTTGAATGCGGCAGGTTTGGATCACGTGAAGATTTTAGTGTGGGATCACAATAAGGATTTAGTGATCGAACGTTGTGAGGGAAGCTTTTCTGTCAGTGGTGCAGAGGATATCATCGACGGAATCGCGTTCCACTGGTATTCCGGGGATCATTTTGAAGCTCTTGCCCATATAAGGGAGCAGTATCCGGACAAGGAACTGATCTTTACGGAAGGATGTGTGGAATATTCCAGGTATACGGAGAAAGATCCGATTTCCTATGCGGAAATGTATGCACATGACATCATTGGAGATTTGAAAGCCGGTATGAACGGATTTCTTGACTGGAACATTATTCTGGATGAGCAGGGCGGCCCGAATCATGTGAGAAATTTCTGTGATGCACCGGTTATGTGCAATCCGGTGACTGACGAAATTGAGGTAAAAATGTCCTATTATTATCTGGGACATTTCAGCCGATTCCTCCAGCCGGGAGCAAGAAAAATCCTGATGAGTTCCTATCACAAAGATCTGGAATGTGTCGGATTTAAAAATCCAGACGGATCCGTTGTGGCGGTAATCCTCAATGAGTCTGACCAGGACAGAAACTTTGAACTTTTGTGTGAACAGAAGGGTGCAGGTCTGACACTGGAGGCACATTCTATTATGACAGTGATTCTATAAACGCGCTGAAAGGTACTGCTACGATTGTTATAAAGCGGACGAAACTGATCTAGAGTCGTTTTCGTCCGCTTTTGTCGGTTCATTTTTACTCGAAATCTCTGCCATACAAAAAAAGCTTTTGCTTTCGGGCGATTAGTGGTATAATACAATTCGTAATGTGGACAAATATCTCTTTTGAAAGGTGTTTGTGTAGATGAACGATAACAATAAAATCAAGTTTGCCGGGCGGCTGAAGAGCTACATGATCTGGCCGATCCTGCTGTCGCTGCTCCTGATCGCGATGAATGTGGTGATGTATTTTATTCAGGTGACTGCAGGAATCTGGTTTACGGTCTGTGTCGGTATCTATGTGGTGATTGTCCTGTCCATGTATTTCAGGAGCAGACCCAAAATTATGAATGAGATGATCACATTTGCCGCAGAGTATGGTCAGGTGCAGAAGCGCCTGCTCCAGGATCTGGAGATTCCGTACGTGGTCATGGACATGCAGGGAAAGCTTTTGTGGGTCAACAATGCGTTTACAGAACTGACCGGCAAGACGAAGCAGTATCACAAATCGGTCACCTCTGTGTTTTCCGGGATCACCCAGGAAAAACTGCCGAAAAATGAAGAGGACGAAAAAGAATTTCATATCACGTATGAGAAAAGAGATTTTCGTGTGCTGGTAAAAGCGGTATGTATCGATGAACTGCTGGATCGCAGCAGGATGCTGGAGTTACAGGTGGAAGGCTGTTATATTCAGGTTCTGTACCTGTTCGACGAGACAGAGCTGAATGAGTACATCCGCAAATGTGAAGACGAGACGATGGTTGCCGGACTTCTTTATCTGGATAATTATGAGGAGGTCATGGAGAGCATCGAGCCGGTGCGCCGTTCTCTGCTGGCTGCGCTGGTAGAACGTAAGATGAATCAGTATTTCACCCGGTTTGACGGTATGCTCAGGAGGCTGGAGAAGGACAAATACCTTCTTGTCATGCGGAGAAAATCTCTGGAAGAGCTGAAAGAGAAGCGTTTTGATATCCTGGAAGAGGTCAAGACGGTCAATATCGGCAATGAAATGGCAGTGACCATCAGTATCGGTATCGGTTATAATGCCGGTTCTTATATTAAAAATTCCGAATATGCACGTATCGCCATCGACCTTGCCCTTGGACGCGGCGGCGACCAGGTGGTCATGAAGGATGGGGAGCACATCCAGTATTTTGGTGGCAAGACCCAGGCGGTGGAGAAAAACACCAGAGTGAAGGCAAGGGTCAAAGCCCATGCATTGAAAGAATTTATGCTCAGCAAGGAACGTGTCGTGGTTATGGGACACAAAAATACAGACGCGGATTCCTTTGGCTCTGCGATCGGTATTTACCGCGCGGCGAAAACCCTGAACAAGAGGACACATATTGTGCTGGAGAGTCCCAACAGTTCTGTGCGGCCGTTGATGGAAGGGTTCCTGAACAGCGCAGATTACGACGATGACATGTTCATTAACTGCCATGAGGCGAGGGAACTTGTGGATGAGAATACACTGGTGGTTGTGGTGGATGTGAACCGTCCCAGCTATACAGAATGTGAAGATATTCTCCATATGACAAAAACCATCGTTGTCCTGGATCATCACCGCCAGGGCAGTGAGGTGATCCGCAATGCGGTTCTCGCGTATGTTGAGCCGTATGCGTCTTCCGCCTGTGAGATGGTTGCGGAGATCCTGCAGTATTTTGCGGACGGTGTAAGGATCCGCAATATTGAGGCGGACAGTCTGTACGCCGGTATCATGATCGATACGGACAATTTCCAGCAGAAAACGGGTGTGCGTACCTTTGAGGCGGCTGCATTCCTGCGCCGGTGCGGTGCGGATGTTACCCGTGTGCGCAAGCTGTTCCGGGAAGATATGAATGATTACCGGGCGAAAGGCGAGACCATCAGCAACGCGGAGATTTTTATGGACTGTTTTGCTATCTCGGAATGTCCTCACGATTATGTGGACAGCCCGACGGTGGTGGGTTCCCAGGCAGCCAATGAGCTGCTGAATGTTGTGGGAGTGAAGGCTTCTTTTGTACTGACCGAGTACAGGGGAATGATCTATATCAGCGCCCGAGCCATCGATGAAGTCAATGTGCAGATCATCATGGAGCGTATGGGCGGCGGCGGTCATCTGAATATGGCGGGCTGCCAGCTGGAAGGAAGTATGAGTGAAGCGAAACGGATTTTGAAAGACACACTGACAGAAATGCTTGAGGAAGGAGAAATCTGAAAATGAAAGTTATCTTACTGGAAGATGTTAAATCACTTGGAAAAAAGGGGGAGACCGTCAACGTAAGCGACGGATATGCCCGCAATCTGCTTCTGCCGAAAAAACTCGGCGTTGAGGCAACTGCAAAAAACCTGAATGAACTGAAACTGCAGAAGGCGCATGAAGATAAAGTTGCAGCGGAGAAACTGGAAGAGGCGAGAGCTTTTGCCAAAGAGCTGGAGGAAAAATCTGTGACCGTGGCGATCAAGGTGGGAGAAGGCGGAAAGGTCTTTGGAAGCGTTTCCACAAAAGAGATCGCGGAGGCTGCAAAAGTTCAGCTTGGCTATGACATTGAGAAGAAAAAAATGCAGCTTTCCAATCCGATCAAAGTGCTCGGCACTACAGAAGTACCGGTCAAGCTGCATCCGAAGGTAACCGCGAAACTGAAAGTTATCGTAAAGGAAGCGTAAGATACAGATGGAAGAAGCACTCATTAAGAGGATTTTGCCGCACAGTATAGAGGCGGAGCAGTCTGTCGTTGGCTCCATGCTGATGGGAAGAGAGGCGATCATGGCAGCATCTGAGATGCTGACCACCGATGACTTCTACCAGCATCAGTATGGAGTCATTTTCGACGCTATGGTGGAACTGTTCAACGAGGGAAAGCCGGTGGATCTGGTGACCCTGCAGGATCGCCTGAAGGAGAAAGATCTGCCGCCGGAGATCACGTCCATGGAGTTTGTCCGGGATCTGCTCAATGCAGTGCCCACTTCGGCAAATGTCCGCCATTACGCGACGATCGTCAGTGAAAAGGCAGTTCTGCGCAGGCTGATTAAGCTCAGCGAAGAGATTGAGAATGAATGTTACCTGAATAAGGAGCCGGTGGAAGTGATCCTGGAGGAAACGGAGAAACGGATGTTCAAGCTGCTTCAGCAGAGAAATTCCGGAGACTATGTGCCGATCCGTCAGGTAGTCATGAATACCCTGGAAAATATCGAGCGTGCATCCAAAACCAAAGGAAATGTAACGGGACTTGCCACCGGATTTACAGATCTGGATTACAAGACCTCCGGATTTCAGCCTTCCGATTTTATTCTGGTGGCGGCACGTCCTTCTATGGGAAAGACCGCGTTTGTTTTGAATATCGCCCAGTATATGGCGTTTAAAAAGGATAAAGCCGTTGCGATCTTCAGTCTTGAGATGTCCCGGGAGCAGCTGATGAACCGACTGTTTTCGATGGAGTCCAAGGTGGATTCCCAGAGTCTGCGTACCGGTAATCTGAAAGACGAGGAGTGGAGCAAGCTGATCGAGAGCGCAGGCATCATTGGAGAGTCAAACCTGATCATCGATGACACCCCCGGTATCTCCATTGCTGAGATGCGCTCCAAATGCCGGAAATACAAGCTGGAACATGGATTGGATATCATCATCATCGACTATCTGCAGCTGATGACCGGAAGCGGCAGGGGAAGCGATTCCCGCCAGCAGGAGATCTCAGATATTTCCCGATCTCTGAAGGCGCTGGCACGAGAATTGAATGTTCCGGTGGTGGCGCTGTCCCAGCTGTCCCGTGCGGTGGAACAGAGAACCGATCACCGGCCGATGCTTTCGGACCTGCGTGAGTCCGGAGCCATCGAGCAGGATGCCGACGTGGTTATGTTTATCTACCGTGATGATTATTATAACAAAGATTCCGAAGACAAGGGAATCGCTGAGATCATCATTGCGAAACAGCGTAACGGCCCGATTGGAACAGTGAATCTTGTATGGCTGCCGGATTATACGAAGTTTGCCAATATACAGCGATGAAACAAGAAGCCGGCGGGCCATGCAAAAGACGGGAAGTTCTGGAGAGGAATATGGAGAGCAAAATGAAGTGTAAAATGAAAGAACTATGCCGGGAGATACGGATGCCGGAGGAGGTTACAGAACGGCTGTGCGGTGACGGAGCGCTGCAGGACTGCGGACTGAAAAACCTGAGAAACCATCTGGAAGCAGCGCTGGAAGCGAAAGAAAAGTACGATGCGCTGGGAATTCCGGAGAATATTTATTTGGATACGATGGCGGTCTTTTCCCGCTTTGTCGGGGAACATCACGCCAGTTTTGGCTGCTATGGATTTGACCGGGAATGGTGGACGCATCGGCAGACTGGGCTGAAGCTGTTCCGGATCGGTGAACTGGAATATGAGATGCCGGAGGAGGACGGAGAAAAAGTGATTTCCGTGCACATTCCGTCGGATGCCTGCCTGGAACCGGCTTTGTGTCAGGAATCTTACGGGAAGGCGGAAATGTTTTTCAAGAAATACTTTCCCGAATATGCCGACTGCGACTATATCTGTGATTCCTGGATGCTGTCCCCTTATCTGAAGGAGCTGCTGGATGAGAATTCAAGGATCCTGAAATTCCAGCAGGAATATGAAATCCGGGATGTGGATCCGGAGAGCAGAGCGTATATGCAGTGGATTTTCCGAAAAGAAGATGCGGATCTTGCAGAGGTTCCGCAGGAGACTTCTCTGCAAAGGCGCGCGAAACGCTGGCTGGAGGCCGGCGGAAAAATCGGAAGCGCCTGCGGGATTCTGAAACGCTAACTTGAACTGGCAGATAACGTGTAAAAATGTCCTCTGAAGCCATCTTATGACGGTTTCAGAGGACATTTTGTTTTATCAGACGCCGTACATATTGGATGCGGTCACCAGGTGTTCCCAGAGATTATGGGTGGTGAGGGCATCGTTGCCGGACAGATCCGGATCATAAGGAAGGCGCGGGTCTTCCAGTTCCGGAAGACGGTCGACGGTTCCCTGCAGCCAGGCGTCCAGACGCCGTTTTGCAGCCTCCAGTCTTGCGGTGACTCCGCTCATACGGATGTTGACCACTTCAAAGCCTTGAGGGCGCATGAAATCCATCCAAAGCTGTTCACGAAGAGAAAGCACCGCCCGGGAATCCTCGATGCAGGCTGGGATCACCTGATCCGACAGGTTCCGGATGGTCTCCCGGTCATCGTCCAGATAGGCGCGGGTGAGCTTCTGGCCCAGGGTGGATTTCACGCTGAGCAGGGAGGCAAGACGGTGGTAATACCGGAACAGCGGCAAAAATGTATCCGGGATCTCAGGAAGCTTTTTCTCCATTTGATCCGCAAGCGCCTGATACCACTTGTCCAGCCCAAGATTCTGAGTCTGGGCGTCGAACAGTCCCAGCAGAGGATCCTGGTAGAACAGCTGCTTGGAAGGGTTGGCAGCTCTGCGGTTGTTGGGAGCGGTTCCCGGTACCGCATCCATCTGATCCAGCAGCATCCAGGCGGAAAGATCCACTCCGGTGTGGAACTGCAGGCGGCGGTTCAGAAGCTCTTCGTCCACGTCTTCGTGGAAGCCGAATTCCGAGAAGAACAGCATGGACAAAAGAGCGGCAAGCTGAGGGGTCTCGCTGCTGTTGTCTGACCAGAGGGTGCAGAAAGCCTGGCGCAGACCGCAGTCATGGAGCACGTGCATCGCCTTGCGGGTGGTATCCATCGCTTTGCTGTAGTTGGGAGCCAGACCGTTCCAGATCCATCCGCCGCCGGCAAACACAAGGTGGGAGGCGAGACTCTGGTGCAGGCGCACCATTTTCCGGTAAACGGCTTCGTCATGGTTGTAGTAATCCCAGTAAACCAAAGTCAGGTCATCCGGCGCTTTTTCTTCTTTCTTCCATTGATAGTCCTCCGGAAGATCGTAGTAGGTCGCGTTTTTGTCGGCAAGTTTGAAGTACATATCGCTCCAGATCATCGGATGGAAATCAAATTCCCGGCAGTATTCCATTACACGTGCCAGATGGCGCTGAAGAATCTGGATGGGATCCTGGTATCCGTGCTGCAGCAGATAGCGTCCCGTGCCGAGCCCTTCGGCTTCGTCCATGCCCAGATGGATCCGCCGGGTGGAAAAACATTCCCGCAGAGAGCGGAGCATGGCGCGGATCAGGCCGCAGGTCTGCTCGTCCTCGGCGAGCAGGATATTGTCCGTGTCTCTCAGATACTGTGAGGACGGCCAGCGCAGGAAGGTGCGCATATGTGCCAGTGTCTGAATACATGGCACAACCTCTATGCCGAAGACGGCGGCATAGGAATCGATGGCTTTCAGCTCTTCCTGGCTGTAACGGCCGCGCATCAGTCCGAAATAAGGATATTCAGGAACTTCGTAGGTGTCTTCCAGATAAAGATACAGAACGTTCATTCCGGCGAACGCCATAGTCTCCAGATATTTCCGGACAAATTCGGTTTTATAAACGGCGTTTCTGGAGCAGTCCAGCATCAGCCCGTTTTCGTCCAGCCATACCGTTTCCGTGCAGGAAAAAGAGCCTTCGGAAAGATGCTGGAGAAGTAGACCGACTCCACGGAAAAAGTGTGTGGTGTGGCAGTAACCTACCACAGCGGAGGAACCGTCCCAGGAGACGGTGAGGGTCTTTTCGGTGTGTGGTTCCGGCAGGATACGGATTCCGTCCCCGGCGAGCCGGTGGCCTTTTGTGTTCAGCAGGATCTCAAGTCCCTTCCCAAGGGTTTCCTGCTGTGCGGTCAATTGAAAATTCATTGTAAAAACGCCCCTTTCAAGAAAAATTGTAATAGTCAATTAGAAGTATAGAGGATGGAAGGCAGGACGGCAAGTAGAGAATTTATAAAGTTTTTTGGCTACTTTTTTATGAACAGATGTAGTAGCCATTCCGTCGGCTGAATTGTTATCTTTTGTCTGAGAAAGAGAGAAGTTGACGAACGGATTTTCTTGCGGGATGGGAACGGGGATTTTATAATAAAAGACAGGATGGTTTGGAATCCGGCAAGCATAGCGGAAGCGCTGAAAGGGGTTAAGTGATGAAGAATGAGACCTACCAGATATCAGAAGCGGAGAGACTGACCGGGGAAAAGGCACATGTCCTGCGTTACTGGGAGGAAGAGCTTGGGCTCACGATCGGAAGAAATGCCATGGGACACCGTTTTTATACGGCGGAAGATATACAGATTTTTCTGAGCATCAAAGAACTGAAGAAAAAAGGGCTTCACCTGAAAGCAATCCGGGATCTGCTGCCCAAGCTGCAGCAGGCAGTGGGACAGGCGGTACAGGAAAGCATTCCGGAGGAGGCAGTGGAAATTCTTCCGGCTAAAATGACGGCGGAGGCAAACGCCCGGACGGTGGAAGAGGAACCGGAAACCGTTGAGGTGCGCGAGGTGACAGATGACCGGCAGGCGCAGTTTTATGAGATCCTGGAGCGGCTGCTCCGGCAGATGATGCTGAAGAAGCGGCAGGAAGAGCGGTACAAGCGTGTGGATGAGGCAATCCGAAGACATCAGCAGTCGCGAAAGGAAGCCGCTGCAACGGTGGAAGCGTCCGACAGAAAGAAGAAAAAAGGCAGAAAATAGAGGCGGCTGTTCCGTGGGTGGAACGATTGCCAATAGAAAAACGGGGCTGTATGGATTTCAATACAGACCCCGTGTTTCTTTTTCTGAATTATTTTTCAGAACAGATTATTTTGTGGACAGATAATCGTTGATCTGTGCTTCCAGAACGTCAGCATCTATTCCGTGTACCATGGCAGCCTCAGCCAGAGACTCACCCTGTGCGGACGGGCATCCGATACAGTGCATTCCTGCGCGCATCAGGATTGCGATAATGTTCTGATCCAGTCTGATCAGCTCGCCGATTGTCATATCTTTGGAAATTTTCATCGTTGATTCCTCCTTCGACTGTCTTTCAGTGACAGATTCTATTATAATACCAGGCAGTGAACATTTGCAAGCCCTCTTTTCATACAGGCTTCAAAGATGGGATTAAATTGTTTGTAATTTAGTACTTGTATTTCCGGGAGCAATCGTTTAAAATGTGTGTAGTACCTGATAAAAAGCGGCTGAACCATGAATGGTGAATGGCTGCCGGAAAGGTCAAAAACGTACGTCGAAAGACGAAAAAAGCAAAAGGAGGAAAAAAACATGGCATATGTAATTACTGACGAGTGCGTAAGCTGCGGAACATGCGCTGGCGAATGTCCGGTAGAGGCAATTTCTGAGGGAGACAGCAAGTATGTGATCGACGCTGATACATGTGTAGACTGCGGAACATGCGCAAGTGTTTGTCCTACAGAAGCAATCGTAGAGGGCTAATCTGTACGAAGAGCGTAAAAAGAAAACATATTGCCGGAGGAAGAGCTTTCTGCTCCTGTTTCCTCCGGCGGATAAAAACAAAAAGCACTGGCTTCTCAGCCGGTGCTTTTTTGTATGGGTCAGGCAAGTTCAGCAAGCTGCTGAAGAGCGGTATCGCGGACCAGAACCTCGCTGTGCTCTGCCAGATACGCTTCTCCGATGCCGGAAAACGCTTTTTGCTGTCCATACTCAGAAAGAATATTGCAGATTTTGTTGAAATCCTCTGGTGAGCAGCCTGATTGATGAAGGACCAGCTGATATTCGTTCTGCGGTTCAATCTTGTACAGAGAATTTTTTCCTGAGAAATAGTGATTCAGTGCGTTTGCTGAAGAGATGACTTCGTCCAGCGAATGAAAACGGAAGGTACGGACAAGATCCACAGGGGCATCCTTTGCGGGAGCTTCCGCAGCGTCTTTCTCTGCGGAAGCAGCTTTTTTCTTCTGTTCCGCCTTGGTCCGGGCTTCATAGATTTTCTGGAAAAGGTCGATAATATCATCTGCGCCGGAATACTGTACCGGTGCCTGACTGTCTCCTTCGTCACTGGAAGGAGCAAATTTGGAGAAGCGGGTATCCAGTTCCTGGGGATCATCGACTTTTGTGATGATCAGGACGATACTGTCCGGAGCGACCGGAATCGCTTCCACCATCAGCGGTGCGTTATCATAGTTAAAACCAAACTGTTCGTTGGCTTCTACCATCATATCCTGAAACAGGTTCCTGGCTTTTTCTGTTCCGTAAGCCAGTTCGCTGAGCTTAATTTTTCGGTTTGCAAGATCCGCACTGGTTAAAGTACAGCGAATCTGGTTGTCATTGAGCTTTTCAATTTTCAAAACCGTCACATCCTCTCGTAAAGGTTAAAAATATCAGGCTACTAATGTATAGTATAGCACATTGGGCGAAGATGTAAAGAACTTAACACTTTTTTCATAATTTGCAGGCTTGTATTTTGCCCAGGCTCCGGTATAATGAAAGAAAGAACCGAAACAGCAGTATAGGTTTCCGGCGAAAGGTGCATCTTTTGCCGCCTGTGATTCCTGCTGGTCTTATTATCAGAAATTCTTCAGTATTTTCCCGTTATCAGAAAGAGCCGGTATCCCGTGAAAACTGCTGGCTGTGTTCTTTGTATTGAGTAACTGTAAAAAGAAGGGTATTCTCGGAATGACAGTCTCTGAACGGATCAGACAGATACCGCAGAGATCCATGAGAGTCCCTCAGGATGGTCTGTCCGGCGTTTTTGTATATCACAGAGTCGGAAACGGCAAAGGACAGTCCAAAGCACCCGGAGGCAAGATGGTAAATATCGGTCCCTTGAGCATAACTGTTGCTAACGGGTGCTTTTTTTGTTATACTTAACATGTTATCAGACGAATTTTGAGGGGAAACCGCGAAGAATGCGGAAAATATCGAAAGAGAAGACGGAGGATAAAAATATGCGGAAGGACAGGAAAAAGAAGGGGAGAATTTCACCTGTTCTGGTAGTAGTTCTGCTGATCGTGCTGATCGCGGCTGCAGGAGTTGTTTCCTTTCTCGTGCAAAGATATACGCCGAGCAAGGTACAGATGGATCGGAACGCCTATTTTCAGGTAACAGGGGATACAGAGGCGGCGTTGGTGCTCAACGGCAGCATCTGTGAGGAAAAAGGAGTGATGATCCAGGGAGAGCTTTATGCTTCCAGTACGTTTGTTTCGCAGCAGCTGAACAGCGCTTTTTACTGGGATCAGGAATCCCAGGCGATTTTATTGACCATTCCTTCCGGGGTGATGAGGATCGCGCCGGGAGATACTACATACAGTACGGCACAGGGCCAGCCGGCAGTGCAGACGGGCGCTGACGGTACCGTATACCTTGCGATGGATTACGTACAGCAGTATACGGATATGGACTATGCTTTCTATACAGAACCGAACCGGGCGGTGATGCGGACCGAATGGGACGGGCTGTCTCAGGTGGAAATAACCGCGGAGGAGAGTGTTGTGAGATACCGGGGAGGGATCAAAAGCGATATTCTTACAGAGGTTTCCAAAGGAGACACGTTGTATTATCTGGAAAGCCTTGAGAATTGGGTTCAGGTGATGACACAGGACGGATATACCGGATATATACAAAAGGAAGATGTGTCCGAAGTCCAGGAGGCTCCGGTTCATGTACAGGATGCCAGCCTGATCTTTACCGGGATTAGGAGAGATTACAAGATTAACCTGGCATGGCATCAGACCACGTCCCAGGAGGCAAACGCGGCGTTTGGCTCTGTGACCGCCAATATGAAGGGCGTGAATGTGATCTCTCCGACCTGGTTTTCTGTGCTGGACAATACGGGAACGCTTTCTAGTCTTGCCAGCGCCGACTATGTCAATCAGGCCCATGCGGCAGGGCTTGAGGTCTGGGGCCTGATCGATAATTTCAATGAGAATTTCAATACGGAGACAGCGCTGGCAAGCTATTCCGTACGCACCAATATCATTAACCAGTTGATTTTGGCAGCCCAGCAGGTGGGGCTGGACGGGATCAATGTAGACTTTGAACAGCTGACAGAAGCATCGATTCCCCATTTTATCCAGTTCCTGCGGGAATTGTCCGCTGCAGCTCACAGCATAAACCTGGTGGTTTCCGTGGATACTGCGGTGCCTCAGTCTTTCACGGAGTATTACAACCGCGGGGAGCAGGCAAAGACGGTAGACTATATGATCATGATGGGCTATGACGAGCATTACGCGGGAAGCGAAGAGGCAGGTTCGGTGGCATCCCTTCCGTTTGTGGAAGCGGGGATCCAGACCATGCTGGAGGATATACCGGCGGACAAAGTGATCTGTGCGATCCCGTTTTATACCCGCATGTGGACCGAGACGTTTGGCCAGGTGGGAGTGACCAGCGAGGTGCTGGGGATGGACGGAGCGGACCAGTACGCGGCGCAGCTGGGAATGACGAAAACCTGGGATGCGTCGGTGGGACAGAATGTTGCGATGGCGGAGACAGACACCGCCAGATATACCATATGGATGGAAGATGAACAGTCCATCGAAGAGAAGATGAAGCTGATCGCCAATTATGGCCTTGCTGGTGTCGCAGAGTGGAAGCTTGGATTTGAACGGGCAACGGTCTGGGATATCATTGCGAAATATATCGCTCAATAACAGCAGACGATCCGATGGCGGAACGGCTGACGATGACAAAAGAATGGAGGAGTATGAAATGGCAGCAGAATTTGATGAAGAAATGTTCAAAACCACGCTGATGGGGGGATTTGATAAGGAGGATGTTCTGACAAAGTTTCAGGAAGCAAGGGACGAAGCTTACAAAGAGCAGAAAAAACTGGAGGCGCAGGTGGAGGAGCGCGACAAACTGATCAGCGAACTCCGGCAGAGCCTGAAGAATAAAGAAATAGAGAATGAGCAGCTTCAGAAAGACATCAAAGAAAAATACCAGAGTTATATCGATAATTATGACAGCATCGGAAAACTGGTCTATGACGCAAAGGTGCGCTCTGACAATATGATGGCTGAGACAAAGCAGCAGTGCGATCAGATGCTTCGGGAGACAAAAGAAGAGTGTGCCCGCATGGTAGAGGAAGCCCGCCGGAAAGAAGAAGAGGTTGTGGCAGTCTACGAGGCAAAGATTGAACAGCAGGCGCAGGAAGCGCAGCAGTTTATGGAGCGTCAGATGACCCAGGGACGTGACAGTTACCGGATCATCCGGAACGAGATGGCACAGATGGTGCAGGCGATGAATGAGCTTCAGAAAGGCTTTCTTGAGAGCTATAAGAAAGTGCGCACGGTCAAGGACGCCATGGACAGATCCGCTCAGAAGCTGGAACCGTTTTTCCGTCAGCTTCAGGAGGATACCGTGAAAGAAAAAGAAGCGGGAAAATCCGGCAAGAAGACAGAAGAGAAAAGCAGCGGGAGTAAAGAGGAGAAGGCACCGGAGGAAGAAGAGTTTCTGGATGACGGTGTGGACTTTGATGAAGAACTGGAAAATGAAATTCATCGGCTTCTGAAAGACGAGGAAGAATCCGAGGACGGCGGTCAGGGCTGAAATACATCCCTCCTGCATATACATGAGTAGAAGTATATGCAGCGGGGGATTTTTTTGTGCTGAAAAAGAAGAGAATGGAGCTTTTGATGGCGGTTCTTTTTCTGGCCGCAGCCTATTGCCTGTCCAGAGAGGGGGCGAAGCTGGTAGAAAATATGGAGGGTCAGAAAAAGCTGGTGGTCGTGGATCCTGGACATGGCGGGGAAGATCCGGGAAAGATCGGGATCAACGACGAAAAAGAAAAGGATATCAATCTGGAAATATCCCTGATGCTGAGGGAAAAACTGGAGAAGCAGGGGATTTCCGTGGTGATGACGAGGGAAGAGGACGAAGGTCTGTATGAAGAAAATGCTTCCAACAAAAAGGTACAGGATTTGCAGAGAAGGGTGGAAATGATCCATGAAAGGCAGCCAGACTGTGTGGTCAGTATCCACCAGAACAGCTATTCCGATCCTGCGGTGAAGGGAGCGCAGGTTTTCTACTATGAGGATTCTGTCGAAGGAAAACGTCTTGCAGAGTGTCTGCAGAATGCCCTGATCGAGCAGGTGGATTCGGAGAATCACAGACAGGCGAAGGGGAACACGACGTATTATCTGCTGAAGCGGACCGATGCGCCGCTTGTGATCTGTGAGTGCGGATTTTTGTCCAATCCGGAGGAGGCGGAGCTGCTTACGGAAAAAGAGTATCAGGAAAAAGTTACGGACGCGGTCGTCAGCGGCGTGCTGGAATATCTGAACGACAGCGGAGGAACGTGAGAAGCCATGCAATCAAATAGTGTAACTTCGTTCCGGTTGAACGGTAAAAAACAACGGCCCGGTTATCTGCATTTGGGGGCAGACAGCCGGGCTGTATGACTCAGAATTTTTCCAGACGATCCATGGTCAGCTCAAATACGGTGCATCCGCCGGCTGACGTATCGATGGGAACGGAATAGTTTGCGCCTGCATAGGCATTTCCGCTTTCTGTGTGCGGTGTGGAATATGTGATAGATTTCCGAAGTCCTGCATATTCACGGAGAACATTCAGGGCGATTGCTGCATTGGCGTCTTCGGTGCCAATCATCAAAGTGGTGTTCTTCTCCTGAAGAAAACCGCCGGTGGTGGCAAGCTCCGTGACAAAGATTCCTTTCTGGTTCAGGGCAGCGATGGTGTCCGCCTTATCTTCTTTTTTCATGATCGCAATTAAAAGTTTCATAGATTTTTCCTCCCTGTTTCCAGCTCAAAACGCTGAATTTTCCGGCTAATCGGAAAAAGGATTCCGACCGCTGCAGATAGGCAACAGTCCAGCCAGCGGAACTGTTGCGTTTATAGTACCAGTTATATATAAAATTCTCGTTTCTGTCAAGCAATTTAGAGAAAATTTCTCTTTTTTACGGTGATGAATTTGTTTATAATAAAAGAAAAACGTAAGAGGAGGTTTTTATGGAGCGATTACTTTATGGGGCGGCGTATTATGAGGAGTATCTTCCGGTGGACCGGCTGGAAAAAGATGTAGAAATGATGAAAGCTGCCGGGATCAATGTTGTGCGGATCGCGGAATCCACCTGGAGCACCTGTGAGCCGCAGGATGGGGTGTTTGATTTTTCCCATGTGGAGCGGGTGCTGGACGCCATGGAGCAGGCGGGGATCTCTGTGATCATCGGAACTCCTACCTATGCGGTGCCAACCTGGATGGTGAAGGCGTATCCGGAGGTGCTTGCCACGACGAAACAGGGACAGGGCATCTATGGGGCGCGTCAGATTATGGACATTACCAATCCGGTCTATTTGTTTTACGCGGAACGTGTAATCCGGAAGCTGATGGAGCACACGGCGCACCGTAGCTGTGTGATCGGTTTTCAGCTGGACAATGAGACAAAGTACTATGGAACGGCAGGAAAAAATGTCCAGCAGGGCTTTGTGAAGTATCTGAGGGAGAAGTTTCAGGATGACCTGGATGCGATGAACCATGAATTTGGTCTGGACTACTGGAGCAATCGGATCAACGCGTGGGAGGATTTTCCGGATGTGCGGGGAACGATCAACGGAAGCCTGGGCGCAGAGTTTGAGAAATACCAGAGAACCCTGGTGGATCGCTTCCTGGAGTGGCAGGCAGGGATCGTCGGGGAGTATCGCAGAGAAGACCAGTTTGTGACCCAGAATTTCGATTTTGAGTGGCGGGGATATTCTTACGGCGTTCAGCCAAGCGTCAACCATTTCCACGCGGCACGCCCGCTGACTGTGGCCGGAGTGGATATTTATCATCCGACCCAGGATGCGCTGACGGGGGCGGAGATTGCCTTTGGCGGCGATATGACACGATCCCTGAAGCAGGACAATTATCTCGTATTGGAGACGGAAGCGCAGGGATTTCCGTGCTGGACACCGTATCCGGGGCAGCTGCGGCTGCAGGCGTACAGCCATCTGGCTTCCGGTGCAAACAGTGTCATGTACTGGCACTGGCATTCCATTCATAATTCTTTTGAGACCTATTGGAAGGGTCTTCTGAGCCATGATTTTGAGGAAAACGCCGCCTATCGGGAAGCAAAACAGATTGGCAGGGAGTTTTCCGCATATTCTCAGCACTTGGTAAATCTGAAAAAGAAGAATTCCACGGCAATCCTGGTCAGCAATGAGGCTTTGACCGCCCTGGAATGGTTCCCAATCAATGCCGGTTCGGATGCTTCTGTGCCGGTGAAATATAATGATATCGTAAGATGGATCTATGATGCCCTGTACCGGATGAACATCGAATGTGATTTTGTCTGGCCGGACAGTGAAAATATTGAGGAATATGACTGGGTGATCGTGCCTGCGCTGTACGCGGCTCCGGAAGCGCTTCTGCACCGTCTGAACAGCTACGTGGAGGCGGGCGGTCATCTTCTTGTGACCTTTAAAAGCGCTTTTGCCAACGAGAACGTCAAAGTCAGCCATCAGATGCAGCCGCATATCCTGAAAGATTGCCTTGGCGTGACGTATCAGCAGTTTACATTTCCGCAGAATGTCAGGCTGACTGCAGACACCTTCGGCGGAAGTGAGGAAGAACGGCAGGCGGAGGTGTTTATGGAACTTCTGCAGCCGCAGGGAGCTCAAGTGCTGGCATTCTATGAACATCCGGCATGGAAGGAATATGCGGCAGTGACGGAACACAGTTATGGAAAAGGAAGCACGGTCCATGTGGGATGCAAGACGACAGACGCGTTTTTGAGCAGAATTCTCCGGTACTGTGCAGAAAAAGCAGGGGTACCAATGGAGGAGAATACGTATCCGGTGATCGTGCGGAAAGGAATGAATTCGATGGGTGAGAAAATCTGTTATTATCTGAATTATTCATCGGAAATTCAGCAGGTTCGTTCACATCCGTCCGGGGACAGTCTCATGGATGGAAAACAGCGGAAGGAAAATGAGGGGTTCGAGCTGAATCCATGGGGTGTGGAGATTTTTGTCTGCAGATAAATGTTTGCAGGAACGTTCGAAAGTAACTGTTTATATAGAAGTAATGAATCAGAACGGTTCGCTTGGGCAATGGATTAAAGAAAAATAAAGGAGAAACGAACCATGAAGAAGCTAAAAGAAAGAATAACAGAAAACGGTATAGATTATGCGCTGGTTGGTAACTATTACATCCCCGACTTGCAGCTGCCGGAGGGAAACCGCCCCATCGGGATTTGGGGGCGGATGCACAAAGCCTATTTGGAGCTGTACTATCCAGCCTAGTATAGTGAACGGGTTTTGTCCGGTAAACTTTGGACATACCTTGCTGACTTAAACGAATAGGCACAGAACCGGCTGGATTGTATTATCGCCCAGATGAAAGATGGGGAAGGAATTACTGAGGAATTGAAAGCCCAAAATCAAATGGAATGGGTCGGAACCATGAACAGCATCCACAGCCGGGCAGAAAAAATCATTTGATCAGAAATGATTTACTGCTGAATGTTCAGCCGGTTCCACAATAATATTGCTTTGCTGGAGCAGCAAGTCCGAAAATTCATTCGGGCTGGCTGCTTTCTTTTTTCATAGCCTGTTCCCGCTGCAAGGCTTCTTTTTTGAAGGTTTCAAAAGCAGCCTGCATTTCTTCCAGACGTTTGGCAGGAAATTCGGGTGTTTTCTTTGTTTTATTGATTTTATTTCGCCAGTTCTGGCATTCATTTTTATAACACAGGTCATAATTGTTTTTTCTGGCTCGTTCATCGCCATAAATATGCGTAGTAATGTTGGTGTGGTATAAAAAAAGTAAGAATGGTAAGCCAGACAGCGGGTTACAGATTTTTCGAGGTTCGTTGCCAGTATCCCTTGTCTGGTTTTCTGATTTGCGGAGGTATGAAATTAATTCAGAGAAGGTGGAAAAAGCAGTTGCAAAGGCTATGACTCAGCCATTAATGGAGCAAAAAAAGTCATGAAGAGCATCCGGCGTAGGAAATCGTTGGGTGCTTTTTATGTCTTTTTTTACTGAAAATAAAGTTACAGACACATATACGAGAAAATGTCTCATATATGTTTACAAAACTTACAAAAATGATATAATAGAAATATAAATATCGGAGGTGGTAGATATTATGTTATGCCAATTTACAGTGAAAAATTTCAAAAGTATCAGAGATGAAATGACTTTTGATATGCAAGCCGCTGCAATATCAGAACATGAAGACAGAGTAATCAAAGATAGAGATGGAGAATTATATTTACCAGTATCTGCCATTTATGGACCTAACGGTGGTGGAAAATCAAATGTGTTGGAAGCGCTTCATATATTGGCAGCAAAAGTATTACGTCCCTTATATGCAACTGATGATAATAACGACCGTCCTTTCCAAATGAGAAAAATTTTGATAGAACCATTTGCTTTTGGAGAGAAAGAAAAAGAAGCCCCTACGGAATTTGAGCTTTTCTTTCGTACAAAAACGGCAGAATATCGGTATATATTGACAGTAAAGAAAGATATTGTTCTGTATGAGAGATTAGATCGTGTGAAATTCGATACAGGCAGAAGGTCAGCTCTTTTCGAACGTTCTTCAGAAGGAATCGAGTTAAAGGGAGCATTCGCAAGGTTGAAAATTAGTGATGAGCTTTCCGAGACATTAACACTGCTTTCTTATTTGGGAATTACCCATAAAAAGAATGAAGTGGTAAATGATATACTGAATTGGTTCGAATATGGAATTGATTTCTTGAATTATGGAGATCCAATTCAGGAACTTGGGATGGCAATTGCAACTTCCGAAGATGTAAAGACTCTCTTTTTGGAAATGATTCAGGAAATGGATTTGGATATTGTAAACTTCAGGGTTGAAGAAAAAGAGAATGAACGGATTGAGGTTTATACCAAGCACATTGTTGATGACTATGAATTTGAATTAAATTTATCTGAGGAATCAAGTGGTACAAAGAAATTGTTTGGGTTATTGCCGTTTATTGCAAATAGTCTTGTTTCTGGAACGACATTGGTTATTGACGAATTGGATGCTAAAATTCATCCGGTACTGCTGCGGCGCATTATTATGATGTTCAATGATATGAAGATTAATCAACATGGAGCGCAATTAATTTTCACATCGCATGATTTGTCTACAATGAACAGTGAGGTATTCCGAAGAGATGAAATCTGGTTTGTTGCGAAAGGCAACCGCCAAAATTCAAAGCTGTATTCTTTGGTTGAGTTTAAAAACGAAAAGGGTGAGTCTGTTCGCAAGGATGCCAAATTCGATAAGCAGTATCTGGAAGGTAAGTATGGCGCTGACCCGTACCTCAGAAAAATTATAGATTGGGGGAAGATCAATGCCTAAGAAAGCTGGAATGGAGGCGTGGAAGAAAAAACGCCGACAGGAACATCTGGAAAAGAAAGAATTCCGATACTATATCTTCTGTGAAGGTCAGCAGACAGAACCATCATATTTTGAAGGCTTTAAGCGCTACATTGAAGACAATCCGATTTATCGTGATATGGTGCTGATAGAAATAGAACCATGTCAGGCGGAAACCATGCGTGTGATCGGAATGGCTGAGAAGTATGTAAAGAAAAACAAAATCGAGAAGGGGCAGATTTGGTGTGTATACGATAAAGACAGTTTCCCGGCAAAAGACTTTAATGGTGTAGTGCAAAGGGCAGAACACTTAAATCAGGAAAATCCGGATGTGCAGTACCATGCTGCATGGAGCAATGAGTGTATTGAATTCTGGTTTCTCCTGCACTTTGCTTACTATACAGCAAATAATCACCGAGCGGAATATGTCTCATTTTTAAACGATAAGTTTAGAGAATTGGGGATTGGAAAATATCAGAAGAATATGAAAGAGATTTTTGAAGTTCTTCTGGAAAAGGGCAATCCGAAATTGGCAATTCGATATGCAAAACGTATCATCAAAGAGGGAGAAGGTAGAATGCCGGCAGATATTGCACCGGGAACGAAGGTGTATGAGTTGGTGGAGGAACTGGCGAAGTATTTGCCGGAGAAGATACAAGATATGTTTGGATGAAAGGGGTAATATATTGGGAGACATTAAGGTTTATTTTTCGGATTTTTTTGAAGTGGATGAAGATGTTATTGATGAATATGGTGCTGTAAATATATCATTGATTAATGATTTGCCATTATTTATCGATCCATTTTTGCTATTTAATAGCGAAAATCCAGATTTTCAAGCTATTCATAAGGAAATGATTGATTATTTGTTGTTTTTGCAAATAAAGTCTGAACAAATGCCTAAATTAAATTCTGGAATGAAAAAAGCGTGGTTTTCTTTTTCGGAAGTAAAACAAACATGGTTAGGATTTAGCTTGTCAGGAAATGCAGGCTGTGGAATGGGAAATGATTTCGCTAATAACTTATTTGAAGGGCTGAATTCCATATTTAAAAATTTTGGAAAAGAAAAAATTACAAAAGGTCATCATATGGAGAAGCTCTGTTTAATAAGTCCACATGTTGGCCGTGATAAAATTAGTGACTTTACAACAAATTTTGCAAAACAATATTTACTGGAATACACACAGGAATTTGCCAGAACATATTTGGAATCGAAGCAATGTAAGGAATTCATGGTAGGAAAAGTCTGTTTTAATTGGGAAACTACATCGTGGATGGCAAAGAAATATTACTTACCGTGTCATAATGGAGATTATGTTTTGTTGACACCGAAGGCTATGCTTACGAGAGATGATACATTTATTAATCGAACTGATATGATTCGAAATCTGCAAGAAATTGCGCCTTCTATTTCGGATGATGCGTTACGATTTGAACTTGAAATGTATTTTAGAGAGGTATTATCTAAAAAGAAAAAGGAGATGAGTCAAACTGAAAAAGATGATGCAGCAACTAGAATTATTAAACAGCATCCAGAACTCATCGATTATTATGTTAAGTATAAGGAAGATAATCAAGACGAGGCTACTTCTATTAGTAAAGAAAGAGTGAAAGAAGTAGAGTTGCTGTTTAACCATCAGATATCTCAGCTGATTACACTATTAAATGAAAAGAGTGAGTTTTATCACATTATTCCAGATGCGTATGAGGAGGCAAAGCAGAGAGCTGAGTTTTTGAAACATGTAATAGAGGATCAAGATGGATATAAGTTATTTTATGCAAATGGAAAGCCTATTAAACGTGAATCTGATTTGCAGGTAATATATCGTTTGGTATGGTATGGTTCTCCGTTAGATGTAAACCGAGAAGTTAATAATGGTAGAGGACCCGTTGATTACAAGATTTCTTTTGGGAAGAAAAATGCAACATTGGTTGAATTTAAATTGGCATCAAATTCGAAATTGAAACAAAATTTAGCAAAACAGGTTGAAGTTTATAAAGCTGCTTCTGAAACAAATCGTGCTATTAAAGTGATATTGTATTTTTCAGAAAAAGAATATGAAAAATTATGTACGATATTGAATGATTTGGGACTAGCAGAATGTGAAGATATCATCTTGATTGATGCAAGAGACGATAACAAGGAATCTGCGTCTAATGTGAAGATTACAGATTGATAACTTGAAAAAGTACAGAAGGAAAATATGGGATAGGCTACATGGAATCTGATATAACTTTATTTGCAACGTTGGCGTCTGCATCTGCGAGTTTTGTGGCACTTACGGTTAAATCCGGAAGTTCTTATTGCATTATAAGAAAAAATGATATAATAAGGTTGTAACAGCACGGAATAGATATAACAGAGAGGCTATTTGATATGAATACCGCTGCTTACTGCCGAGTTTCCACGGATAAAGCTGACCAGTTCAACAGTCTGGAAGCGCAGAAAGAATTTTTTCTGAATACACAAAACGCACTGGCGATACTCTGGTGCGCCTATATGCAGATGAGGGAATTTCCGGTACAAAGATTAAAAACTGAAAAGAGTTTCTGCGTATGATGGCGGATACGGAACACGGTCTTTTTGAAATGGTAGTGGTTAAAGATATTTCCCGTTTTGCCCGGAATACGGTGGATTTGCTGCAAAACGTCCGCAAGCTGAAATCCCTGGGGATAGAAACACAGTTTTTGACTGCGAATATGACCAGCATGGGAAACAGCGAATTTGTGCTGACCATCTTCGGAGCGCTGGCGCAGGAAGAAAGCGCTAATACTTCCAAGCGTGTCAAGTTTGGTAAGAAGATGAATGCGGAAAAAGGACGTGTACCGAATATTGTATATGGCTATGACAAACAATCGGAGATTATTTTAATCTGACAATCTAAAACCGTTCTGATTAACGACAACGAAACAGACAGTTGAATGGTTCCTGCATTCAATTGATAAAAAGCGATTCGTGATGGAACAGATGGGAAATTATAGAGCCGCCCGGTATGGGCGGCTCAAATGCTGTGTCTGGGAACGTTGTGTCCGAGAATGTCGTGTCTTAGGATCGTTCAAAGGAGAATCGAAAGGACAATTCAGATCATATTTCCGTGACGGTATCTGCCGTGCCGATAAACAGCGGAAGATTGGCGGTGCAGTCTATGATCAGATAAAGGAAGGGACGATCCAGAATGACTTCTTTTGGATCCTGCGAATCCCCTGCGGAAGAACCGCTTTCCATTTCAACAGCAGTGGCAGCGCCTGCCTTCGTGCCCTGTTCATCCAAGGTAAGAAATGTTTTGTGAAGAACCTTGCTGATGTAAAGAGGCCCGTCTTTGGAAGAACCCATACCGGAAAAATCCGCAGCACTGCTGTCGAATGCGTCCGTCATACCCATAGACTTCAGAACATCCGAAAGCTCTGTGGAACATTCCGTTTCAAATTTCGGCAGGGAGACATTGACCGGGACGTCCTGTGGCTGCCGGAGAAGTTCCAGCAGCGTTTCTCCGGTGAGTGTATCTGCATATTCGGAGACGGTCATGCCTTCTTCCGGAAGGAGAGCTGCAAAGGCGTAATTGGAATTGTGGTAGTATTTTAGAAAGCCTGTGGCGTGTTCCGATTCCAAATACTGATGTTCCTGGGAATGCATGAAGACGGCGTTGATAGTATCTCCGCCTTCGCAGGTGAACAGATCCTCAGCACATGCCTGTTCGATATAAGGATCCGCCCATTCTGCGTCAAAGGAGAGGGAGTTGATCAGATACAGGACGGCGTCCTCAGGGATTTCCGAGAGGATCTCGGGAATCATGCCGTCAGTGTGTTCCTTTACCCAGAAATTGATATCCTCTATCGTCTGTTCGTCGAAGGCAGACTGATAGACAGAGGCGTCATAATATCCGGCGGCGGTTTGGAGAAATTCTTCGTTGATCTGAAGTTCTTCACTGTCCTTGAGCCAAAGGGAATCGGCGAGATGCAGTCTGGACTTTTCACTGGAAGGGAGCGCCTGCAGGTAGGAGGACAGATATTCGTTCAATTCCCCGACCGGCATGCCGAAGACTTCTTCCATCTGTGCCAGTGTGTGGTTCCTTGCCCCGTTCGCAGTCATGGAAAGGGCATAGAGGGCGGAAACCGGGGAGAGAAGTGTATTTGCATTCCCTTTCGTCAGTTCCTCCTGAAACATCCGGACAGAAAAATCCATGATGGCATCCGCCCCGGAACCGGTAAGATCCGCGTTGGTCTGAATGGCCGGATAATCTTTATCGGCAAGCAGATCCCGGGCTTCGAGACGGCCCTGCAGGGAGCCGCAGCCGGAGAGAGAACCTGTGCCGGAAACAGCAAGAAAGAATGCCAGGACGGCGGAAGAAATCCGTTTCAGAGATCGTTTCGCCGGCGGAATCGTTGCATGTTTTATAGCTTTGCGGGGGATTGTTCGTAACTTCATTGGAAGCCTCCTTTCATTTCCGGTCCCGATGGGAACAAGGTGCAGAGAGAGCCTGCGGCAGACATCTGTTTCTGTCTGCCGCAGGCTTTGTCCTGCGCTTGGATATAAAATTCACGCTTCGGAAATAACCGAAAGCAATGATTATTTCGTGAAGAAATAGTTATAAGCGTTGTTATAACTGATGTTGTTGATCATTTCTTTCAGGAAGTCCGGATGATTCGGGTACTCGCCGTTCTCCACCCAGTTTCCGACTACATTACACAGAATGCGGCGGAAATACTCATGACGCGGGAAGGAGAGGAAGCTTCTGGAGTCTGTCAGCATTCCGATGAACGGAGAGAGCAGACCGATGCTGGAAAGTACGGTCAGCTGAGCTTCCATACCCGGTTTGTGATCATTGAACCACCATGCGGTACCGAACTGCATCTTTCCACGGATGCCGCCGCCCTGGAAGTTTCCTGCCATGCTGGCAAGCATTTCGTTGTCGTTCGGGTTCAGGGAGTAGAGAACTGTCTTCGGAAGCAGGTTCTCTTTATCCATCTCGTTCAGCATTGTGCTCAGGTAAGAAGCGTATTTGATATCATCCATGCTGTCGAAGCCGGAGTCTACGCCGATGGCAGCCAGCTGACGGGAAGAGTTGTTGCGCAGTGCACCGATATGTAACTGCATAACGATGTTCTTGCGTGCGTACATCTTGCCAAGAGCGATCATCACATAGCCTTTGTACATACCGCACTCAGCAGCGGTCAGTTCCTCGCCTTCCAGACGTTTCTTCATCACACGGTCAACGTCCTCAACGGTTGCCGGCTGATAGAAGCAGCCTTCCAGGCTGTGGTCGGTAACAACGCAGCCTACGCTGATGAAGTAGTCCATACGTTTTTCCAGAGCTTTCATCAGATCGTCCACGTTCTTGATGTCTACGCCGGAAACCTCGGACAGTTTTGCGATGTAGTCCGCATAGCCCGGTTTCTCGATCGCCATTGCTTTCTCCGGACGGAAAGTCGGAAGTACGGTGCAGCCGAAGTTTTCATTCTTCAGTGCCTTGTGAGCTTCCAGGTCGTCTGCCGGATCGTCTGTGGTACACATATATTTTACGTTCTGACGCAGGATCAGATTGCGTACGGAGAATTCTTTGGAGCGCATCTGCTCGTTTGCGCTGTCCCAGATCTGCTTTGCAGTAGCTTCGGAAAGCGGAGCAGTGATGCCGAAGTAACGCTGTAATTCCAGATGTGTCCAGTGATACAGCGGATTTCCGATGGAATTTTCGATGGTACGTGCCCATGCGAGGAATTTGTCATAATCGGAGCCGTTTCCGGTGATCAGTTCTTCCGGAACACCCATTGCACGCATTGCGCGCCATTTGTAATGGTCTCCGCCAAGCCATACCTGGGTCAGGTTATCCATCTGGCTGTCTTCCAGGATTGCTTTCTGGTTCAGATGGTTGTGGTAATCGAAAATCGGCATGGTTTCCGCAGCGTCATGATACAGCATTTTCGCGGTATCGGTCTGCAGCAGGAAATCAGAATCCATAAAATTCTTCATTGTGGTCTCCCTTCTTGTATCGAAATGATTGCGAAACCTGAAATCAGGTTCCGCAATCGGTCATTCTGTTTGTTATGCCAGATGTTTTTCCAGAGTAGAAGCAACAGCTCCAGGTCCTTCCAGCATTTCAGCGAATGCAGTCAGGACTTTGTCGCACATGCCGATCTCGCACAGGTCAACGCCGAAGATAGAAGCGTTGGAAAGCAGACCGTGCAGCTTGGAAGCCAGTTCTTCTTTGGAAGGTACTTCGCCAAGTTTGAAGTCTTTTACATACGGGCAAACAGTATCCAGCAGCGGATCAGCGCTCAGCTCGAAAGCATTGCCCTTATCGTCTACTGCCATCAGGTAACGCAGCCATCCTGCAAATACCAGCGGGATTGCGTTCAGGTCATCCAGGTTCAGGCTGTCGTCTGCCTGGTAAGCCTTGATGGTCTCACCGAAACGGATCGCCAGCTTCTGAGAAGTATCGGTAGCGATACGCTGCGGGGTATCCGGCATGAACGGGTTCGGGATACGAACGTTCAGAACTTCGTCGATGAATGCTTTCGGAGAGAGGATGCCAGGATCGGTAACAACCGGAAGTCCCTCAACGTATCCGATGCGGTTCACCAGTTTTACCAGAGTCTCGTTCTTCATCTCGTCAGCGATCAGGTCATAGCCCAGCAGGCATCCGTATACAGCCAGTGCGGTGTGCAGCGGATTCAGGCAGGTGCAGACTTTCATGCGCTCTACTTTGTTTACGGTGTCTCTGTCGGTCATGTAAACGCCGGCTTTTTCCAGTGCAGGTCTTCCGTTCGGGAACTTGTCCTCGATTACTAGGTACTGCGGCTCCTCAGCGTTTACGAACGGAGCGATATAGGTTCTCTTGGAAGTGATCACCGGAGCGATATCCTCAACGCCTGCTTTCTGCAGCTCTGCGCATACAGAATCCGCCGGTCTTGGAGTGATCTTGTCGATCATGGACCATGGGAAGGAAACCTGATTCTCATCGGACAGGTACTCTACGAAGCCTTCCTCTACGAAGCCTTTTGCCAGCCACTCTTTTGCCATGGTCAGGATGGAGTTCTGCAGTTTCTCACCGTTGTGCGAGCAGTTATCCATGGAAACAACAGCCAGAGGAGCTTTGCCTGCTTTGTAACGCTCGTTCAGCAGAGCACATACAACAGCCATAGCGGAACCAGCTTTTTCCGGTCCGTTATCTATGTCTGCCTGGATGAACGGGAAGTAAGTTCCATCAGCAGCTTTCAGCGCATAGCCTTTCTCTGTGATGGTGAAGGAGATCATCTGCAGTTCTTTGCTTACGAAGATCTCTTTCAGTCTGTTCCACTCTTCAGCAACGTTGGACTGAGCCTTGATTGCTTCGGTCAGGGAACCAAGAACTTTTTTCTCGGTAGAGCCGTCAGCCTTCAGGGTAACAGCCAGTACCAGATTGTCGTATGGTTTGTAGATCTTGTCTACCACGTCGAAGTCGAATGTCTCTACGCAGGTGATACCTTTGTCGGTCTCGCCTTTGGAGATCAGGGTGTCAGCCAGTCCGCCGATGAAGATACGGAAGATGTTACCTGCTCCGAAATGTACCCATACAGGGGATTTTTTTGTGTTCTCAGCAACTTTTTCAATGTCGTAGGACGGAAGAGCGATGCCGGCTGCTTCCCACTCACTGCGGTTTTTGATACCTTCTAATGTAAGTTTCATATTTATCTACGCTTCTTTCTTTGATTTTTGGAAGGGCTGCAGTTTCTGCAGCCCGTGTGTTCGTGTTGGATAAAAATTCAGATCAGATTATTTTGCTTTTGCTTCTTTTTCGATGGACTCCCAGAGGCCGCACAGATAAGCAGCGCCCAGAGCACGGTCATACAGACCATAGCCAGGCATCGCTTTCTCGCCCCAGATCATACGTCCGTGGTCCGGACGGATCGGTCCTTCGAATCCGATGTCATACAGAGCACGCATGATCGCATGCATATCGAAAGTTCCGTCTGCGCTCAGATGTGCGCTTTCCTCGAAATCACGCATACCGTCATTGAAACGAAGGTTACGAACGTGTGCGAAGTGGATTCTGCCTTTCAGCATATGGATGGTGTCGATCAGGTCATTGCCCAGGTTTGTTCCGTAGGAACCGGTACAGAAAGTAACACCGTTGTGTTTGTTCGGAACCATTTCCATCATACGTTTCAGGTTTGCCTGAGTAGAGATGATACGCGGCAGACCGAATACGCTCCAGGACGGATCGTCCGGATGGATTGCCATGTTGATATCGTACTTGTCACATACCGGCATGATCGCTTCCAGGAAGTATTTCAGGTTGTCCAGCAGTTTGTCATCGTCGATGTCTTTGTACAGCTCGAACAGCTCTTTTACTTTCTCCATACGCTCCGGCTCCCAGCCCGGCATGATGGAACCGTTCATGTCATCCTTGATGCTGGAGAACATGGATTCCGGATCCATGCTGTCGATCTTGTCCTGGCTGTAAGCGAGAACGGTGGATCCGTCTGCTCTCATACGATCCAGTTCTGTTCTTGTCCAGTCGAATACCGGCATGAAGTTGTAGCAAACCATGTGAATATCAGCTTTTCCAAGGTTTTCCAGTGTTTCGATGTAAGCTGCGATATCTTTGTCGCGCTCCGGAGCACCTGTCTTGATGGCATCGCTGACATTAACGCTCTCGATACCTGCCAGATGAAGGCCTGCATCCTCAACTTCTTTCTTCATTGCCAGGATCTCGTCCAGTGTCCATACCTCTCCCGGCATTTTGTTGTAAAGAGTTGTGATGATTCCCTTTACATAGCAGCTCTGACGAATCTGCTCCAGAGTTACGGTATCGTAGTCTTTGCCGTACCAGCGCATTGTCATTTCCATAGTGTATAAGCTCCTTTCTTTTGCTCATTCATTTGTTACTTCTATCTTATCTGAATTCTGAAAAGTTTCCATAGACAAAATTGTGCTATGTATTGCAAAAATTGCGGTGATGAGGTATTATGTAGGAAAAGGATATGCAATCGACCTGAAAATTATACAAATTAAACGAAAAATTAGAGGGATATCAGACAGAAAGAGGACAAAGGATATTGAAGAAAAAGCGGTTTGAAACGGAATGGAAAAAACGCCAGTATATGGAGGAGAAAGATTATGAGATTTATTATTATAATGATCACAATCTGTCTCCGGTAAGGGCCCATTCCCATAATTATTACGAAATCTACTTTTTTCTGGAGGGCGACGCGGAGATGAATGCTGAGGAACAGGTCTTCTGGCCGAAACCCGGTGAAGTTTTGGTCATTCCGCCGGGAGTTGTACATTTCCTGCGGATCCGGAACAGAGAAAAGCCTTACCGCAGGATCGTACTCTGGATTTCAGCGAGTTATCTGGAAGGATTGCTGCTGCGGTCGGAGGATTACGGCTATCTGTTTCAGAGAGCCAGGCTGAAAAAACAGTATCTGTATCAGTTCGATCCGATCCTTGCCAATCAGCTGCAGGGCATGGCGTTCCGGATGATCGAGGAACAGTGGGGCGACCGTTACGGCAAGCAGACGTTTCTCTACCTGAAACTCAATGAGCTGCTGATGGTGATGAACCGTATGGTGTACGAGCAGAATCACAAGAAGGTGGCGAAAGGCGAGGAGGAGGTTTACCAGACAATCTGCAATTTTATCGCCTCCCATCTGGAAGAAGACCTGTCCCTGGAACGGCTGTCCAACCTGTTTTTCCTGAACAAATATTATATTGCGCATCTGTTTAAAGATAAGGTAGGAATGTCGGCGCATCAGTACATCACAAGAAAAAGGCTGGATGCCTGCAAAGACGCCATCCTTGGAGACGAGCCCATCGGACAGATCTGCCAGCAGTTCGGATTTTCCGATTACACCAGTTTTTACCGAAGATTCAAAAGAGAGTATGGCGTGTCGCCGAAGGAATACCGGCAGCAGCATCAGATGGAAGTGCTTTAATATAAGAAAAAGTAAATTTTTCATTGGCGGATGCCGTAACGGTTCAGTTGGCTGAATGGTTACAATATCTGGCAGAAGCCATGGAGCAGAATATTGAAGATGAAAACAAGAGATACTGAAACAAGATTGTATCTCTTGTTTTTTTGTGCTTTTTTATCAGCACGGAAAGTCTGGCGGGGCAGAAGACAAAAAGAAACAGAAGAAAAAGGTTCTGCGGAAAAGAAGGAGATTCGTATGTTGGGATGGAAGAAAGGGTTGCTGCGGTATTCGCTTTTATTTTTGACAGGTTACTGCGTTTATCTGGCGCTGGAAGTGACGTTCCGCGGCTACAGTTTCCGGCTGATGGGCCTGACCGGCGGAATCGTTATGGTGGTGATCGGATTTCTGCTGCGCCATGGCATGTGGAAATTACAGCTCCCCCTGCAGATGATGATTGGAGCGGTCATCATTACCGCTCTGGAGCTGGCCGCCGGTCTGTTTTCTCTGGAAGTTCTGGGGATCCGGATGTGGGATTACCGGGACGAGTGGATGAGCATGTGCGCCAACCTGATCTGCCCCCGCTATACTTTGTACTGGTTTCTGCTCTCAGGGGTGGCGATCTTTTTTATCGGAGCAGTGGACTACTATCTGCTGGACATCGGACATCGCCCGGTTTACCGGATGTTCTGCTGGAAGTTCGCGTTTCCGGAAGCTCGGAGAATCCGGCAGGGGCAGACGGCGGATGCAGAAACTACAGTTAGGAGGGAAGGGAGATACTGATCTTTCCTTATTTAATGTGAATTTATGCGGACGAAAGCAGTCAGGAGCAGGTGGCATGTGTGGATGGAAGGCGGCTGCTTTCGTCCGCATTCATAAAAGAAGATCAAAAAGGTATTTACATAAGGAAGTAATCAGGTTTATAATAGACCATACATGTCCAAAGCCGTGGCTTTGGAAAAAAATGAGAAGAGGATGAAAGCAATGAAGGTTTCAAAATTAGTTGGTGAAAGATTCAAAGAAAAACCCGCCGACTGCGTGATCGACAGCCATGCGCTGATGGTCAAGGGCGGATATATCAAGTATGTGGCAAACGGTATCTATTCTCTGTTCACCCCGGGCAAACGGGTGACTTCCAAGATCGAGCGGATCATCCGCGAAGAGATGGATGCGATTGACGGTCAGGAAGTGATGTTCCCGGTTGTGCTTCCAGGTTCACTCTGGGAGGAGTCCGGAAGATTTGAGAGTGTCGGCGCGGAGCTGGTACGTTTCCGTGACCGCAACAACAGCAGTATGGTTCTTGGAATGACTCACGAGGAGGCATCGGTACATCTGGTAAGAGAATATGCGAACTCCTACACCAAGTATCCGTTTATGATCTATCAGATTCAGACAAAATTCCGTGATGAGGCGAGACCGAGAGCAGGTCTGCTCCGTGTACGTGAATTTACCATGAAGGATGCCTATTCCTTCCATACATCACAGGAAGATCTGGAGCGTTACTATCAGATCTGCTACGATGCGTACCATCGTATTTTTGCGAGAGCCGGTGTTCCGGATGTGGTTGCGGTAAAATCTGATTCCGGTATGATGGGAGGAAGCGTTTCCCATGAATATATGCTTCTGACACCGATCGGAGAGGATTCCATCGCAATCTGTGACGGCTGTGATTATAAGGCAAATATGGAAGCGGCAGAGAACCTGGTGGACAATTCCGGAAATAACAGGGCGATGGCGGAACTGGAGAAAGTTTATACACCGAACCTGAGCACCATCGAAGATGTTACAAAGGCGCTGAACCTTCCGATTGAAAATACATGCAAGGCGGTTGTTTACCAGAAGAACAGTGACGACAGCTTTGTCGTAGTCTTCATGCGCGGAGATATGGAGGCAAATGAGACGAAGATCACGAACTTTATCGGCGATCATATCCATCCGGCGAATATCGAGGATGACAGCATCCTGGTAGCTGGATTTATCGGACCGTACCAGCTGAATCAGGATGTGACGGTTCTGTATGACCAGTCTCTGAAGGGAATTGAATATATGTCCTGCGGCGCCAATGAGAGAGATTACCATTATGTAGGGCTGAATCTTGCCCGCGACCTTGGACAGGAACCGGAGTTCCATGACTTTACAAAGATCCGTGACGGCGGCATCTGCCCGAAATGCGGTAAACCGATGATACGTGTACACCGCGGCGTTGAGGTAGGAAATATCTTTCAGCTGGGAACCAAATACACCAAGAGCATGGGCATGAAATATATCGACAAGAACAACGAAGAGCAGTACCCGATCATGGGATGCTACGGCATCGGCGTCGGACGTCTGGCGGCTTCCGTCTGCGAGGCGCATCACGACGAGTATGGCCCGATCTGGCCGATCACCATCGCGCCATGGGAGGTTCATATCTGCTGTCTTCGTGTGGACGATGCAGAGTGCAAAGAATACGCGGATCAGCTGTATGCGGATCTTCAGAAAAAACATGTGGAAGTGATCTACGACGACAGAGATGTGCGTCCGGGCGCAATGTTCTCCGACGCGGATCTGCTGGGCGTTCCGGTGCGCGTGGTTGTCAGCCCGAGAAATATGAAGGAAGGCAATGTGGAGATCGTGACCCGCGACAAACGCTTCAAATTTATGGTAGAGAAAGACCAGGCACAGGAGAAGATCTTTGAACTGATCGATACTCTGAAAAATGAGATCATGGAAAAAGTCGAGCAGTAAATCAGACGGGACGGTTCCATGGACGGAACGGTTACCATCAAACTGCAGAAGATAACGGCAGCCAGGACACTGCAGAAAACCGGAGATCCTTCGGGAGAACGGTTTTCTGCAGTGTTTTCTTAGCGCCTATTATCTGGAAAAAAGAGGTTTCCATTTTTCTTTCCGAATGGTATAATCGGAACAGAGGTTGTGAATAGTAACAAAAAAGAAACAGGGAGAGAAAGAGATGAAGGCATGGGTTGCCAGAATGACAGAAGAAGAACTGGATGAGGAAGCCATACAAAAGGCGGGAGAAATCTTAAAAACCGGTGGATTGGCGGCATTTCCCACAGAAACCGTGTACGGTCTTGGAGGAAACGCGCTGGATGCCACCGCTTCCAGAAAGATTTACGCGGCGAAGGGCAGGCCAAGCGACAATCCTCTGATCGTGCATATTGCGAGACTGGAGGACCTGGAGACGGTTGCGCGGAATATCCCTGCGAAAGCCTGGCGGCTGGCGAAGACCTGCTGGCCCGGTCCTCTGACCATGATCCTGGAAAAGACGGAAGTGGTTCCTTATGAGACCACCGGCGGACTGGACACTGTGGCGGTACGCTTTCCGAGCAACAAGATCGCGCAGGCGCTGATCATCGCGGCGGGCGGTTTTGTCGCGGCGCCAAGTGCAAATACTTCCGGAAGGCCGAGTCCGACGACCGCAGCTCATGTGGAGGAGGATCTGGGTGAAAGGATCGACTGCATTCTTGACGGAGGAATGGTGGATATCGGACTGGAGTCCACGATCGTGGATTTCACCGAGGAAACGCCTATGATCCTGCGTCCCGGCTATCTGAACCAGAAGAGACTGGAAGAAATCCTGGGCGAGGTAAAAGTGGATCCGGGCATTCTGGCGGAGCAGCCCCATGTCCGGCCAAAGGCTCCCGGAATGCGCTACAAGCATTATGCGCCGAAGGCGGAACTGACCATTGTGGAAGGAAGCACGGAAAAGGTTGTGTCCAAAATCCGTGACCTGACAAAGCAGCAGATCGGGCAGGGCGTCCGTGTCGGGATTATCTGCACCGATGAAACCAGGGCGGAGTATCCGGAAGGCGATGTAAAAAGTATCGGCGCGCGGGCGGACGAGGCTTCCATCGCCCGGCATCTGTACGGAATCCTCCGGGAATTTGATGACGATCAGGTGGAGATCATCTATTCGGAGGCGTTTGATACCCCGGATATGGGACAGGCAATTATGAACCGTCTTCTGAAAGCTGCAGGACACAAGCTGATAGAAGCGTAACAAGTAACAGCGGGGAATCTTTGCTGTTACCGTGAATCAGAGGTAAGGAACGTGAAACATTATAACAGATTGATTTTTGTGGATGCGGACGACACCTCCAGAGCGCCGATGGCGAAAGTGATCATGAAGACGAAACAGTTGTTTCGTCCCATTGAGATCGATTCCCGAGGCCTGGTGGTACTGTTTCCCCAACCCATCAATCAAAAGGCAGAAGCTGTACTGATCAGCAACGGATATACCGCCAAAGACCATGCGTCGGCGGCCTTTTCGGCAGAGGATGTGCAGGAAGGCACACTGATACTGACCATGGAGGAAGAGTATAAGGAAAAACTGCAGGAGGAATATCCGGAAGCAGAGGATGTCTATACCATCTCGGAGTTTCTTCAGATGAACAAAGAGGTGGAGCCGGTGTTTGGAGAGCCGCTGACATCCTATGGAAAATGTTATGAGATGCTGGAAAATATGATCTCCGGCATTGTGGTAAAACTGAATGAGGAGGAACTGAAACGATGATAGCACTTGGATGTGACCATGGCGGATATGAACTGATGCAGGAGGTAAAGGCATATCTTGACAGCAAGGGACTGGAGTATAAAGATTTCGGATGCAGCAGCACGGAGGCTGTGGACTATCCGGTTTACGCGAGAAAGGTAGGAAACGCGATCCTTGAGGGTACCTGTGACAAGGGAATCCTGATCTGCGGAACTGGAATCGGCATTTCCATTGCGGCAAATAAGATGCCGGGAATCCGTGCGGCGCTGTGTACGGACTGCTTCTGTGCGGAAGCGACCCGCCTGCACAACGATGCCAATGTACTGGCTATGGGCGGACGCGTGGTAGGACCGGGACTTGCCGTGAAGATTGTGGATACCTTCCTGAACACACCGTTTTCCGGTGAAGAGCGTCATGCGAGAAGGATTCATCTGATCGAGCACCCGGAAGAGTAAGAAACTTTTGATGCTGCGGGAAAGAGCAGCCATAGAGAAGAACAAAGGAGAAAAAAGATGGCAAAAACAGTTGTTATGGATCATCCGCTGATCCAGCATAAAATCGGTATCATCCGCAGAAAAGATACCAGTTCCAAAGAATTCCGCGAAATGATCAGTGAGGTAGCGATGCTGATGTGCTACGAAGCGACCAGGGATCTGCCGCTGGAGCCGGTGGACATTGAGACGCCGATCAGCAAAATGACCGCACAGCAGCTTGCAGGAAAGAAAATGGCGGTGGTGCCGATCCTGCGTGCGGGACTTGGAATGGTAGAGGGAATGCTGGCAATGATCCCGGCGGCGAAAGTGGGACATATCGGTCTGTACCGTGATCCGGAGACGCTGGAGCCGGTGGAATATTACTGCAAGCTTCCGTCTGATATCGCCAGCCGTGAGATTTTCGTGACCGACCCGATGCTTGCCACCGGCGGATCAGCTGCAGCAGCGATCACCATGCTGAAACAGAAAGGCGCGAGAAAGATTCATTTCATGTGCATCATTGCGGCGCCGGAAGGTGTAAAACGGATGCAGGAAGAGCATCCGGATGTGGATATCTTCATCGGAGCGCTGGATGATCATCTCAATGACCATGGCTATATTGTGCCGGGCCTTGGCGACGCCGGCGACCGTATTTTCGGAACGAAATAAACACGCGCTGGCTTCCGGTGAAAGGGAGCAGAAAGAAGGAAGAAAATGGCGGGAAAAAGACAGGATTATCTGACCTGGGATGAATATTTTATGGGGGTTGCGAAGCTTTCCGGCCTCCGTTCCAAGGATCCCCATACACAGGTGGGAGCCTGCATTGTCAGCTCGGACAACAAGATTCTGTCCATGGGCTACAACGGGTTTCCCATCGGATGTTCCGATGATGAGTTTCCTTGGGCAAGGGAGGCGGAAGATCCGCTGAAGAGTAAATATCTGTACAGCACACACAGCGAGCTGAACGCGATCCTCAATTATCGCGGAGGAAGCCTGGAGGGGGCAAAGATCTATGTCACCCTGTTTCCATGCAATGAGTGTGCCAAAGCGATCATCCAGTCCGGGATCCGGACCGTGATCTATGAATGTGACAAATATGCGGACACGGCGGGAGTGATCGCTTCCAAACGAATGATGGACGCGGCCGGTGTAAGGTATTATCATTATCAGCACACCGGAAGAAATGTGGAAATCGACTTATAGATTCAGAGAGGGTTCAGCCTGTATGAGAAAGGTCCGCGAAAGGAATTTTCATACAGGCTGTTATTTCTGCGGACAACGAGCCAAGCGGACATGCTTGCATGTCCATTTGGCGACTGCTGCGTGAGTCAAAAACCCCGTAGCGAACTGCGGGGTTTTTGGCTCGTTATCAGAGAGAAGAGAAAAGGAGTGAGGCAGATTTGAAGATAAAGCTTCCGGCAAGTGTAAAAATGGTCATTGACAGCCTCCAGGCAAAGGGCTATGAAGCCTATGCGGTGGGCGGATGTGTCCGTGACAGCATTCTCGGGAGGGTTCCGGACGACTGGGATATCACCACGTCGGCGACGCCCTATGAGGTAAAGAAAGTATTTCAGAGGACGGTGGATACGGGACTGAAGCATGGAACCGTGACAGTACTTGCAGGCAGTCATGCCCATGAAGTGACAACGTACCGGATCGACGGAGAATATGAAGATTCCCGCCATCCGAAAAGTGTGGAATTTACCAGAAATCTGGAGGAGGATCTGAAGCGCAGGGATTTTACGATCAATGCGATGGCGTACAACGATCAGACCGGGCTGGTGGATCTGTACGGAGGAATGCGGGATCTGCAGAGTAAAACGATCCGCTGTGTGGGGATCGCGAAGGAACGGTTCGGGGAGGATGCGCTGAGGATCCTGCGGGCGGTCCGGTTCAGCGCGCAGCTGGGTTTCCGCATCGACGGGGAGACGGAACAGGCAATCCGGGAACTTGCGCCGACGCTGGAGCATATCAGCGCGGAACGGATTGCGGTGGAACTGACAAAACTGCTGGTTTCCGACCGTCCGGAATATCTGAAGACGGCGTGGGAAACAGGGATCACAAAAGTGATCCTGCCGGAATTTGACCGGCTGATGGAGACGCCGCAGAACAATCCCCATCACTGCTGCAGCGTGGGAGAACATACCCTTATGAGTATGCGTTATGTTCCTGCGGACAAGGTTCTGCGCTGGACGATGCTCCTCCATGATATGGGAAAACCGGAGTGCCGTACGACGGATGAACACGGCGTGGACCATTTCAAAGGCCATGGCAGAGCCAGTGTGGAACTGGCGAAGCAGATCCTGAAAAGGCTGAAATTCGACAATGACACCATTCGAAAGGCTACGGTGCTGATCCAGTGGCACGACTGCAGGATGAACGCAGACGCAAAAGTGATCCGTCGGATCATGAGTAAGGTGACGCCGGAGCTGTTTGAGAAGCTTCTGGATGTACAGTATGCGGATACGATGGCGCAGAGTGAGTACCGGAGAGAAGAAAAGCTGGAACGGATCGAAAAAGTGCGGAAGACCAGTGAAAAGATCCTGGAGGAAAAGCAGTGCATCAGTCAGAAAGACCTGAAACTGAAGGGACAGGACCTGATCGCACTCGGTGTGAAGCCGGGTCCCCTGGTGGGTGAAATCCTGAAAGCGGCTCTGTATGAGGTGCTGGAAGAACCTTCCCGCAATGATCCGGAGATTCTGAAAAAATTTGCGAAGGGTTATCTGAAAAACCGGGAGGAATGACATGAAAGGGATACCGGAACAGATACAAACATGGCTGGACGGCCGTGAGTGGGAAGAAAATGATATCGGAATGTCCGGCTCGCGGGTCCTGACGGCAGAAGACAGAGTGCTGAAAATACAGAGAGTATCCCCGGAGGCGGACAATGAATACCGGGTCTGCCGGTGGCTGGCAAATAAAATACCGGTGCCGGAAATCCTGGCATATGAAATTGTGGGGGACAAAGCCTGCTGTCTGATGACCAGGATTTCCGGAAAAATGATCTGTGAAGATACTTATATGAAAGATCCGGAACGCCTGCTGGAGATTGTCTGTCAGGGGTTGAGAATGCTGTGGGAGATAGACATCACAGACTGCCCCTGCGACAGTACGCTGGACGTCCAGCTGAAGGCGGCAAGATACAATGTGGAAAATGGCCTGGTGGATCTTGATAACGTGGAGGAAGAAACTTTCGGGAAAAATGGATTTTCCGGTCCGGAAGAACTTATCCGGTGGCTGGAAACGAACCGTCCCCCGGAAGAACCTGTCTTTTCCCACGGAGACTTCAGTATGCCCAATGTTTTCGCGGACGGGGACCGGATCAGCGGGTTTATTGATCTGGGAAAAGCAGGAAAGGCAGACCGCTGGCAGGATCTTGCGATCTGCTACAGAAGCCTGAAACATAACTTTGAAGGAAGGTATAACGGAGGTTTTCCATATCCGGGCTACCATCCGGATATGCTGTTTGAAAAGCTGGGAATCCGTCCGGATCGGGAGAAACTGAAATATTATCTTCTGTTGGATGAACTTTTTTGAGTGTGTTTGAAAATTCATTCCTGCTGTCAGCGCGACTCGTTTTTGAGAAGTTGTCCAAAATCAGTCAGCGCAGCCCGCTGTTTGCGGCGGAATATTGTCAGGAGAAGGAGACTTCAAATGAAAGATGAAAGAAAAACGCAAGTAAGAAATAACTATGAATATGCGAAAGAAAAAATTCGCCCGGAATTTCTGAAATACGATCAGGAGACAATGATCCGGCGGTTTCAGCTGAAACACGATCCGGATTATATCTACCTTCCCTTTGTGGGCTCGGAATACCGGATCAGCCGTCAGACGGGAGAGGTGGAACGCCTGCTTTCCGGCTGTCAGGCACCGGAGCACGGAAACGATGCGGAAAAAATACAGACGGAGCAGGCGGATTATATGGAAACCCTGTCGATCTATGACATTCTTTGTTATTCAAAACCAGATGCGTCGCTCACCGGCCGCTGGTGTCTGGTCAACAGCCTTCCCGGCGTAGGGCAGAACAATGGTCTTGGAGACAATACCGTAACCGGTGATGCCGGATATTTTGACCAATATCCGGACGCCTACCGCGCAGCCTGCCGGGAACTGGGCGGAACCGAAGTTGTCTGCGGCGACATTGGTTTTGAGATTCCAGTCTATCCATTTTTTCCGCTGCGCCTGCGGTTTTACCTTTCCGACGAAGAGTTTCCGGCACAGCTGTCCGTGCTCTTCGATGAGCATACTCTGGAATATATGCACTATGAAACCACCTATTATGTGGTAAACTGTCTGATGCGCGCGATCCGGGAGAAGATGAAACGGTACCTTTAAACGGTGCCTTTGAGGAAAAACGGGATTCTGGATGCCGTTCCGCGCATTTGTGGAGCTTCGGCAGCATACCGGCATATCGCGCTGCGAAAGCGTTGTCTTCGGCACATCGCTTTTCCAAATGGCTGATGGAAATCTGTGTGGTAATGTGGTTCCAGTATTCTTCGTCTGCGTGCGGCAAATGCGGGAGTTGATCCGCACACATCAAATTGTCTGTGTGGATATCCGCAAGCGCCGCCGCAGTCTTTCTTTTCCACAAGTTCGTATCCTGCGGGATGGATTCCGAGGTGCGAACATCCTGCATGATAAACCATGCCCTTTCCTTTGTTTCATTTCCATCGGTATACGAAAAGGGAGAGTGTGCCCGTTTTTGGTCTGTGAGCGTCTGCATGACCATTCTTTCCGGTAAAACGGCATACTTGCAGACAAAACTTCCTGTTTTGCCATCGGAAAACGTGCAGTTCAGCCGGACCAGTTTTGCGCCGGAATACCCTTGTTCATCCGGGTACATGGAAACCGGGGTAACGGAAGCCAAGGGTGCCTTCCCCATCTGTTTTGATAATGTGTCTGCTAATTGGAAAATAAATGAGGATTTAATCATATAAGGCTTCCCATGTTTCTGACTGCATTGCCTTGAAACACATTTCTATCTGTTCTCTGTTATTTTTTTCTTCTGCAAGACAAGGCAATTCATCAATAGAAAAATAATCAAAACCTGTCGTTTCAATATTGGAAACAAACTCCCCGCCTATCACTTCACATTGCATAAATATTTTACATACCTTATAGGCGTAAATGGGAAGATTATGCTTTTCTCTGTCTTGAACTGCGATGATCCGTTTCACTCTGATATCAAGTCCCGCTTCTTCTTTCACTTCCTTTATCGTATTTTCCTCAACGGAAACATTCACGTCTACCCAGCCGCCGGGCAGTGCCCAGGTACCGTTTGCTTCATGTACAAGCAAGATCTTTCCACCTTTAAAGATAGCCGCGCGTGTATCTATTTTAGGTGTTTGATATCCTACATCACTGCAGAATAAGTCTTTTACCTTTTCAAGTGGTATTTCTGACTGATAACTGATCATTTCTGCGGATATTTCTCTGATACGCTCATATCTTTCACGGTCATAGTTATCTTTACCATAAAATAAACCTGCCTGTGCTAAGCTTTGAAGTTCAACTGCCCATTGCAGCCATTTTTCGTTTTTCTCCATAAGATCATTCCTCCCTTTTGGAAACGATCATTCCAAAAGGGGGCATGTTTTATGTCCATTATTTCCGGTTTTACTCCCCATAACATTTTTTCCGGCGCGTCCGCATACTTATAGAAAGACGATAACGCAAAGGAGGAGCTTTTCTTGTACGATAATGGAGTGGGGGTATTAAGTCAGTATGGCCTGACGGCAATCACAACCTGCAAAGGCCGGGGAGCTATGCTGTGTGAGACGGAGACAGGATGGAAAAGCATCCAGGAATTTGGAGGAGCCAGAAACAAACTGGAGCTGCAGTGCCAGTTGCAGGAACAGCTGATGCGCTCCGGGGCGGTGCAGACGGACTGTCCGCTGCGGAACGAGACAGGCGAGCTGGTTTCCCAGGGAGAGGACGGCCTGTTCTATGTGGTCAGGGAATGGCATCCCGGAAAGGAATGCGATACGCGCAGCATTCCGGAGATCCGAAGGGCTGCGTCCGCAATGGCGCGTCTACATAAGGCAGCCTGTCTGCCGCTGCAGAAAGAGTATGAAAAGGAATCTCTGATCAGCGAGTGCGTCAGACATAACGCGGAGATCCGGAAGATTAAAAAATATATTTCCAAAAAGCAGAAAAAGAATACGTTCGAGAAACTGCTCCTTGGAAGCGCGGATGAATTTCTGGAACAGGGGGAGGCTGCGGTGGAGGAACTGAAGCAGTCGGACTATGAGCAGCTTCGGGAACAGGCACGCGTGAGGGGAAACATCTGCCATGGCGAGTTCAATCAGCACAACATCCTCTTCAGCGGCGGCCAGGATACCGTGATCCATTTCGATAAGTGGAACTTTGATCTGCCGGAGGCAGATCTCTATCATTTTATGCGGAAGATTCTGGAAAAACACAGCTGGGACCTGCAGATCGGTTCAGAAATCCTCTCCGCCTACGAAAAAGTGCAGCCGCTTCAGGCGTCCGAACGGCAGAATCTCCGTCTGCGTCTGTCCTATCCGTGGAAATACTGGAAGCTTGCCAACCATTATTATGGGGGAAATAAGGCGTGGATTTCCCAGAAAAATATCGAAAAGCTGGAGCAGATCAAATCACAGAAGAAAAACTGGCTAAATTTTATAAAAAATATGGATTTCTAAATGGATTTTTGGTAGAATGTAACTTAAAAGGAAAAGAAAACCTGAAAGCATTTAGGAAATCATTGGAGGTACGAAATGGATTACAAAGAAATCTACGAATCATGGTTAAACAATCCTTATTTCGATGAGGACACAAAAGCAGAACTGCGCGCGATCGCAGATGACGAAAATGAGATAAAGGAGCGTTTCTACACAGAGCTTGAGTTCGGTACCGCAGGCCTGCGCGGTGTGATCGGTGCAGGTACCAACCGTATGAATATCTACGTTGTGCGCAAGGCGACTCAGGGTCTGGCGAATTATATCGCTTCTGTGAACGGACAGAGCAAGGGGGTTGCGATTGCTTACGACTCCCGTCATATGTCCCCGGAATTTGCCAATGAAGCAGCTCTTTGCCTGGCTGCCAATGGAATCAAGGCTTATATCTTTGAAGCTTTACGTCCGACTCCGGAACTTTCCTACGCAGTAAGAAAGCTGGGCTGCATTGCGGGAATCAACATTACCGCAAGCCACAATCCGCCGGAATATAACGGTTACAAAGTATACTGGGAGGACGGCGCGCAGATCACTCCGCCGCATGACACCGGTATTATGGCTGAGGTAAAAGCAATCACCGATTACAGCACACTGAAGACCATGTCCAGAGAGGATGCGGAAAAAGCCGGACTGTACGAAGTGATCGGACAGGCGATCGACGATTCCTATATCGAGGAGCTGAAGAGCCAGGTACTCCATATGGATTCCATCAAAGCAATGGCAAAAGAACTGAAGATCGTTTATACACCGCTCCATGGAACCGGAAATATCCCTGCACGCCGCGTGCTGAAAGAGCTGGGATTTGAGAATGTCTATGTGGTTCCGGAGCAGGAACTGCCGGACGGCAATTTCCCGACGGTAAGCTATCCGAACCCGGAAGCGGCAGAGGCGTTTGAACTGGGACTGAAGCTGGCAAAAGAAGTGGATGCAGACCTGGTACTGGCTACCGACCCGGATGCGGACCGTCTCGGTGTTTATGTGAAAGATTCCAAGACTGGAGAATACCATCCGCTGACCGGAAATATGTCCGGATGCCTGCTGGCTGATTATGAGATCGGACAGAAGAAAGAACTGCAGGGACTGCCGGAAGACGGCGCGCTGATCAAGACCATCGTTACCACCAATATGGCGGACGCGATCGCAAGATATTATGGCGTGCGCCTGATCGAGGTGCTGACCGGATTCAAATTTATCGGACAGCAGATCCTGGGCTTTGAGACCAGCGGAAAAGGTACTTATCTGTTCGGATTTGAGGAGAGTTACGGCTGCCTGATCGGAACACACGCAAGAGACAAAGACGCGATCGTTGCGACGATGGCTCTCTGTGAGTGTGCGGCATATTATAAGACGAAAAACATGACCCTGTGGGATGCGATGATCGAGATGTACGAGCGTTACGGCTATTACAAGGACAGCGTTAAATCCATTACCCTGAAGGGCATCGAAGGACTGGCGAAGATCCAGGAGATCATGGATACACTGAGAAAGAATCCGCCGACTCAGGTAGGCGATTACAAAGTGACATCTTTCCGCGATTACAAGGAAGACAAGATCACAAATCTGGAGACCAAAGAGGTATGCCCGACAGGTCTTCCGAAGTCCAACGTTCTGTACTTCGATATGACCGACGACGCATGGCTTTGCGTTCGTCCGTCCGGAACAGAGCCGAAGGTAAAATTCTACTATGGAATCAAGGGAACTTCTCTGGAGGATGCAGATGCGAAGTCTGAGAAACTCGGCGAAGAAGTTCTTGCCATGATCGATAAAATGATGTGATGAGAAAAGAAAATCATACTTTGCAGGCGGGCAGCGAAAGCTGCCCGTCTGTGAATCAGGGAGAAAAACAGCAGGCGATGAAGCGCCTGGGAGAATTATACGATGTGGTGCAGGCGCTGCGCGGGGAAAACGGCTGTTCCTGGGACCGGGCGCAGACGCACACTTCACTGAAGCCCTTTCTGATCGAGGAAGCTTATGAGACCGTGGATGCGGTCACCATACAGGAAAACGGCGGCGGAACCGCGGAACTGCAGGAGGAACTGGGAGATCTGCTGTTTCAGGTGATGCTGCACAGTGAGATCGGGCGTCAGGAAGGCACGTTCACGCTGGCGGATGTTGCCGGCGGGATCAGCCGTAAGATGGTCCACCGCCATCCTCATGTGTTTCCGGACGACGAAGGCAGGAAGGAAAAGCGGGACTGGGATGCGCTGAAACGGGAAGAGAAGCCGGCGGAGACACCGCAGGAGGAAATGGACCGGATTCCTCATTGTTTTCCGGCGCTGCTGCGGACCCAGAAGGTGCAGAAAAAGCTGGAGAAATACGACGGAACCGGCGCGGACCGGGAAATATCCTGTCAAAGAGCACAGGAATTGCTGCGCGAAGTGATGGAAGCCGCTGACGACCGGAAAGCCGCCAAATCCGGAGGAGAACTGCTCTATGAGATCTGCAATCTGCTGCGCCTGTCGGGAGTGAACGGGGAGCAGGCTTTGAAGGATACGCTGGAAGCAAGGCTGGATGACAGGAGGAAGCAGTCCGGCTGATCCTGGATTTTTGTTTCACACCGCACGAAAACACTTCGTGGGACAGAGGCAGTAAATACACAGAACTGGCTGAACTGTTACGGAAAATCTAACAAAAATGTCTCGTAAATGTGTATTTTTCTTGACAAACAGATGCGTTAGGTATATAAATATGGAGAGAGTTATTCTTAACGTATTTACGGTGTCTGCAAGTATAAGTGCAGTCCGAATGTTAATACTAGTGACATCCGATGGAAACAGTAAGATTTTCAAGCGGATGGGACTGGTTTTGAGATCGGCCGTATGGTCCGGAAAAAATCGTGGCCCGTGATTTTGCCAGGAAGAAGAAACCGGCGGCTGGAAAACAATCGTAAGAAAGAAAACACAGGAGGAATTATACTCATGAACAAAACAGAATTAGTTGCAGCTATGGCTGAACAGACCAATTTATCCAAGAAGGATGTAGAGGCAGCATTAAAAGCATTTATCGATGTTGTAGCTGAAGAATTAAAGAAAGGTGAGAAAGTTCAGCTGGTAGGCTTTGGTACCTTCGAAGTTTCCGAGAGAGCAGCTAGAGAAGGAAGAAATCCGCAGACTGGCGAGACCATGCAGATCAAAGCTTCCAAGACTCCGAAATTCAAAGCAGGAAAAGCTTTAAAGGATATGATGAACTAATGAAAGATTTATGAGATTAGATAAATTTTTAAAGGTTTCCAGGCTGATCAAGCGCCGCACGGTAGCCAATGAGGCATGCGACGCAGGACGTGTTCTGATCAACGACCGTCCGGCGAAGGCGTCGGCACAGGTAAAGGCCGGTGATGTTCTGGAAATCCAGTTCGGCAGCAAGGCTGTCAAGGTGGAAGTCCTGAATGTACAGGAGACCGTAAAAAAAGAAGAAGCACAGGAACTGTACCGTTACCTGTAGTATAAAAGAAAAAGCCCTTTCATATAATGGAACACAGACCATTATAGGGAGGGCTTTTTTGTATGGAACCGGGAACCGCAAGATCACATGAGCTGAAGTTTCAGGACCGGGCGCAGGGGAAGATGACGGGGATTTCCGATGTATATAGTTTTGACGACCATGAGATCCTGCTGGCGACAACGGCAGGCATGCTGACCATCCGCGGAAAGGGGCTGCATGTGAGCCGGCTCTGTCTGGAGGAGGGGGAGGTCGATGTAGAAGGGCAGATCGACAGTCTGATCTATTCCGACTCGGGAAGAAAAAATCAGAAGGACAAGGCGCTTCTGGCGCGGCTGTTCCGCTGAAATGAGCCAGTATATGAGCCATGAGCTGACCGCGTTTGCCCGGGCGTTTTTTCATGGCGCGGTGCTTGTGTGGGTCTATGACTGTCTGACCATCTGGCGGCTGGCGAGAAAGAGCGGGCGGGTGGCGGTGGATCTTCGGGATCTGCTGTTCTGGATTTTTGCGGCTCTTTACAGTTTCCGGTACTTCTATACGGTCAGCAGCGGAAGCCTGAGGGTGTATCTTTTTGCGGGAATGTTCCTGGGCGCTTTGGCATGGAAGTACTCTCTGAGCCCGATTTATGTCAGGTTTGGTACAAAAGTGCTGAAAATCATCGGGAGAATCCTGAATATTCCACGAAAAGCACTGAAAAATCTGAGAAAAAGGTTGAAATTTAAACTGGAGAAATGTAGAATAAGACTATATCGTCCTTTGCATCCTGAAATTCGAAGGAAAGGAAAAGAAAAAAGGACAGAACGAACGGTAAAAAGAAGCAGAAGAACGAGGCAGAAGAGCAAAGCAGGGGTTCCGGAGGGGAAAAAGTATGAGTAATAAGAAAAAAAGCTCCCGTAAGAGAGCAAGGAGAATGCGCGGCCGGGAAAAGAGAGCGCTGCTCGTGATGGGATTGATCGTAGGTTCCGTGGGGATCACGCTGACGGTGCGGGGCAATGCGCTGAACCAGCAGATCCAGCAGAACAGTCTGAAAGAAAGCGCGCTGGAGCAGCAGTTGGAGGATGAAACCAAGAGAACGGAAGAGATCCAGGAGCTGGAGCAGTATATGCAGAGCGATGAGTACATAGAAAAGATTGCCAGGGAAAAACTGGGACTGCTGAAGGAAAATGAGATCCTGTTCCGGGAACAATAGTTTTTTGGCATGACGGTGCGGCGGACGGAACGGCTGCCCGGGGACGGACACGTTCGGGGATTTTGACGAAAAGTTTTTCCGGCGCCTGTCCTGCTTTCGACATAGTTTTATAGAGAAAACGGTTATAATACTCCCTTGAGAAAGAATGTGGGAAAGGGGAGTTGTTGAAATGCCGGAATGGGTAGTTGCCATGTTCATGATCGGCCTGGTGCTGGTTGTCAGGGACATGGCAAAAACTGTTTTTGAGGCCAGAAGGAGCAGGCGGGAAGTGGCGGTCTACGACAACCATCCGCAGAAGGTGCGGATGGAACGGTATGCGGATTCGTTCCAGTCTCTGGCGGACACTTTTTACCGTATGCCGCGCAAAAGAGAACATCTGACCAGGGATCAGGTGGAGCAGATCCTGGATGGTCAGAGAGAAAAACTGTGTGAACGATGCCCGAAGGCTTCCTGGTGCTGGGAACAGTACTACCATCTGACGACGCAGCAGTGTATGGAGATTCTGGAAGCCTTCGCCTCAGGTGACGAACAGCAGCAGGATCTGGCAAAAAGCGACTGGATTTCTCACTGTCTGAGCGGGGCGCGTTTTCTGGAACTGCTGTACACGGAATACGCGAAAGTCCGGCAGAACATGATCTGGAACAACAAGCTGATCGAAAACCGGCTGGCGGTGGCGGAGCAGCTGAATGAGGTGGCGAGGATCATGAACAGCACAGCCCAGGACATTTACAGCCTGAACAGTGTGCCGGAGGAATTGGAAGAAAAAGTGAAAAAGAAGCTTCGCAGGAACGGAGTCATTGTCCAGAAAATGTGGCTGCAGGAAAAGCCCCAGGAGCATCTGCAGATCTATATGACTATGCGGGCAAAAAAGGGATGCCAGATGACCCTGCACCGGATCGCTGAACTTCTGTCGGAACTGTGTGACGCCAGAATGGTGGCGGTGCGGGACGGCGCCGCAGTGCTGAATCAGGAATTGCAGACGGTTTTGTTTATGGAAGACACAGGCTTCCAGGTGCTGCACGGATCGGCGCGGGTGACGAAGGATGATGAGAGCATCTCCGGAGATAATTATGGCTGTATCTATGAGGACGGGCGCTTCATCCTCTGTCTTTCCGACGGCATGGGTTCCGGCCTTGACGCCAATCGGGAGAGCGAGACGGTCGTGGAGTTGTTTGAACAGTTTCTGCGCTCCGGATTTTCCAGGGAGACAGCGGCGAGGATGATCAATTCCGCGCTGGTGCTCCAGCGGGGCGACGGAATGTTTTCTACCGTGGACCTCTGTTCCATTGACCTTTACAGCGGAGTGTGCAGTTTTCTGAAAGCGGGCGCCGCGGCGACCTTTATCCGGCGGGATACCTGGGTGGAAAGCATTGTCTCCACCAGTCTGGCGGCGGGACTCATGCAGCAGATGGATTTCGATACGGCTTCCAGGAAACTGTACGACGGAGACTACCTGATCATGGTGACCGACGGTGTGTTGGACGCGCTGGAATTCGGGCGGGAGGAAGAAGTGATGAAAGAACTGATTCTGGAAATCTCTGCCCAGGAGCCAAAGGAATTTGCCAGGGAGCTGCTGGAGCATGTCCTGCGTCTCGGCGGTTATCGCGCCAAGGACGACATGACGGTGCTGGCGGCGCGCATCTGGAGAAAATAGAAAGTGATCGGGTAACAGTTCAGCCTTGCTGAACCGTTACCTGCAAAATCCATTTAAAATCGCCTTCGGCGATGGGATTTTGCACTCCTGAA
>PPYE01776151.1_pt1 | contig 59566 bp, 55 predicted proteins | sample 1559881 | NCBI WGS metagenome assembly PPYE01 (sample SAMN08240022, study PRJNA423297) | Human gut metagenome, whole genome shotgun sequencing project.
GGAGGGGCAGCGGTGGGCCGTCCAGCAGGCCGGGGCCCTGCTGGAGGGCAGCCCCCGCCCCAATCTGGAGGCCGTGCGGGAGCTGGACCGGGCCATGATCCAGAGAAACCTCTCTCCCGGCGGCTGCGCTGATTTGCTGGCAGCGTCATATTTTTTATACTTTATATCAAATTGAAGACCTCACTGATCTGAACAAGCAATTGTCATTGTTCCAGTCAGCCGGGAACATTTTGAGCCAGAAACCATTGCGCTGCAATAGTTTCTGGCTTTTATATTGGTATAGCTTCAGTGAACAGAACCACCATCTCTGTTGGCGAGTATAAAAAAGTTTTAACTGCAGGACACGAGTGAAGCAAGTTGGTAAATAGCAACCGTACAATGTGAGAAAAATCATAATAACAAGTAGAATGCTATTTTAATAGCGGTGGAGCAAGTGATACAGGAGAAAAGTTTCAGTGTGCCTTGATATGCCGGCCAGTAACGGTCCCTTATAGGACCTGCTCAAGCCTCCGACTTAACCCGAGGTTTTGACTTAGCTTACTATAAAAATATAAACAGGGCATAACCAAAGTATAGAACATGTAATAAACGAGATCTGTCCCCCTGTTATGCCACTGGGGCATTCTTTCTCCGGTTGCCAGGAAAGGAGATTACATGGGACGCTCTAAATAGCTAGGTGCAACTGTTTGATATCTATATACCCGGATTTCAACAAAAAATTTGAAATTGAGATTAGGGGAAAGTATTTATGCGAGATACAAAAGAAAATGCTATTCGTAATGGAAGCAATCGAGCAAAGGAAAACCCTGATCTGGCTGAATTGGGTCGAAATATTCAATCGTGGCGTGAACGGGCTGGAATGACACAGGAGGCTCTGGGCCTAGAAATTGGAGCGGATAAGGGTAAGATTTCCCGGTACGAATCTGGCCAGATGATAATGAAAGTAGACCGTCTTTTTCAAATTGCTGAAGTACTTCAAGCACCTTTAGATGAACTGTGTCCAAAATGGTTATGCAGAGAAGAACAGATTGGTCCCAGACTATACAAACTTGCAAAAATAATACATACACTTCCAGCAGAAACGCAAACGATTTTTTTCTGTGCGACAGAGGCAATGGCGGTCGGCCTTCAGGCAGGTGAATAAGCAGAACAGTTGCCGTTTATGGGAGCAAATCGTACAGATCTTGTGAGAAAGGCCAGAGAGGAAAAGGCAGCACGGATGCTGTCTTTTCCTCTCTGGCCCCTCATTTTGGAAAATACCGCAGCAGAATTTTTAGAACAAATGTGCTATAATCATACCCATAAAAGAAGGGTGGGGAGGCTTCACTATGGCCATTGAAAACGGCGAATGGATCATGCGGGGCATGGACTGGGACGACGCTGCCCGCATCCAAAGCTGGGAGGAGCTCATTCGCTGGATCGATGAGATCGGCTTCCTGCCCCTGTTCCAAAACGAGATAGACGGCTTCTCCGTGGAGGAAAACACCGCTGATCTCTATTGGTGGACCGGAGACCCGGTCCAGGACCCCTGGGAGTGGCGCGCACTTATCGCCCGCAGCGGCCGGGTGGCCTACGGCAAATTTTTCGGCAAACGGGCCGGCTTCATCTCCAAAGCCTGGTTCCCGCACTTTGCCAACTGGCGTCGGGATGGCTATGACTTCGACAGCCGGTGGGAGGACGAGCGGGCCACCATGCGTCAGAAGCGGATCATGGACCGCTTTCTGGAGCAGGAGGAGTGGTTTTCCTCCGATTTGAAGCGGCAGGCCGGATTCGGAAAAGGCGGAGAGAAAAATTTTGAGGCCACGGTCACAGACCTCCAGATGGGAGGCTATCTGCTCATCCGGGACTTCCGCCAGCGGATCAACAAGAAGGGCGTGCCCTATGGCTGGCCCATCTCCGTCTACACCACCCCGGAGGCCCTGTGGGGTTATGATCACATCACCTCCGCCTACTCTTTGGACCCAAAGGAGTCCAAAGCGCTGGTCTACGCGCAGGTGCGAAAGAACTTCCCGGAGGCTGCGCCGGAGACGCTGGATGCCGTGCTGGGATGGACTCAATAACGGGACTGTATCCGTGATATACTAAAAACAAGGAGGGTGAAGGATCATGAAGGAACGGACCTACGTCTGCTGTGATTTGAAATCATTTTACGCCAGCGTAGAGTGCGTGGAGCGAGGCCTGGACCCCATGATCACCAATCTGGTGGTGGCGGACCAGCGCCGCACGGACAAGACCATCTGCCTGGCCGTCTCCCCCTCCCTGAAAGCCTACGGCATCCCGGGCCGCGCCCGGCTTTTTGAGGTGGTGCAGAAGGTGACGGAGGTCAACGCCCGGCGGAAGTGGAACGCCCCCGGCCACCAGCTCACCGGCTCCTCCTGGCACGACCCAGAAGTGCAGAAGAATCCCGCTCTGGCCCTGGACTACATCGTGGTTCCGCCCCGGATGGCCCACTATATCGACTGGAGCACCAAGATCTACAGCGTCTATCTGAAGTATATCGCTCCGGAGGACATCTACCCCTACTCTATCGACGAGGTGTTCATGGACCTGACCAACTACCTGGACACCTACAAGATGACCGCCCGGGAGCTGACCCGAACCATCATCCTGGACATTTTAAAGACAACCGGCATCACTGCGGCGGCGGGCATGGGCACCAATCTGTACCTGGCCAAGGTGGCCATGGACATCGTGGCCAAGCATGTCCACCCGGACAAGGACGGGGTGCGCATCGCCAAGCTGAATGAAATGACCTACCGGCGGCTTCTCTGGGACCACCGACCTCTCACCGATTTCTGGCGGGTGGGCAAGGGTTATGCGACGAAACTGGAGGCCCATGGGCTGTACACCATGGGGGACGTGGCCCGGTGCTCCATCGGGAAACCGGGAGAGTACCACAATGAGGAACTGCTGTATAAGCTGTTCGGTATCAACGCGGAAATTCTCATCGACCACGCTTGGGGCTGGGAGCCCTGCACCATCGCGGACGCGAAGGCGTACAAGCCGGAGAATAAGAGCATCGTCTCCGGCCAGGTGCTCCAGTGCCCCTATGACTTCCAGAAAGCCCGCCTGGTGGTGCGGGAGATGGCGGACGCTTTGGCCCTGGACCTGGTGGACAAGGGGCTGGTGACCAATCAGCTGGTCCTCACCGTGGGCTATGACCGGGAAAACCTGGACAATCCCAGCCGGGCCGCCCAATATAAGGGCCCTGTCACCGCCGACCGATATGGGCGGAAAATCCCCAAGCACGCGGTAGGGACGGAGAATTTTCCTTACACATCTTCGGCCAACGACCTGCTGAGAGCGGTCACCGCCCTCTATGACCGGATTGTGGACGAGAATCTGCTGATCCGCCGCGTGAGCATCAGCGCCAACAAACTGTTGGACGAGGCCAACGCTCCCAAAGAAGAAGCGGAGCAGCTGGACCTGTTCACCGACTACGCCGCCAAGGAGCATCAGGAGCAGGAAGACAGGGTTGCCCACGCCAGGGAGCGCAAGCTCCAGGAGGCCATGCTGGACATCAAGAAAAAGTACGGCAAGAACGCCATCCTCAAGGGTATGAACCTGGAGGAAGGCGCCACCGCCCGGGAGCGGAATCGGACGATTGGAGGGCATCAGGCATGAGTGGGAAGTACGACGATATACTTCACCTGCCCCATCCCACCTCCGCTAGACACCCGCGAATGCCCATCTCGGAGCGGGCGGCCATCTTCAGCCCCTTCGCCGCCCTCAGCGGCCACGCGGGGGCCATTGCGGAGACAGCCCGCCTGACGAAGCAGAAGATGGAGCTGGACGAGGACACCAAGGCGGAGCTGGACCGGCGACAGGCGGTTCTGCTGGAGCATATTGCGGAACAGTCAGAAATCACGGTCACCTGGTTCCAGCCGGATGAGCGGAAGGACGGCGGGGCTTACCTTACGGCTACCGGGCGGCTAAAAAAGCTGGACGAGATCCAGAGAGTGCTGGTCCTGACGGACAGGACGGAAATTCCGCTGGACGATGTAGCTTGGATCAGGAGCGATCATTTTCAAGAGCAGGAGTAAACTAAACAAGAGTAAATCGAAACGGGAGCGCATCACAAACGGTACGCTCCCGTTCCGGTTTTCTGGAGACAATAGGCGCACATCGCCGGAAAGGAGAAACCCATGAACATCCGCAAGCCCACAGACTATAGCTCCATGTATGTAGCACTGGATCAGCTCATGGAAACGACCATACCACAGGTAGAGCTATACTTCGAGATGGGACGAGTTATCTGTGCCAGATCGGAAAAGGGGGCAGCAGTGGCCGCTTCAGAGTATCTGCAGGCCACATACCCGGACACCACGGGTTTCTCCCCCCGTAACCTGCGCCGGATGAGGGAGTTCTTCCGCACTTACGAAAATAATCCCAAACTGGCAAAGCAGGCCATGCGGATTAGCTGGACACAGAATGTAGTCATTCTAGAGGCAGAGCTGACAATGGAAGAACGCACCTGGTATCTGCGGGCGGCAGAGCAGTTCAGCTGGTCCAAGAAGGAACTGAATGATCAGATCCGTGCCTCCGCACATCTGGAATCCGCCCTCGACGATGCCGATGGAATGTGCTATACTGATCGGGAAGAAACGGTTCAGGAGTGCGAGAAACAGGATGACAAGGATACTTTTTGTGTGTCATGGAAATATTTGCAGAAGCCCAATGGCCGAGTTTGTGATGAAAAACTTGGTGAAAAAGGCGGGATTGGAGAAGGAAGTCCACATCGAATCAGCGGCTACCAGCCGGGAGGAGATCGGCAATCCTGTGTATCCTCCCGCCCGGCGGAAGCTGGCCCAGCACGGGATAGACTGTACTGGCAAAACGGCCCGCCTGCTTCAAAACAGCGACTACGATCAGTACGATCTGCTGATTGGGATGGATCGGGAAAATCTCCACGATATGTACCGCATCTGCGGCGGCGATTTCGATGGGAAGATGCACCTCTTGATGGAGTACACAGGGAAGCCCAACCAGGAGGTAGCCGATCCCTGGTACACCGACGATTTCGAGGCTACCTGGAGGGATGTGTTGGCAGGGTACCAGGGAATTTTAAAGGAAATGGGGAAACACCAAGATGGATAAGCTGGTCGTCCGTGGAACGGAAATCAATGTGCAGTGGAATCCCAATCGGGATGACTATATCAGTCTGACCGATATTGCCCGCATCAAGGACAGCGACAACCCCAGATATATTATCCAAAACTGGATGCGCAATCGAAATACGATTGAATTTCTCGGGGTCTGGGAGAGCCTCTACAATCCCGATTTTAACCGTGTCGAATTCGATGCGTTTAGAAGTCAGGCCGGTTTGAACAGCTTTGTGATGACACCTCAAAAATGGATTGAGGCCACCCACGCGATTGGAATCACAGCAAAGGCTGGCAGGTACGGTGGGACATATGCACACAAGGAGATTGCATTTGAGTTTGCATCCTGGATCTCAGTGGAATTCAAGCTGTATTTGGTCAAAGAGTTTGAACGATTAAAGAGTGAAGAGCTCAGACAGCTTGGGTGGGACATCAAGAGAAATCTTGCAAAGATTAACTATCGAATCCATACTGATGCAATTAAAGAAAACTTGATTCCACCAGAATTGACGCCCTATCAAATTTCTCTGGTATACGCAAGCGAAGCAGATGTCCTAAATATGGCACTGTTTGGAATGACTGCAAAACAGTGGCGGGATGCGAATCCCGATAAAAAAGGAAACATTCGGGACTATGCAAATGTATCTCAGTTGGTCTGCCTTTCCAATTTAGAGAATCTAAATGCGGTATTTATCAACGAAGGGATATCGCAGCCGGAGCGGCTTGCTAAATTAAACGCCATCGCCATTAGCCAGATGAAAGTACTAACAGAGGACCATAGAATTCTTCAGCTTGATACTGGTGAAGCGAAGTAGGTTTGTTCAAAAAGAGATATGTCCTACAATCCCGCATTGGTGATTTATAACTCAGCGTTTAAAAATATCTAGATTGTAGCGGTCCACCAAAAAAGAAGAGACAACCGTTGGTTGTCTCTTCTTTTTTGGTTTCGCCGCCGCAGGCGGCTCAACCCAAGGGTAATTCAAAATGCTCGGGCGAAGTGAATTCGCCCTCCGCCAAGATTTTGCTGGCGCAAAATGCTTGTACGGCGCAAAAGCGCCGGTTTTACTATCTGCGGGACATTTCACTTGTGACGCGCCACTCGGCGCGTTTTTTTTGTTTCGCCGCCGCAGGCGGCTCAACCCAAGGGTAATTAAAATGCTCGGTGGAAGTGAATTCCACCTCCGCCAAGATTTTGCGTCGCAAAATGCTTGTACGGCGCAAAAGCGCCGCCCCCTGCCCTCACATGAAGTTTGCGAACACCGACGCGCCGGCGACCGTAAGAAGTCCCGCCACAACGATCGACAGGCCGCTCATTGCGCCCTCGACCTCGCCAAGCTCGATGGCTTTGGCCGTACCCAGCGCGTGCGCGGCCGAGCCGATGCCGACGCCCTTCGCAATGGGGTCGGTGATATGAAAGAGCCTGCACACCGCCACGGCGGTCACATTGCCGAAAATGCCCGTGATGATGATCATGGCGACCGTCAAGGTCACATAGCCGCCGAGCTCTTCCGAAACGCCCATGCCGATGGCCGTGGTGATGGACTTGGGGAGCAGCGTCACATATTCCTCGTGCGAAAGGTGAAAGAGTCTGCTCATCATAAGCACGCTGCACAGCGTGGTGACAACACCCGCAAAAATACCGGCAAAGATGGCCTTGTAGTTCTGCCGGAGGAGGGCGAGCTTTTCATAGAGCGGCACGGCAAGGCAGACGGTCGCGGGTGTCAAAAGATAGCTGAGGTACTTTGCGCCCTCGTAATATACGTCATAGTCGATGCGCGCGGTCACAAGCAGCGCGATGGTCACGGCGACGGAGATAAGAAGCGGGTTGCAGAGCGCAAGCCTGCACTTTTTTTGCAGCAGCACGCCGAGGCCGTAGGAAACAAGGCTCACCGAAACGCCGAAAAAGACGGACTGTTCAAAAAATGTCATTTCCTGCCCTCCCCTTTTTCGTTTCTTTTCAGCACGCCCTGCGTCACAAGGCCGGACACTGCCATCACGGCAACCGTCGTCACCACGGCGATGACGAGATAGGCAAGGAGATTCTCTTTGATGACGCTCCACGAGGCCATCAGCCCCACGGCGGCGGGAATGAACATCAGGGGCATGATCTCGATGAGAAAGCAGGCCGTGTCGCGCACGGCGTCAAGCTTGATGATCCCCGTCAGCAGGCAGACAAGCATCAGCACAAGGCCGTAGATGCTCGCCGGCACAGGCAGCGGCAGAAGATAATTGAGCAGCTCTCCTGCAAAGGAAACCAGCAGGATCATGGCAAATTGTTTGACGTATTTCATCGTATTTCCCTTCTTTGCATGATACCGTCTCATTGTACGGCGGCAAAAAAGGGCTGTCAATCGACAAAGGGGCGGAATCTCCGCCCCTTTGCCCTTATAAAAGTGGAATATTTTCAAAAAGAATGTCGAGCAGCTTGTCGCCGTGCGGGACGTCGGGGCCGTTCATGCCGTTTTCTTCGGTGTAGGTCACACCGCGCTTCGTATCCACGCGGCTGTCATACAGAATAAACGGGACCGGCGAGCCCTCGTGCTGCTTCGTGCGTACGAACGTTCTGTGGTCGCTGATGATGAGAAGGCGATATTCCATCTTCGCCTCGTCCATCTTCCCGAGCAGCGGCGTGATGAGGCGGCTGTCGAGCCATTCGATGGCCTGGATCTTATTCTTGAGGTCGCCCGCATGCGCGCACTCGTCCGGCGCTTCCAGATGCACGAGCACGAAATCGTGGGAGTTGACCATCTCCCACGCGGCTTCGGCCTTGCCCTCGATGTTGGTGTCGATCTCACCGTTCGCGCCCTCAACATCGACCATGTCAAGGCCGCACATCGCGCCGAGCCCCTTGACCACGGGCACCGCCGCAACGACCGCGCCGCTCTTGCCGTAGCGCTCCTGAAGGCTCGGCAGCTTTGCCGCCTTGCCCTCCGCCCAGAGCCAGATGCCGTTGGCGGGGAGCTTGCCCTCTTTTCTGCGGCGCTCGTTGATAGGTGCGTGCTCGAGCGCCTTGTTGGCAAGGCGCATCAGCGTGAGATACGGCTCGGCCTTTGCCTCGTTGCCGCGGGGGAACACCTGCTTGCACGGGCCCTTGACGCCCTCCCAGTTGGTCTCAAAGTACAGGCCCTCAAAGTCGCCGTGATGGTGGATCAGGATCTGGCGGAACGTCGGCGTTTCGCGCAGCTCCATGTCGTACTTTTTGAGCGCGGCGGCAAAGTCGGGGTCTGCCTTGAGCGTGCGCACGACCTCGAGCGCGTCCTCGCCCTCGATGCAGCCGGCATTGAAGGACACAAAGCCCTTTTCGTCCAGCGGCCCGTCGCCGTCCTCCATCGTCAGCAGGTTGCAGCGGAACACCGCGTCAGTCGGCTCGACCGCAAAGCCGAGGGCAGCGGCCTCCATCGGGCCGCGGCCGTGGAAATGCTTGCTCGGGTCACAGCCAAGGATCGACAGATGCGCAATGTCGCTGCCGACGGAGAAGCCCGGCGGGCAGTTCTGCGCGTGACCGACGACGCCCTGCCGCGCCAGACGGTTGATGGTAGGAATATCGGCAACCTCCAGCGGAGACTTGCCGCCCAGCTGCGGCATGCGCTCATCAGCCATGCCGTCGCCTACAATGATCAGATACTTCATAATGTGCTTTGATCCTCGCTTTCTATGGATTGGTATTGTCAAAAAACGGCGCCCGCTCCGCCGCACAGCGGACAAAGCGGCCTTTCGTTTTTATTCGCTCGCTTTTTTCAGATCGAGAGTTTTCTCATACGCGGCGATCACCGCGTCGAACACGACGCCTCGCATGCCGCCCTCCTCCAGGGTGCGCACCCCCTGAATGGTCGAGCCGCCGGGAGAACAGACACGGTCTTTGAGACTACCGGGGTGCTCGTTCGTTTCAAGCACCATCTTCGCCGTGCCGAGCATCATCTGCGCGGCATACTGCACCGCCGCTGCGCGCGGCAGTCCGCACGCCACGCCGCCGTCGGCCATCGCCTCGAGAAACATGGCGGCAAAGGCCGGACCGCAGCCCGCCACCGCAGAGCCTGCGTCCTGCAATTTCTCTTCGAGCGGGAAGAGCCTGCCCGCGGGCTGCATATAGCGGAGGAATGCCTCGAGCTGTGCCTTTTCGCAGTTTTCGCTGCACGCGTAGAAGATCACGCCCTCGCCCACGGCGGCAGGCATATTCGGCATGATGCGGATCACCGGATAGTCCCCACCGGCAAGCTCCCGAATGCGCGCAATGGTCACCCCCGCCGCCATGCTCACGAGCACGGGGGCGCTGCCGCGCTCTTTGAGCGCGGGGGCGATGCCCGTAAGCATGTCCGCCATCATCTGCGGCTTCACGCCGAGGAAAATGTGGTCTGCCTCTTCTGCGATCATCTTGTTGCCGCTCACCGCCGCACCGATGCGCGCGGCAAGCGCCTCCGCCTTTGCTCTGGTGCGGTTGGCAAGCAGCACCTGCGCCTCGCCGCTTTTCGCGGCGGCGCTCGCCAGTGCGCCGCCCATATTGCCTGTGCCGATAAAACCGATCTTCATGTTGCATTCCCTCTTTTTGCTTCCACCGGCGGTCAAATGACTTTCACCGGTGTAATTTTTTCCCCTATTGTAATACACTCTTGCCCAACAGTCGAGAAAAATTTTTGCAGATTCGTCATTTTTTTTGCAGTGTGTGCCTTTTCTCCCTTTGTTTCCGGCGGGCGGCAGCAAAATTCAAGTCAAAAATCGCTGCAACGCGCGTGCCAAAAAGCGCTTGCGGGCTGCAAATTGATAAAAAAGGAGAGGCCGGTAAAAAACCGGTCTCTCTTTTGCCGTTAGTTATAAGAGCATCGTGACTCCGTTTTCCTCGATCCCGATCTCAACGACCGGCGCGCCGGGGTCATATTCGCCGTCGAGCGTCCAGGGAATGTCCTCGGCCGTTTCCGCCGTGACATGCTTGACATGGCGGAAGATCAGCCCCTCGGAGTCGTAATAGTCCTTGTTGATGAGCGCTAAAATGAGCGCCTGCATCGCAGCGGGCGTCCGCGGCACGGGCACGAGCAGCATCTCAAACTTTCCGTCGTCAAACGACACCTCGTCGGGCGAGAGCTTCATCAGTCCCGCGATCGACGTGGAATTGCTGATCGCGCCGAACAGGTATTCCCCGTCGAACACCTCCCCGTCCGCCGTGATCTTCATGCGGTAGGGGCAGAGCGTGTCGAGATTCTTCACGCCCTCGAGCAGATACGCAAAGTGCCCGAACATATTTTTGATGTCCTGCGGCACGGTGTAGGTCGTCTTTGTAAACGCGCCGAACGAGGCAACATAGATGAAGTTCCGCTCGCCGAACTTTCCCACGTCCAGCGATCGCGGCTGCATGCGCATGGCGGAGGTGGCCGCCTCGGCGGGGCTTGCGGAAATATTCAGGCTTGCGGCAAAGTCGTTCGTGCTGCCGCCGGGCAGATAGCTCAGCATCGGGCGATACTGCGGCGGAATGCGCATCACACCGTTCACCGTTTCGTTCAGCGTACCGTCGCCGCCGTGGCAGACAACAAGGTCGTATGCCGCGCCCAGCGACTCGGCAAGCTCCGTTGCCTCGCCGGGGTACGTGGTCTTATGCACGGAGATGAGATAGCCCGCTGCGGAATAGATGGCGGCCGCTTCAAACAGCGGCGCAACGGATTTGGTCTTTCCCGCGCGGGGATTGACGATAAAGAGCAGCTTTTTGTCGTCCATGGGTGCCTCCTCGTTTGCTCTTCACAGCATCAGACCGGCAAAGCACCCTGCGCCCTGTCGGTCAAAATCACCCTCTGCCAAAAAAGTCAAGTTCTGTTCATCTTCATTAACAGAGAGTAAAGATTATCATAACACACGAAATGAGCGGTTGCAATTCCCGGCAAAAAATAGTAAGCTGTTTTTGGTATCTTTTTAGCAGTCACTTAACGCCTTTTGCCCAAAAAAAGGGGGAGCCCATGAAGCAGAACAAAACCTATCTTCACCTCGGCGTAACGCTGATCGTCTCGGCCTGCGCGGTGCTGATGTTTTACGACACGTTTTTCCAGTCCCGCGTGCTGCTGGACTTTTTCGACAAGCTGATGCAAGTGCTCTCGCCGGTCATTTACGGTCTGGCGTTCGCCTATCTGCTTGCGCCCATCGTGGACTTCTTCGACCGGCTCATCGAAAAGGCCGCGCCGAAGGCAAAATCCTCGGTCATCCGCGGCCTGAGCATTCTCATCACGTGGCTTTGCGTCATCGCAATGGTCTACCTGATGTTCAGTATCCTCATTCCCGAGCTGGTCGACAGCGTAAAGACCCTTGCCGCCAACTTCGAGACCTACTATAAAACCGTATACAACTGGGTCACGGCGCTGATGGAAAACGAGAATCTCTTCTCCGACAAGGTGCTTTCCGACCAGGTGCTCTCCGCGCTCAACGGCTACTATGACAAGCTCGTCAAGTGGATCACGGATACCGTCATTCCGCAGGCGCAGGTCGCCATCGTCGCCGTGACGGGCGGCATCTGGAGCGTCATCATCTTCCTCAAGAATTTGCTCATCGGCATGATGATCTCGGTGTATCTGCTCGCGCGCAAGGAAAGCTTTGCCAAGCAGTCGAAAAAGCTGCTGTACGCTCTCCTTCCCGAAGTGCCCTACCGCCGCACGCTGCGCGCCGTGGCGGAGGCCGACCGCATTTTCAGCGGCTTTGTGCGCGGAAAGCTGCTCGATTCGCTCATCATCGGCATCATCTGCTTCTTCTGCTGCTCGCTGCTCAAGTTCCCCTATACGCCCATCATTTCGGTCTTTGTGGGCGTGACGAACATTATCCCCATCTTCGGCCCCTTCCTCGGCGCCGTTCCGAGCGCCTTCCTCATCCTGCTCGTCAGCCCGCGCCAGTGCCTGTACTTTATCCTCTTCATCATCGCGCTCCAGCAGTTTGACGGCAACATCTTAGGCCCCAAGATCCTCGGCAAATCCACCGGCATTTCGAGCTTCTGGGTCATCGTTGCCATCGTGGTCGGCGGCGGCTTCGGCGGCGTGCTCGGCATGTTCCTGGGCGTGCCCATCTTTGCCTGCATCAATTCGCTCGTGCATTGGTTCACCGACCGCAGCCTCACGAAAAAGGGCGTGACGGACGATGCGCTCTTCGATCCCGCGCCGATCCCGCCCGCTGACGAAAAAAAGGACTGATTCCCGCATGAAAGCATTTTACCGCGAAAATAAGGGACTGCACCGCTGGCTTTTTGCCTGCGGCGCAGTCCTTGTGCTTTTTTCCCTCCTGCGCGAAAGCCGCGCGGCGATGAACGCGCTGGTCTACGGCGTCACGCTGCCCCTTGAGCAGCTCTTCGGCCGCGCGTGCGCGGCGCTGCCGTTCTCGGTCGCGGAGCTTTTGTATGTGCTTGCGGCGCTCACAGCGGTCGTGCTGCTCGCGCTGATGGCGCGCTATCTTGTGCGGTCGCGCAAAAAGTGGCGCGCCGCGTATCGCTGCGCGCTCTTTGTGCTCGACGTATTCCTCACGGTCTGCGCTGCGTTTTCGCTGCTCTGGGGCGCGAACTACTACGCGGACGATTTCTGCGACAAAAGCGGTCTTTCGCCCGCGCCTGTCGCCTACGAAGATCTGCTGCACGTCACGCGCTATTTTGCAAACCGTCTCTCGCTTGCCTCAGGGCAGGTCGCGCGCGACGAAAACGGCCTCTTCGCCGCCGACCGGCAGGAGATCCTTGCCTATGCCGATACGGTCTACGACTGCCTGTACGAGGAGTTCCCCTTTCTCGACCTGCCCGATCACGCGCCCAAGGGCATCTTCTGCTCGAAGATCATGAGCGCGATGAACTTCACGGGCTTCTACTTCCCGTTCACGGGCGAGTCAAACGTCAACATGGATTCCCCCGCGATGCTGCTCGCCTCGACCTGCGCGCACGAGCTGGCGCATCAGCGCGGCATCGCCTCCGAGCAGCAGTGCAACTTTCTTGCGGTTCTCGCCTGCACGCGCTGTGACGATGCAAATTATCATTACGCCGGCTGGCTGCTCGGCTACATTCACCTCTCCAACGCCCTCTACCGCGCCGACCGCGAGGCGTGGCAGGAGGTGCGCGACAGCCTTCCCGCCGAGGTCCTTGCCGATCTCCGCTGCAACAGCGCCTACTGGTCGCACTACCGCGGGCTGACCGCGCGCTTCACCCAGTCGCTCAACGACAAAATGATCCGATCCTACGGAGACACCCTCGGCACGCAGAGCTACGGCGCAGTCGTCGACCTGCTCGTTGGCTACTACGCCTGAGCGGCGGAAAGCCGCGCGCTTTTTCGGCGCTTTGCGCTTGTTCTTTCTTCCCCCTTGTGCTACAATGCAAGCAACAATTTTGATCGCAGGAGGCCTTTTTTATGCTGTCTATTGATATCTCCCATGCCGCTTCGTTTCTTCCCCTTCCCTATCAAGCGGCGCTGCGCCCGCGTCTGGAGCGCGCGGCGAACTGGTTGCAGCAGGGCGGCGGAAAGGGCTCTGACTTCATCGGTTGGGTCAAGCTGCCGCGCGACTACGACCGCGAAGAGTATGACCGCATCCTTGCCGCGGCAAAGACCATTCAGGCTGATTCCAAGGCGCTCGTCGTCATCGGCATCGGCGGCAGCTATCTCGGCGCGCGCGGCGTGATCGAGTGCCTTTGCTCGCCGAACTACAACCTGAAAAAGAAGTCCACGCCGAACATCTACTTCATCGGCAACGGCCTCTCCTCCGACGCGCTGCGCGAGGTGATGGAGCTCATCGGCGACGATGATTTTTCCGTCAACGTCATCTCCAAGTCCGGCACGACGACCGAGCCTGCCGTCGCCTTCCGCTTCTTCCGCGAAAAGCTCGAGCAGAAATACGGCAAGGAAGGCGCGGCGAAGCGCATCTACGCCACGACCGACGCGCACAAGGGCGCTTTGAAGAGCCTTGCCGATCAGGAAGGATATGAAACCTTCGTCGTGCCCGACAACATCGGCGGGCGCTACAGCGTGCTCACGGCCGTGGGTCTCCTTCCCATCGCCGTTGCCGGCGTTGACCTTGCTGAGCTCATGGGCGGCGCGCAGGAGATGATGGAGCTCTGCGCGCGCAGCGATTACAGCAACCCCGCCTGGCAGTACGCCGCCATGCGCCACGAGCTTTACCGTCATGGCAAGAAGGTGGAGCTGCTCGCCTGCTTCGAGCCTGCGTTCCGCTTCATGGCAGAGTGGTGGAAGCAGCTCTACGGTGAGAGCGAGGGCAAGGAGGAAAAGGGCCTCTTCCCCGCAAGCGTCGACTTTACCGCAGACCTCCACTCGATGGGCCAGTACATCCAGCAGGGCGAGCGTATGCTGATGGAGACCGTTGTGCGCTTTGCGCCCGCGGAGCACCAGATGCGCGTCCCCTTCGACGAATCGAACGGCGACGGGCTCAACTTCCTCGCCGGCAAGACGATGGACTTCATCAACCGTCAGGCGATGGACGGAACGCTCCTTGCCCATGTGGAGGGCGGCGTGCCGAACATCATTCTCAACCTCGGCGAAAACAACGCGCGCACCATGGGTCAGCTCATTTACTTCTTTGAATACGCCTGCGGCCTGAGCGGATACCTCCTCGGCGTGAATCCCTTCGACCAGCCGGGCGTGGAGGCGTATAAAAAGAATATGTTCGCCCTGCTCGGCAAGCCCGGATACGAGGAGATGGGCGAGGAGCTGAGAGCGCGCCTGCACTGAATTTTTTGAATAAACCTGAAACTTTCCATTCAGCATTGCAAATTTGTTTCATTTATGCTATGCTGATGCCATCAGGAACCATACCCCGCGCAAAAGAGGCGGGGAGCTATTGAAAGGAGTGAATTCTATGGTCAGACTCATCATGGGTGAAAAGGGCACCGGTAAGACCAAGAAGCTGATCGAAATGATCAATACCACTGCGCAGGAGGATAACGGCAGCGTCGTCTGCGTTGAAGCAAAGTCTACCATGACCTTTGACCTGCACTATCACGTTCGTCTGATCTCTGCCTACGAGTACGACCTGTCCAACTACGAGGCCCTGCGCGGCTTCCTGTTCGGCCTGTACGCGGGCAATTACGATATTACCCATATCTTCATCGACAACCTCTTCAAGATCACCGGCGGCGAGTGCAACCAGGCGGCCGACGATTTCCTGAACGAGCTGGATCGCTTCAGCAACGCCACTGGCGTCAAGTTCACCATCTCCGTCTCCGGCGACCCCGCTCTCGCCACCGACGGCATGCAGAAGTATCTGTAAGGCTTTACTTATGCCAATAAAAGGGGGCGTTCTCTCACGTGAGAGAACGCCCCCTTTTTATCCCCCAAGAGAACGGCAGGGGCGTTTCGATTTCGCCCCTGCACCCCTAACGACCAAAAGGGAGGGGCCTCGCCCCTCCTTTTTGGATTATCCTCCCCGCATTTCTGACGTGCATCTTTGCTGCTATTTTAATTTTCCGCTGAATTGCCACTACTGATTGGTTCATCGGGAATGATGTCGTATGCGATAACCTGCTCTTCTGCGTCTAACAAGGCTTTTTGCATAACTTCCCTGGCAAGAATACCTTTCCCCGCATCATAAAGGTCAATAGCCTCGCTCATACTGCGCACCATGCCGTGATAAAGGTTTCGATATGTTGTCATTTTATTTTCTCCTTTTATGCGTCATTGTTGCGTCACTTTTTCTTTTCAGTATAATTTGACGCTAAACTTTTGTCAATACTTCGTCACGGAGGTTGGCAAATGGATTCAAAAAGTCGTTACACCTTGCGCACCGATCCGGTATTGCTGGAGAAGCTTGGATATATCGCCGAATACGAGGGTCGCACCAAAAACCGTGAGCTGGAGCAGATGATCAAGCGCCGCATCGCAGCTTTCGAACAGGAGCATGGCGAAATTCCCATAGAAGAAAACGACCGCTAACGTGGTCGCTTTTTCAGAAGCCAAGCACCGCGGTCTGCCGCTTTCGTCCTCTGCTGATAGATAGAGTTCTTCTGCCCTTTGCTGGGCGGAAATGAGGGTTTCTTTGGCAGAACCATAGTTCTGCTTCTCCATTTGCATCAGCGCATCGGTGATGGCGTTGAACAGCAACGTATACATCTTCTGATAATCTGTCATAGCGAAACCTCCGAACACATTTTAGATATATTATATATCCACTACGCCCATAATACCTCAAAACGAGCTTATTGTAAACGCATAATAAATATGTTTTGAGGTTTTTCTATGGCTATCAAGAGTTTATCTATCCGCATTGATGAAGAAATGCTGCATAAGCTTCACGTCGTGGCCGACTATGAAGGCCGCAGCGCAAACAACGAGATTTTAATTCTGATCCGCGACGCGATCGAAGCCTACGAGGAAAAGCACGGCAAAATTGAACTTTGAGTGAGCACCGCGGTCTGCCGCCAGACGACCGTCACACGCGCGCTACGGAGTGCGCGCGGTTGCGAGCGGTAACGAACAGTAGGGATTCATGGCGAAGCCATGTACACCGCACTTACACTGCGCAGCGCGTGCAGCCCTTCAAGCCAAAGGGCGGCAATGTAAGCCTTTCTCTGGGGGATCAAAAGGGGGTATTCTCTTCGGAAAGAGAATACCCCCTTTGTCTCGTGCAGTGCCAGCAGGCGCTGCCTTCCCCGCCCCTCGTAAGGGGAAATCAAAAGGGATACCCTCTTCGGAAAGAGAATACCCCCTTTGTCTCGTGCAGCGCCAACAGGCGCTGCCTTCCCCTTTTTTGAGGGCACAAAAAAAGAGCCGTCCAATGGACGGCTCTCATTTTTGCTCGATTAGCCAATGTGGTTGAGCTTCAGGGTCATCGCGCTCTTCTTGTGCGCGGCGTTATTCTTGTGAAGAATACCCTTTGCAGCAGCCTTGTCGACAGACTTCACTGCGACCTTGTAAGCGCTCTCGGCCTCGGTGCGATTGCCTTCAGCGGCAGCCGCCTCGAACTTCTTGAGTGCGGTCTTCAGTGCGGACTTGTCGGCCTTATTGCGCTCGTTACGGGTGCCAGACACGAGAACGCGCTTCTTGGCAGACTTGATATTCGGCAAACCAAACACCTCCTCCGGTTGGAATTCACTCCGGCAGACAAAAAATCCACCGTGCAGAATGGTATTTTAGCAAAGAATGCAAGAAATTGCAAGCATTTTTTCGCAATTTTTTGATTTTTTTGTATGACACAAAACTTTGTGGATAAAATAGGGCTTGCAAACAAGATTTAGTAAAAGGAAGGTGACAACATGCTCCAGTATCGCACCGACCTCGCCATGGAGGCGCACGAGCTGCTCTGCGCGCAGAGCGGCGCGGCGATCCCCGGCGCGGAGTGCCGGACGGTCTTTCGCCGCGGGTGCAGCGTGACGAGCGTGCACATTGAAACGGAAGGCGCCGCCCAGCGGCTCGGCAAGCCCTGCGGGCGGTATATCACGCTTGACCTCTCGGCGCTGCAAAAAAACAGCGGAGAGCTGCTTGCGCGCGCCTCGCGCGCCGTCGCGGCGGAACTCAGGCTGCTGCTCGGCGAGCATACGCGCGGCGTGCTCGTCGCGGGGCTTGGCAACGCGGGCATGACGCCGGACGCCATCGGGCCGAAGAGCGCGGAGCATGTGCTCGTCACGCGCCACTTGCGGCAGGAGGACGGTTTTTCCTCGCTCTGCCCGGTCAGCGTGCTCACGCCCGGCGTGCTCGGTCAGACCGGCATCGAGGCGATGGAGACCCTGCGCGGCGCGGTACGCGCGGTGCAGCCCGACGCGGTCATTGCGATCGACGCGCTCGCCTCCCGTTCCCTTGCGCGCCTCTGCACGAGCGTTCAGCTCTCTGATACAGGCATCGTGCCGGGCAGCGGCGTGGGCAACCACCGCTGCCCGCTCAGCCGCGATACGCTGGGCGTGCCGGTCTATGCGATCGGTGTTCCCACGGTGGTCGACGCGGCCACGCTGACGCTTGATGTGCTCGAAGAAGCCGGAAAATCAGACGTTGACCCCGCCGCACTGCGCGGACACGAGACCGTCATGGTCACCACGCGCGACATCGACGCGCAGATCCGCGAGCTTGCGCGCATCGTCGGCTACGGCATCGACCTTGCCCTCCAGCCGCTCTCCTTTTCCGAGCTTTGCACGCTGCTCGGCTGAAAAGTTTTACTTTTCCACAGGCAATTCATAATTTGTTTACAAGCGATTCAAACTTTAGCCAAGATTGACTGTTATCTTAATACTTGCAAAGGGGAACGATCCCCGATGTGATTTTCTCCCTCCTAAAAATACACACACAACACAGCAAAAAGCCCTCGCCGCAAGGCGAGGGCTTTTTGTTTTTTCTCATTTCTTATCGGGATTGTAGTAATCCGTTTCCTCGGGAAGAACGATGGGCAGGCCGTTCTGATAGACCGGCAGCGTCTGGAACTTGAAGCGCGAAATTTTGTGCTTGCGGTCGATCTGCTCCTTGATGGCAGGGTCGACCACGCCGCGGCGGACATATTCGTTCACCGCATGATAGGTGAAGCCGAGGTTGTCCTCGTCGGTCTTGCCCGTCAGGCCGTCGGACGGCGGCTTGATGAGGAAGCGCTCGGGAAGGCCCAGCTCCGCGCCCAGCGCAATGACCTCCTCGGTCGTGTACATGCCCAGCGGCGAGAAAGCGCCCGCGCTGTCGCCGTAGATCGTGCAGTAGCCCACCCAGTCCTCGGAGAGGTTGGAGGTGTTGATCACAATACCGCAGTCCACGCTCTGCGCGATGGCGTAGAGCGTCGTCATGCGGATGCGGGAGGGCAGGTTCACCTTCGTCTGGCGGCTCGCCTCGAGGCCGATGCGGTCCATCTCGTCGAGAAGACCCTTCGTGCCGCCCTGGATGTTGAAGGTATAATTGCGGATGCCGAGATGCTCGACAAGGCCGTTTGAATAGTCGATGTCCGGCTGCACACCGTCGGGCATCAGCACGCCGACGACGTTCTCGCGCCCGTAGGCCGCGACGCTCAGCGCCGCGACGACGGAGCTGTCCTTGCCGCCGGAAATGCCGATGACGGCGGTCTTGCCGCCGCAGGCTTTCATCTGTGCGCGCATCCAGTCGAGAAGACCGGCAAGCTGCTGCTTTGCGTCAAACTGTTCCATACTTTTTGCTCCTTAAAATTTAATTCAACAAGATGGGAAACCCATCTTGTTGAGAGGGTTCGCACTTAAACTTGTCCACCGTCGCGGCATTACGATTCCCGCGCTCCTTCGAGCGCGCCAATCGTGCCGCTTCCTCGAAAGCGGTTCGCTTTATCTGTCACTGACAGCGCTTCACCGCTTTCCATTCCGCCACTGCCATCTCATCGCATCTGTTGTTGTATTCGTTCTCCGCGTGTTTTCCCACGCGGATTCCCCGCGCGGGAGCCCTGTTTTATTTCATGTCTTGCGGCGGCGAAGTGAATCCGCCGCTCGCGCCGCCGGATTTCCGGCGTATGGCCACGCGGCTGTTCACTTGAATTTGTGCCATTCTGCCACTGCCATCTCATCGCAGCGGTTGTTGTATTCGTTCTCCGCGTGGCCTTTGACCCAGTGGTAGTGCAGCTCATGCTGCGCGATGAGCTGCAAGAGCTGCTCCCAGAGATCGACATTCAGCGCGGGCTTTTTGTCGCTCTTCACCCAGCCGCGCTGTTTCCAGCCGTAGACCCAGCGCTTTTCAAGCGCGTCGATCACATAGCGCGAGTCGGAATAAAGCTCGACAGCGCACGGCTCTTTGAGGAGCCGCAGCGCCTCGATGACAGCGGTGAGCTCCATGCGGTTGTTGGTCGTGCTTGCCTCGCCGCCGGAGAGCTCTCGCTCATGCGCGCCGTATTTGAGCACCGCGCCCCAGCCGCCGGGGCCGGGATTGCCCGAGCACGCGCCGTCGGTATAGATAATGACTTGTTTCATGAATTTCCTCAATAAGAACTGATCTCGAGCGAGGAATCGTCCTCGCCCGGCGTGATCTCACGAATTTCGACCGTATACTTCATCGTGGGCGAAACGACGACCTCGACCCGGTCGCCGACCTTTTTCCCCAGCACCGCCTTGCCCACGGGCGATTCCTTGCTGATGAGACCCTTGAGCGCGTTCTGGCGCAGCGTAGTCACAAGCTGAATGGACTGCTCTTTCCCCAGCTTTTCGTTATAGAGCAGCACATGGTCGAAAAGGCTTACAGCGCCCTCTCTTTCCTCCACCTCGATGACCTTCGCCGTGGCGATCATGCGCTCCAAGTAGCGGATGCGGCTCTCGTTGCGGTTTTTCTCCTGCTTGGCGACCTTGTACTCGTAATTCTCGCTCAGATCGCCGAACGCGCGCGCCGTCTGCACATCTTCGATGAGCTTGGGGCGCAGCTCCAAACGGCGGTGGTCAAGCTCCGCCTTCATTTTGTCAATGTCGACCTTTGTCAGTTCGTCGTACATATTGTGTTCGCTTCCTTTTCTCTGCTCAGTCTCTGCTCTGCGCGTGCGCCTGCTTGACGCGCGCGACGCGCTGGGCGTATTCCTCGCGGTCTAAAATGCCCGCGTCGTACAGCACCTTCAGGTTCTCAAGCCGGTCCTCGCAGCTGTCCATGTGGACAGAATGCACCTCGCCGCTGTCGGCCTGCTTTTTGCGCGCAAGCTCCCAGCGCTTTTCGCTGTGCGCGCGCTCGTCGGCGTGGCGCTGCTCGTTTCTCTCCCACTCGTCGGCGCGGTGCTGCTTGTGGAGCGCTTTGATCTCCGTCGGGCTCGGGCGCTTTTTTTCCGTCTGCCCGCGCAGCGCATCCAGATCTTCAACCGTGCGCTTGGCCTTTTTGATCAACTCGTCGGGCGACGCCGAAACGCTGCCGGTTTCCCGATCGTTGACCTTTTTTTCCTCGTTGGCGACAGCCGCCTTAAAACCCCAGGCAAGTGCGATGATAATAAGGATCAAAACTTCTCCCATTGTCCGCGCTCCTTTCTCTTATAGCTCGTCAAGGATCTTCCTGCGCTTTTGCTGATACTCCTCTTCCGTAATAAGCCGGCGGTCGTAAAGGGTCTGCAACTCCTCGAGCCGCACCTCCGCATCGGATTTACCGCCCTTTGCGCCGTCTTCCGTCTCGTCGGTGATCTCATAGCCGCCATTGTTCTTCACAACACCCGCAGCCATCAGGAAATAATAGATGCCCATGCCGAAGGCCATCAGGCACCAGATGGCCTTAAAGCCGATCAGCGCGCCCATATCCGGAATGGCAAAAAGGCCGAATATGCCCATCGCACAGCCGACAATGCCGCCAAAGATGCTTGCGGCCTTGCTGGGCTTATAGTGGATATTTCTTCTCATGGTGACCTCCTCACAGCTTCTTTCTTCGTGCGTCATATTCTTCTCTGCTCAGGATTCCCGCCTCGTAGAGAGTCTTGAGGTTCTTTTTCCTCTCTTCCCGGCTGCCGGTCTCCGCACTTGGCGTCGCGGCGTTTTCCACAGGCTTTGGCGGAACGGGGATTTCTTCTGCCTCTTTAGACGCGAAATCGTCAGAAATTGTTTCTGCCCGCTCCTTCTTTCTCCACGGCATCGCCGCGCGGACAAAGCAGACCGCCGCACCGAGGCCGAAGAAAATTGCACCGGAGCGTCCGCTCTGTTCCTTCTGCTTCCGATCGTTTTCCACCATTTCCTGAACGGTGCGGTTCATCTCTTCATCGCCGAAGTCAAAGTCGCTCATATCGATCACAATGCTGTTCGTATTGTCAGCCTCCGGCGCGATCTGCGGCCAGATCAACGCCAGCGCCGCACCCAGCAAAATCACGCCGAGCACGATCATGCCCGGGCGGGTATAGATAGCGCGCAGCACCTCCATGTTGTTCTCGTGCCTGCGCTGCTGCTGGCGCTCCATTGCGTCGCCCAGCGACTGCAAAATATTTGCCATTGCCATGCCATCCTCCTTTTGGCTCTATTCTACCGAAGAGAGGTTTGTCTTTCCAGCAAGTTGGGGTTTACATCTGTACTTTATCGCGCCACTTTGATGTTACATTGTGCTTTTTTGCGCATTGAGGGGAAATTGCCCGCCGTTGTCTTCAAAGGGGGTATTCTCCCGCGTGAGAGAATATCCCCTTTGCTTTTTTGCGATGGGCGCTTACTCCTCGCTCTCTTCGTGCTCGGTGAGCGCCATGGAGATGACGCTGTCGCCCTCTTCCTTAAAGCGCATGACGATCACGCCCTGCGTGGCGCGGCCCGTTGTGCGGATGGCCTCCACCGGTGTGCGGATGAGGATACCCGCGCGCGTGACGAGCAGCAAGTCCTCGCTGCCGTCCACGACCTTGACGCCGACGATGCCGCCGGTCTTCTCGGTGACCATGTAGTTCTTGATGCCGAGGCCGCCGCGGTTCGTGATGCGGTATTCCTCGACGGGCGTTTTCTTGCCGTAGCCGTTTTCGGTGATGGTGAGCACCTCTTTGCCCTCCTGGGCTCGCGCGGCGCCAACGACATAGTCACCCTCGCGCAGCTTGATGCCGCGCACACCGACCGCTGTGCGGCCCATCGGGCGCACGTCGTTCTCGTCAAAAACGACCGCCATGCCGTCGTGCGTGGCGATGAGGATCTTCTGCTCGCCGTCCGTCTCGCGCACGCTCACCAGCTCGTCGCCCTCGTCGAGGTTCAGCGCGCGGATGCCGTTGTTGCGCAGATTCTTGAGCGTTTCGACCGGCAGACGCTTCACCGTGCCGTTTCTCGTGACCATCGTGAGGAAGAGATTCTCCGCGCTGAGGTCGCGGAAGTGGATCATCGCCTGTACGCGCTCGCCGGTCTCCACCTGAATGATGTTGATGATGTTCGTGCCCTTGGCGGCCTTGCCGCTCTCGGGGATCTGATAGCCCTTCTTGCGGTATACCTTACCGGTATCGGTGAAGAAGAGGATATAGTCGTGGGTCGAGGCGGTGAAAACGTCCACCACGCTGTCCTCTTCGCGGGTGGTGATGCCCTTCTTGCCCATGCCGCCCTTACTCTGCGCAGTGTACTCGCTCGCGCTCGTGCGCTTGATATAGCCGTTGCGCGTGAGCGTGAAGACGCACTCCTCCTCTTCGATGAGGTCTTCGATGTCGATTTCGTCCTCGACCTCTTGGATCTCGGTCTTGCGCTCATCGCCATACTTGTCGCGAATTTCAAGAAGTTCGTTCTTCAAAACGCCCTTGAGCATCGTCTCGTTGGAAAGAAGCTCGACAAAGTACGCGATCTTCTTTTCCAGCTCGTCAAACTCGTTCTGGAGCTTTTCGCGGTCAAGTCCCTGCAAGGCCTTCAGGCGCATATCGAGAATGGCCTGCGCCTGAATATCGGAGAGGGAAAAGCGCTCCATGAGCTTTTCCTTCGCGTCGTCGTAGCTCGTACGGATGATGTGAATGACCTCGTCGATATTGTCCTGCGCGATCAGCAGGCCTTGCAGCAGGTGCTCGCGCTCGCGCGCCTTTTTGAGGTCATACTGCGTTCTGCGCGTGATGAGCTCTTCCTGGAAGGTAAGATACTCGTCGATGATATGGCGCAGGGACAGAATTTTCGGCTGCTTCTGGTTGTCGACGAGCGCCAGCATGTTGATGGCAAAGCTCGTCTGAAGCTGCGTCTGCGCGAACAGGCGGTTCAAGACCACCTGCGGGTTCGCGTCGTGCTTGACTTCAATGACGATGCGCATGCCCGTGCGGTCGGTCTCGTCGCGGATGTCGGAAATGCCCTCCAAACGCTTGTCGTTCACCTGGTCGGCCATGTTCTTGATGAGCATGCGCTTGTTCACTTGATACGGAAGCTCGGTGACGATGATGCGCGTGCGGTCGCGGCCGAATTCTTCAAATTCCGTGCGGGCGCGCAGGATGATCTTGCCGCGGCCTGTGGCGTAAGCCGCACGGATGCCGCTGCGGCCCATGATGATGCCCTTGGTCGGAAAGTCGGGGCCCGTGACGTGCTGCATCAGGTCATAAAGCGTCGCCTCGGGATTGTCGAGCACGCAGACGCAGGCGTTGATGACCTCGGTCAGGTTGTGCGGCGGGATGTTCGTCGCCATGCCGACGGCGATACCGCTTGAGCCGTTCACCAGAAGGTTCGGGAAGCGCGCGGGCAGCACGCGGGGTTCCTTGCGGCTCTCGTCGAAGTTTGGGTCCCAGTCGACGGTCTCCTTGTCGATGTCGCGCAGCATTTCGTTGGCGATCTTCGACATTCTGGCCTCGGTGTATCGGTAGGCGGCCGGAGGGTCGCCATCAATGGAACCGAAGTTGCCGTGACCGTCGACGAGCATGTAGCGCATGGAGAAGTCCTGCGCGAGACGCACGAGCGCGTCGTACACCGACGCGTCGCCGTGCGGATGATAGCGGCCCAGCACGTCGCCGACGCAGGTCGCCGACTTTTTGAAGGGCTTGTCGCTCGTGAGACCGTCTTCATACATGGCGTACAGAATGCGGCGGTGGACGGGCTTCAAGCCGTCGCGCACGTCGGGCAGCGCGCGCCCGACGATGACCGACATCGCGTATTCGATGTAGGAGGACTGCATTTCGTGCACAAGCTCGCTCTGCACGATCTTTTGGTTAGGAAACTGAATATCTTCGGGTTTGTAATCCACGTTTTTGTGAGCCATTTTCTTCGTCCTCCTCTCTTAAAAGTCCAGATTGACCGCGTATTTCGCGTTCTGTTCGATGAATTCCTTGCGCGGCTCGACCTTCTCGCCCATCAGCACCGTGAAGGTCTCGTCCGCGAGCACCGCGTCCTCGAGCGTGATGCGCTTGAGTGTGCGCTTTTCGGGGTCCATGGTCGTCTCCCACAGCTCGTGCGGGTTCATTTCACCAAGGCCCTTGAAGCGCGAAATATCGACCTTTGCGTTCGGATTGTCGCCGCGAAGCTCGGCGGAAACGGCGTCGCGCTCCTCGTCCGAGAAGGCGACGCGCTGCGTCTTGCCGCGCGAGAGCTTATAGAGCGGCGGCACGGCCGCGTAAACATAGCCGTTTTCGATGAGCGGGCGCATATAGCGGAAGAAGAACGTCAGCAGCAGCGTCCGGATGTGCGAGCCGTCGACATCGGCATCTGCCATGATGATGACCTTGTGATAGCGCAGCTTATTGACGTCGAAATCCTCGCCAAGGCCGGCGCCGAGCGCGATGATGACGGGCTGGAGCTTGTCGTTGCCGTAAATTTTGTCGGCGCGCACCTTTTCCACGTTGAGCATTTTGCCCCACAGCGGCAAAATCGCCTGGAAGCGCGAGTCGCGCCCCTGCGTGGCGCTGCCGCCTGCCGAGTCACCCTCTACGATGTAGAGCTCGGTCAGCTCGGGGTTATTTTCGTTGCAGTCGCGCAGCTTGTCGGGCATCGCCGCGCCGCCGAGGGCGCTCTTGCGGCGGATGGACTCGCGCGCCTTGCGCGCGGCCTCTCTCGCGCGGTTGGCGGTCATCGCCTTATCGAGGATCGTGCGCGCCACGACGGGGTTTTCCTCAAGGAACTGCATCAGCCGGTCGGAGACGATGCCGTCGACCAGTGTGCGGATCTCGGAATTTCCTAGCTTTGCCTTCGTCTGACCTTCGAACTGCGCGTTCGTGAGCTTCACGGAAATGACGCAGGTCAGGCCCTCGCGGCAGTCCTCGCCGCTGACCTTATCGCCCTCCTTGATGATGCCGTTTTTGATGCCGTAAGCGTTCAAAACGCGCGTGAGCGCGGCCTTGAAGCCGGTCTCGTGCATGCCGCCCTCGGGCGTGTGGACGTTGTTGGCGAACGACAGGATATTTTCCTGATAGCCGTCGTCATACTGGAGCGCCAATTCTGCGAACGAATCGCCCTTCATGCCGCTCATGTAGATAACGTTATTGTGCAGCGGCTCTTTCTTCTTGTTGAGCCACGTGACGAATTCGCGGATACCACCCTCGTAGCACATCGAGTCACGGCGCTCGCTCTCGGGCTTTTCTTCACTCTCAAGGCGCTTATCCTCGATGGTGATGCGAAGGCCCGCGTTCAAAAATGCCTCTTCGCGCATGCGGGTGTGCAGCGTTTCGTAGGAGTATTCCAGCTCTTCGAACATCTCAGGGTCGGGCTTGAAGGTGACGGTCGTGCCCGTGTGGTCGGTGGAGCCGATGATGGTCATCTCCTGCGTGATCTTGCCACGGGAGAATTTCATCTCGTAGATGTTGCCGTTCTTGTGCACCTGCACCGTCAGCCACTCGGAAAGGGCGTTGACGACGCTCGCGCCCACGCCGTGCAGACCGCCGGAGACCTTATAGCCTCCGCCGCCGAACTTACCGCCCGCGTGCAGCACGGTATAGACGACCTCGAGCGCGGGGCGCCCCGTCTGCGCCTGAATGTCGACGGGGATACCGCGGCCGTTATCGACAACGGTGATGGTGTTGCCCTCGTTGATCGTCACCTTGATCTCCGTGCAGTAGCCCGCAAGCGCCTCGTCGATGGAGTTATCCACAATTTCGTAAACGAGGTGGTGCAGGCCGCTCGAGGACGTGGAGCCGATATACATGCCCGGGCGCTTGCGCACCGCCTCAAGCCCTTCGAGCACCTGGATCTCTGAGGCGTTATAGTCGTTGTTTTCATCCACCGCCGTGGATTGCAGGATCTCATTTTCTGCCATTTGGGTTCTCCTTTCGTCATCAGGCAGGAAGAACCGGGTCGGAGCCGTTTCCGGCCCGTTTCTCCCTGCCTCAAACAATGTCTTTTTATGGAACATGCGCGATGTTCGCTGCCGTTACTGCTGCTCTTCCATTCTTCTTTGCAGCGTCGCGCTCGAAAGCTCGGACAAGTAGACGAGCTGCGGGTGATAGGGGTGGTCGCACACGAGGAAGGACTTCGGAATGTCCTCGCAGGCGTCGATGACGAGACTCTCCTCCTCCGCCCGGCGCAGAAATTCCGACGTGCGCTTCGACTGCGAGGTGATCTCAAGGTCGAAAACGCCGATGATGTGCTTTTCAGGAAGCATCACGTTGTTGCCGATGTGCAGATACATTGCTTTCTCCTTTATACCACCGCGCCGTTTGCAATGCGGAATACCTTGCCGCTCAAAAGCGTTCCCAGCCGGTCCTCCTCGCAGCAGGTGATGAACACCTGCCCGCCGGAGATACGGTTCAATACGTATTCCTGCCGCTTCGGGTCAAGCTCGGAGAGCACATCGTCGAGCAGCAGCAGCGGCGTACGGGACGTGATCTCGCGGTAGATCTCGCGCTCGGCGAGCTTGAAGGCGAGCGCCGCCGTGCGCGTCTGTCCCTGAGAAGAAAACTGCCGCGCATTCACGCCGCCGATCGTCACGGCGATGTCGTCCTTGTGCGGCCCCGAAAGACACATGCGCGAGGCTCGCTCCGCAAGTGCGTGTGAGGATTGATGCGCGCGCAGCTGCTCGTAGATCGTTTCGATCGGCGCGAGGGGGTCAGAGATCGTCGAAACCGTCTGATAGGTGACGCCCAGCTCTTCCCTTCCGCCCGAGCATTCGCGGTGCGCGATGCGCGCATATTCTCCCAGCCGCTCGCAAAAGCGCGCGCGGTAGTAGATGAGCACCGCGCCGCTCTGCGCCATGCGCAGGTCGAATTCCGGCAGGGTATCGAGCAGCGAGGGATATTCCTCGCTGTCGCGCAGGATGCGCGTCTTGTGCTCGTACGCCCGGTGATAGTCAGAGAGCGCCTGCGCGTAGCGCGCGCGCAGCTGGCAGAGCGCATCGTCCATGAATCTTCTTCTCGCCGCCGCGCCGTCGCGGATGAGCAACAGATCCTCGGGGCAGAAGTAGACCGCGCCGAGCACGTCGCTCAGCTCGCCGCCCTTTTTTGCCGGCACTTTGTTGATGAGGATCTTTCTCCTCCTGCCCGCGGCAAGGGAGATCTCAAGCAGAAACTCGCGCGAGCGGGCAAAAGCGTCCGCCCTGATCGAGCACTCGCTCTTTCCAAAGGAGATGAGCTCCTTTTCCGCCCTTGCGCGCGGAGACCGTGCGCTCGACAAATAGACGATCGCTTCGAGCAGATTCGTCTTGCCCTGCGCGTTTTCGCCGACAATGACGTTGCAGTCCGGCGCAAACGCAACGTCCAGCGCATCGTAATTGCGGAAGGACTGAAGCTTCAGCGCGTCAATTCGCATAGGAGACCGTCAGCTCTTCGCCGTCGTAGGCCACCGTGTCGCCGGGGCGGATCTTCTTGCCGCGCATCGTGCAAACCTCGCCGTTGACGGAAGCCTTGCCCTCCTGAATGACGATCTTTGCCTCGCCGCCGGTGCCGACGAGATTGGCAAGCTTCAAAAGATCCTGCAATTTGATAAATTCGGTTGTAATCGTGATCTCAGTCATAAACGGACCTCTCAGTACAGCGATTCCAAGAGGAAATCGTTGTATTATTTTATACCAGTTGTATTGAAATTTCTGTCTTAATTCGCCTTCAAGCGCACGGGCAGCACCATGTAGAGGAAATTCTCCTCGCCGTCGACAGGGACGATGATGGCCGGCGAAATACCGGTGTTCAGCTCCATCTTCACGGTGTCGGCCGGGGCATAGCGCAGCGCGTCCATCAGATACCGGTTGTTGAAGCCGATCTCCAGCCCCTGCCCGTCGCCCGCGATGCGGCAGACGTCCTTGGCGTCGCCGCTCGCCGTCTTGGCGGACATTGTCACCTTATTGTCCTCAAAAAGGCAGCGCACGGGGCTCTTTAATTTTTCGCTGATGACGACGCTCACGCGCTCAAGACTCTGGAGCATCGTTTTCGTATCGAGCACGAGGTTGATGGGATTTCTGCGCGGAATGGCGTTTTTATAGTCGAGGAACTCGCCCTCGAGGCGGCGGCAGATGAGCTCCGTCTCGCCCACTTCAAATAAGATGTGGCGCTGGCCGAGCGTGATGGTCACGCTCTCGTCGATCTCCTCGCAGATGCGCTCGACCTCGTTGAGCGCCGTGCCGGGCGCGACGAAGGAAAATGCGCCGCCCTCGATCTTTTCAAGCGGTTCTTTGCGCAGCGCCAGGCGGAAACCGTCGACAGAGACGACGGTCAGCCCATCGGCGCAGACCTCGAATAGAGATCCCATGTGCACGGGGCGCGCCTCGTTTGTCGAAACGGCGAAGCTCGTCTGCTGGATCATGGACTTGAGCGTTTTTTCGGCGATCTGCACGGAGTACTTCTCCTCGACCTCAGGAAGCTCGGGAAAATCCGCGGCGGAAAGACCCATGATGTCAAAGTCTGCGTCGCCGCAGGAAAGATGAATGAGGAATTTGTCGTCCGCGGTGAAGGTCACGACATCGTCGGGCAGTCTTCTTAAAATTTCGCCGATCAGCCGGGCGTTGACGACAAGCTCGCCGTCCTCCGCCGCTTCCACGGGAAAGTGTGTGCGGATACCGGTCTGCATATTGTAGCCCGATACCGTCAGCTTTTCTCCGGCGCAGGTCAGGAGCAGACCTTCGAGCGCAGGAATGGAGCTTTTCGCCGCGACGGCGCGGGAGGCGGTGTTCACTGCATTTTGCAGCAGCAGCTTTTCGCAGGAAAATTTCATAGCGGCGTTCCTTTCGTAAAACGGGTGGAATTTTTCTCTTTTGGAAAAGAAAAAGGATAGTGTTTAGAAATAGCAGCAGTAGGGGCGCAAAACTGTGGAAAACCCAATTTTTACAAGAAATCCCAAGGAAAACTTATCCTGAGGGGAATGTTGAAAAGCGGTATCACTTTCCACAGCAAAAAATCAGGAAAAATTTATCCACAGCTTCCCTATGCACAACTCTGTGGATAATGTGGAAAACTTTTTACCGCTTGGAGTTGATGTTGATGGTGATCTCCTTGATCGTCTGGTTGAAAACAGGATCGGATTTCATCTTCTTTTCGATCTGCTCGAGCGAGTGGATGACGGTCGTATGATCGCGCTTGCCGAATTCGCGGCCAATGTCCGGCGTGGAGAGATTCGTCATGCGGCGCACGAGATACATCGCCGCCTGACGGGCGTTGACCACCTCACGGCTGCGGGAGGGGCCTTTGATGACCTCTTCGTCGATGCCGAAATAGCGCGAGGTCTCGGTGATGATCATGGCGGCCGTGGGGGCAAGGTTTGCGTTCTTTTTCATAAAGTCCTCGACCGCGCGGTGCGCAGCGTCGGCGTCCATTTCGCGTCCGATGAGGTCGCGGTAGGCGAGGATCTTGTTCATCGTTCCCTCAAGCTGGCGGACGTTGGAGGTGACGTTCTCGGCGATGTACTTGGCAATGTCGTCGTCGATGACCGTGCCCCACTGGGCGGCCTTGTTCTTCACGATGGCAAGGCGCGTTTCAAAGTCGGGCGGCTGCACGTCAACGAGTAGGCCCCACTCAAAGCGCGTTCTCAGACGGTCGTCGAGCAGGTTCATCTCAGAGGGCGGACGGTCGGAGGTCAGAACGATCTGGCGGCCCGCCTCATAGAGCGTGTTGAACGTATGGAAGAATTCGTTCTGCACCTGCTCCTTGCCGGCAACGAACTGCACGTCGTCCACGAGCAGAAGGTCGGCGTCGCGGTACTTGGCGCGGAACTCGCTGCCGCGGCCGGCGCGCACGAGCTCGATGAATTCGTTGATGAAATCGTCGCCCTTGATGTAGATGATCTTGGACGAGGGGCGCGTGGAGCGGATCTGGTGGGCGATGGCGTAGATGAGGTGCGTTTTGCCAAGGCCGGAGTCACCGTAGATGAAGAGGGGGTTATAGTGGTCGCTCGCCCCGTCTGCTACGGCGCGGGCGGCGGCATAGGCCATTTTGTTGGATTCGCCCACAACGAAGGTCTCAAAGGTGAATTCGCTGGAATCGAACAGCGAAGCGGTTTTTTTCTCTTCGGGGGTGAACAGCGCCGCGCTCTCAGCGCTCGATAAAAGCTTAACGTCGAAATCGGCGGAATAAATGTCCCGCAGGGAATCCTTGATGCGGTCTGCGAACATGGATTCGATGGTGCTGCGCTTGAAATCGTTCGGGCAGTGGAGGTACAGCGTGAGATCCTTGATGGACACGGCTTCCACTTCGTCGAACCAGGTGGAGATGGTCGTTTCCGACAGATCCTGGCTGAGACGGGAGAGAACGATTTTCCAGATGTCTGCAACAGAGTTCACGGAAGCGCTCCTTTCTTTGTTGGAATAAAAGGCTTGTAAGAGCCGAAAATTAACTCCCTATATTATACCAAAAATCGCGCGCAGACGCAACACTTATTCTAAATATAAAATGCTGTTTTTCCATGGAAAAGAGGCGCAGAATCAGGCAAAAGAACACAAGGGATTGATTCTCTTTTCTTCCGCAAACACAAGTGCTTGCGGACAATGGAAACATGCACCAATTTTTGTATTTTTGGTTGACAGAATGCGGCAAAACCGATATAATACTCCCCGTATGCCGCGTCAATACGGCATTTCTTTTATCAACTGCGGTTCGCGAAGAAAGATTTTTTCTCCGCCCGCCGTCGAGTAAGTGCAGCGGCCGGAAGGTCTCTGCCGGTAAAATTTTTCAGGAGGTAAAACGAAATGGCTACTTCTCGCACCTATCAGCCCAAGAAGATCCAGCGCTCCAAGGAGCACGGCTTCCGCAAGAGAATGTCCACTGCCAACGGCCGCAAGGTTCTTGCCCGTCGTCGTGCACGCGGCCGCGCCCGTCTCACCCACTAAGAGCGGGAGCAACTTGCGTATCGTATGCTACAGATGAAACAATGAGGGACGGCTGATGAGAATGTGTTTCGATCGCCGTCCCTTGCAGGCTATACGGACAAAACCGCAGCAGCAGGGAGATCACGCGTGAAAAGCACCACCACCATCAAGGAAAATTACGAATTCCGCCGGATGTACGCAAAGGGTAAATCCGGTGTTTCGTCCTGCCTTGTGGTCTATTACCGGAAAAATAGGCTGGGGCACAATCGCCTCGGCGTCACGGTCAGCACCAAGCTTGGCCATGCCGTCGTGCGCAACCGTGTCCGCCGCCGCATCCGCGAGATCTTCCGCCTCAGCCAGGGGAAGATGAAGCAGGGCTACGACATCATCGTCGTCGCCCGTACAAGGGCTGCGCATGCGGATTACTGGGAGCTCAAGCGCGCGTTTGAAAAAACGTGCAAAAAGCTCGGCCTCTGGGAGTCTCAGGCATGAAAAAGCTCATGCTTTCTCTCATCCGGTTTTATCGCGCGGCGATCTCGCCCTACCGTCCCCCCTGCTGCCGCTTTATCCCCACCTGCTCGCAGTACGCGCTCGAGGCCATCGAGAAGTACGGCGCTTTTAAGGGGGGCTGGCTTGCGTTCAAGCGTATCATGCGATGCCATCCGTTCTATAAGGGCGGAAAGATCTACGACCCGGTCCCGTGACCGAACTTAAAACCACGGAGGAAACCAAAGAATGTCAACGATCGGCTATTACATTTGCGTTCCCTTCGCCTGGATCCTGCGCACCTTCTATGAGCTGACCGGCTCCTACGGCTGGGCACTGGTGCTCTTCACGCTCGTCGTGAAGCTCATCACGCTGCCCTTCCAGATGAAGTCGAAAAAGAGCATGATGCGCATGAACCTCTTCCAGCCCAAGATGAAAGAGATCCAGACGAAATACGCCAACAATCCCCAGCGCATGAATGAGGAGATGCAGCTCCTCTACACGCAGGAGGGCGTGAACCCCATGAGCGGCTGCCTGTGGAGCTTCCTGCCCTTCCCCATCCTCATCGCACTCTATTCCATCATCCGCCAGCCGCTCAGCCGCTTCATGATGCTCTCCAAGGACGTCGTGACGGAGATCACCTCCCTTGCCACCACCCTCGGCTACAACGCCGAGAGCGTGCGCGTGGGCTATGAAGAGATCGGCCTTGCCAAGTTCATCTCCGATAATTTTTCGGAGTTTGCCGGCAAGTTCGACGGACTTCTCAACGTAAACTACAACTTCCTCGGCCTTGACCTCACTGTCATGCCGACGGACGTGTGGAAGGACTTCTTCACCGGCGGCTGGCCCATCATCGGCGTTGTGCTGATCCCCTTCATTTCCGCCGGACTGAGCTTTTTGCAGTCCAAGGTGTCCATGGCAGGCAACGTTGCCGCCGAAGGCAACGACGCCACCGCCCGTTCCAGCCGCATGATGATGTGGATGATGCCGCTCATGTCCCTGTGGATCGGCTTTACGCTGCCCGCGGCTCTCGGCGTTTACTGGATCGTCAACTCCCTGCTCTACGCCATTCAGGAAAAGGCTCTGACCAAGTATTATAAGAACCACATGGAAGACGAGATCAGCGAGAAGGAAAAGCAGAAGCGCGAAGACCGTCTGCGCCGCATGGAAGCCGCCCGCGAGCAGCAGCGCAAGTTTGCTGCCGAAGAGGCGGAAAAGAAGACACTCAAGGAAAAGCGCGCGGAAAAGCAGGCTGCCAAGGCCACCAAGAAGAAAAATTCCACCAATGAAAGCGGCCGTATCGGCGACCGCCCCTATGCCCGCGGCCGTTCCTACGACCCCGAGCACTATGGAGAATAATTGTAAGGAGCTTGTCTGAATGATCAAGTTTATTGACGTAACGGGCAAGACGGAGGACGAGGCGATCCAGAGTGCGCTCGCTCAGCTGGGAATGGACAGAGACGACGTTTCTGTTGAGATCCTTGAGCGTGCAAAGTCCGGCTTCCTCGGCATCGGCAGCGCGCCCGCGCGCGTTCGCGTGAGCTATGACGACGGCAAGGCCGAAGAAGCGGTCAAGCCGGCGGAAAAGCCTGCCGCACCCAAGCCCGAAAAGAAAGTTGAACCCAGCGCTGCACCGAAGGTCGTGCCCATGTACGCGCCCGAGGTTTTGCAGAAGAAAGAACCCCGCGCCGCCAAGGAAGAGCGCAGCGGCCGTCCGGCGCGCGAAGAGCGCCGTGAGCGTACGCCCCGTGCCGAGCGCGCGGAGCGTCCCGCCCCGCAGCCCAAGCCCATCGTCGACCTTGGCGAGGAGTGCCGCGACGAAAAGAGCGAGCAGATCCGTTCCTTCCTCAAGGGTCTCCTTGAGCACATGGATTCCGCTGCCGAGATCAAGATCTACGAGAGCGAGAAAGGCCGCTACAAGGTCTATCTTGAGGGCGAAAAGCTCGGCGCGCTGATCGGCCGCCGCGGCGAAACGCTCGACGCCATTCAGCAGCTGACGAATTACAGCATCAACCGCGGCAGCGAGAAAAACCGCGTGCGCGTGCAGGTCGATGCCGAGAATTACCGCGAAAAGCGTGAGCAGAGCCTTGAGCGCCTTGCGGAAAAGGTTGCCGGCAAGGTCACCAAGTACCGCCGCAACGTCACCCTCGAGCCGATGAATGCCTACGAGCGCCATGTGATCCACACCACGCTCCAGGATACGCCGGGCGTGACCACCTTCTCCATCGGCACCGAGCCGAACAGACGTGTTGTTGTGTCTTACGACCGTACCAAGGCGTAAGTTCTCCACAGGCTGTGGATCGTGAGCTTGCGCAAGGATACGATAAGAACAGAAAAGGGATCCTCTTTCAAAGAGGATCCCTTTTTATTTTGCGTTTTTGCCGCTCGGTGGGGAAAAGCGGTCATTTCTTTATTGTCTTGAGAAGGCCGAGCAGCTTGCAGCCCGTGTAGGCAAACACGATGACGTCCACGCAGAGGACGATGGCGAAGATGTTTTTCACAACATCAGTCATTTGGGCTTTCTGCGTGCCGACGAGAACCGTGAGAACGATGCAGGCGAGGAGCACGACGCCGCTGACGATCAGCGCGATCTTTGTGCCGCTGCCGGTTTGCTGTTTGTTGATCTTCATACTGTCTCCTCCTTCAGCTCGAGCATCACCGGGCAGTGGTCGCTGCCCATCACCTCGGGCAGAATGTCCGCGTTTTCGATCCTGCTGCGCAGGCGCTCGGAGACGATAAAGTAGTCGATGCGCCAGCCGACGTTCCTTGCCCGCGACTGTGCGCGGTAGCTCCACCACGAGTAGGCGTCGGTCTTGTCGGGGTAGAGCGTGCGGAAGGAATCCAGAAAGCCGGAGGAGAGAAGCTGCGTCATCTTGCCGCGCTCCTCGTCGGAAAAGCCGGGGTTAAAGTGGTTCGTCTTGGGATTTTTGAGGTCGATCTCCTCGTGCGCCACGTTCAGATCGCCGCAGTAGACAACGGGCTTGATGTTGTCAAGCTCGCAAAGGTACTGCCGCAGCGCGTCCTCCCACTCCATGCGGTACGAAAGACGGCGCAGCTCGTCCTGGGAGTTTGGCGTGTAGCAGCAGACGAGGTAGAAGTCCTCGTATTCACAGGTGATGACGCGCCCCTCGTGGCGGTGGATATCCTCGCCGAAGTCATACGTGACGGAGAGCGGCTCGCGCTTGGTGAAGACCGCCGTGCCGGAATAGCCCTTCTTGTCCGCGCTGTTCCAGTAGATGTGGTACTGCGGCAGGTCGAGCTCAATCTGGTGCGGCTGCAATTTTGTCTCCTGCAAGCAGATCACGTCCGCGTCGATGAAATCCACAAAATCCAGAAAGCCCTTGCCGATGCAGGCGCGCAGGCCGTTGACATTCCAAGAAATGAGTTTCATTGGGGAAAAGTCCTCCCGTTTCGTTGAGTATCCCCATTGTACTATCTGCCCGCGGCAAAAGCAATATAAAAGACGCAGCGCCGCGGAAAGAAGAACAAGGCGGGACGCTCCCTTTTTGAAGGGAACGCCCCGCCTTTCCGCTCCTGCCTGAGGCAGGGATCGTTTACTTTGTCAGGATCTTTCTCGTCACCGGGCCGATCACGCCGCCCACGGCGTTGCCGAGCGTCATCACAAGCAGATAAAGGATCGCGCGGCCGCTCCATGCGCCGCCCATCGTGAAGTAATACATGTTGGCCACGCAGTGCTCAAAGCCGCAGAGAATGAACACGCACACGCCGAAGAAGAGCGCGAGGTATTTGCCCAGCTCGTGCGGGTTGGAGCGGTAGCCCTCCACGCCGATGTAGATCATCACGTTGCAAAAGATGGCAAGAATGAACGCGCCGAACAGCGGCTCGGAGAGCTTGAGCGCGCAGATGGCCTGTGCGCGGGCATCGAGCGAGGCAAGGCGCGTGAACTGCTCGAGCGCGGCAATGATCGCCGTGCCGACCAGGTTGCCGAACCAGATGACCGGCAGCGTTTTTGCATAGGCCGCGTCGTTGTCGAAAAGATAGCAGACCTTGCCCGTAAACAGGTGCAGTCCGCGCGTGCAGACGACAAAAAGGCCGATGGTGAAGAAAAGAGAGCCGATGACCGTATTTTCCACCGACAGAAATACCGTTCCGCCAAAGCCGATGACCATACCGGCCAGAATCGCGGAGAGAAAGATCTTTTTCATGAAGTACGTTCCTCCAAACCGAGTGATGGCTTCTATTCTACCGTAAAGCGGCGGGCGTTGTAAACGGTTCTTTTCCGCAGGAGGGGAAAGTCCGCAGAAAATGCGGCTTTTTTTCGCTTTGACTTAACAGAAGGAACCACCGCGGCGCGTTCCGCTTCGCGGGAAGAAAGGGCAAAAAACACTTGTACGATTTTTCTCTCCGTGATAAAATAACCTATTAAGACAAAAATAGGAGAAGCAGGCCGCGTTTTGCGGCAAAAATGCCACGGAAGGGGGAACCTCCATGCCGGTTCACGAAGGACATCGCTCACGCAAAAAAGAGCAGTTTCGCGCCCACGGACTCGACGCGTTCGCCGACCATGAGGTGCTCGAGCTTCTCCTCTATTACGCCGTGCCGCGGCAGGACACCAATCCCATCGCGCACCGCCTAATGCAAAAATTCGGATCGCTCGACGCGGTGTTTGCCGCCGACCGTGCAGCGCTTGAGGAGGTCGAGGGCATCGGCGAGAACGCCTCGACGCTGCTCACGCTCATCTTTCCGCTGATGCGCCGCATCCGCGCCTCCGCCGGCGCGCACGAAACGATCCTCAGCGACACCGAGCAGGCGGGCGCATACTTTTTAGACCTCTTTTTCGGCGAGCGGGAGGAAAAGCTCTACGAGGCCTGCCTCGATGCGAAGGGCCGTCTCCTCGCCTGCCATTTGGTCGCCGAGGGCGACACGGACAGCGTTCAGCTCAATATGCGCAAAATTGTGGAAAACGCGCTCAAGTGCGGCGCGAGCAGCGTGCTGCTCGCCCACAACCACCCCAGCGGCGTGGCGCTCCCCTCCCCCGCGGACAACGCGACCACGCTGTCGGTTTTCGACGCGCTGCGCACCGTGGGCGTCGAGCTTGCCGACCACATCATCGTCGCGGACGACGACTTTGTCTCCCTGCGGCACAACGGACTTCTGCCGGAAAGAGAGGGAAACGGATATGGAATTTAAGCTGCACGCGCCCTTCAAGCCCACGGGCGACCAGCCGCAGGCCATCGAAAAGCTCGCGCAGGGAGTGAAGATGGGCCTCGATGAGCAGGTGCTGCTCGGCGTGACCGGCTCGGGCAAGACCTTCACGATGGCGAGCGTCATCGAAAAAGTCCAGCGCCCCACGCTCGTGTTGGCGCACAACAAGACCCTCGCCGCGCAGCTTTGCGCGGAATTCAAAGAGTTTTTTCCCGAAAACGCGGTCGAATACTTTGTCTCCTACTACGACTACTATCAGCCCGAGGCCTATATCCCCCACACGGATACCTACATTGCAAAGGACGCCTCCACCAACGAAGAGATTGACCGCCTGCGGCTTTCCGCCACCTGCGCGCTGCTCGAGCGGCGCGACGTGATCGTCGTCTCGTCCGTTTCGTGCATTTACGGCCTCGGCGAGCCGGAGGATTTTGAAAAGCTCATGATCTCACTGCGCCCCGGTATGACCATGGAGCGCGACGAGCTATTGAAGCGCCTCATCGAGATCCGCTACGAGCGCAACGACGTTGCCTTTGAGCGCAATCGCTTCCGCGTGCGCGGCGATACGGTGGATCTCTACCCCGCGTACTACCGCGACAAGGCGATCCGCGTCGAATTCTTCGGCGACGAGATCGACCGGATCAGCGAATTCACCCCCGTGAACGGTCAGGTGACGCGCACGCTCCAGCACATCGCCATCTATCCTGCCTCGCATTACGTTACAACGAAGGACAAATTGGAGCGCGCCATCGTGGAGATCGACCGTGAGCTTGACGAGCGCGAGGCGCAGTTTCTCTCCGAGGGCAAGGCGGTGGAGGCGCAGCGCATCCGCCAGCGCACGCGCTACGACATTGAGATGCTGCGCGAGCTTGGCTACTGCACGGGCATCGAGAACTATTCCCGCGTCATCAGCGGGCGGCCCGTCGGCTCCCCGCCGCTGACGCTCATTGACTACTTCCCCAAGGATTTCCTGCTTTTTGTGGATGAATCGCATGTCACGCTGCCGCAGGTGCGCGCGATGTACAACGGCGACCGCGCACGCAAGGAGAGCCTTGTCGAATACGGCTTCCGCCTGCCCTGCGCGTTCGACAACCGCCCGCTCAAATTCGACGAATTTGAGCAGCGCGTCCACCAGCGCATCTACGTTTCCGCGACGCCCGGTGACTATGAAAAGGAGCGCGCGGGCCAGATCGTCGAGCAGGTCATTCGCCCGACGGGGCTTCTCGATCCCAAGGTCGAGGTGCGGCCGGTGGAAAACCAGATCGACGACCTCATCGGCGAGATCAACGCGCGCGCGGCGCGCAATGAGCGTGTGCTCGTCACCACGCTGACAAAAAAGATGGCCGAAGACCTCACGCAGTACCTGACGGGCGCGGGCATCCGCGTGCGCTATATGCACGCGGAGGTGGAGACCATCGAGCGCATGGAGCTCATCCGCGGCCTGCGCCTCGGCGAGTTCGACGTGCTCGTCGGCATCAACCTGCTGCGCGAAGGTCTCGACATTCCCGAGGTCTCGATGGTCGCGATTTTGGACGCGGATAAAGAGGGCTTCCTTCGCAGCGAGACGAGCCTTATCCAAACCATCGGCCGCGCCGCGCGAAACGCCGACGGCCTTGTCGTGCTCTACGCCGACACCATCACGCCATCGATGCGCCGCGCCATGGACGAGACGGAGCGAAGAAGAGAGATCCAGGACGCATACAACAAGGAAAACGGCATCGTCCCGCAGACCATCCGTAAGGACGTGCGCGAGATCATCGAAATTTCGAAGAAGGACGAGGCCTCCGCCCGCCGCCGCGGCAAGCGCAAGCTCTCCGAGCGCGAGCGGGACGAGGAGATCAGAAAGCTCGAAAAGCAGATGCAGGAGGCAAGCAAAATGCTCGAATTCGAGTATGCCGCCATCCTGCGCGACCGCATCATCGAGCTGCGAAAGGAAAGCGAAACATAATGGCAAAAAACAAAGAAGAGAAAACCAACGTCATGCGCGTTTTGGAGCAGAAGAAGATCGCCTACACCGCGCACACCTATCCGCACGAGGAGGGCGTTGCCGTCGACGGCGTCACGGTGGCGCAGTCCATGGGCTTTGACCCCGCGGCCGTTTTCAAAACGCTCGTCGCGCGCGGCGCGAAGGGACAGTTTTACGTTTTCGATGTGCCGGTCGCGGAGAATCTTGACCTCAAAAGGGCCGCGAAGGCCGTGGGCGAGAAGTCCATTGAGATGATTCACCAGAAAGAGCTGCTGCCGCTCACGGGCTATGTCCACGGCGGCTGCTCGCCCGTGGGAATGAAAAAATTGTTCCCTACGGTGATCGACGCCTCGGCGGAAAACCTTGAAACAATGATCGTCTCCGCCGGCAGGATCGGCTATCAGGTCGAGCTTTCGCCGCGCGACCTCGCCGCGCTCGTGCGCGCAAAATTTGCAGATCTCATCGCCGAATAAGGTTGACATAAAAAATTCAGAAGAGTACGCTGGTCTCGCAGCTGCGAATCCAGCAACAGGAGTTATCGATTCATGCCAAGTAAGATTTTTGTCAAAGGCGCAAGAGAGAATAACCTCAAGAACATCGACGTGGAAATCCCCCGCGACGCGCTGACCGTCATCACGGGACTTTCGGGCAGCGGCAAGTCGTCGCTCGCGTTCGACACCATCTATGCCGAGGGCCAGCGCCGCTATGTGGAGAGCTTGTCTTCCTACGCCCGTATGTTCCTTGGGCAGAAGGAAAAGCCCGACGTCGACTATATCGAGGGCCTCTCCCCCGCCATTTCCATCGACCAGAAGACCACCTCGCAGAATCCCCGCTCCACCGTCGGCACGGTGACGGAGGTGTACGACTATCTGCGCCTTCTGTGGGCGCGCGTCGGCACGCCGCACTGCCCCAACTGCGGCAAGGAAATTCGCCAGCAGTCCATTGACCAGATCATCGACCAGCTCATGGCGCTGGGCGAGGGCACGCGCGTGCAGATCATGGCGCCGGTCATTCGCGGGAAAAAGGGCGAGCATGTGAAAATTTTCGAGGACGCGCGCCGCTCGGGCTATGTCCGCGTCCGCGCCGACGGGAACATGTACGACCTCAGTGAGGAAATTTCCCTCGAGAAGAACAAAAAGCACAACATCGAGGTCGTCATCGACCGCCTGATCCTCCGTCCCGACGTCGTTCACCGCCTGACGGACTCCTGCGAGACCGCGGCGGCGCTCTCGGGCGGCATCATTCTTGCGAATATCCTGCCCGACGACCGCGACATCCTCTTCTCGCAGAACTACGCCTGCGAGGACTGCGGCATCTCCATCGAAGAGCTGACGCCGCGCATGTTCTCGTTCAACAATCCCTTCGGCGCGTGCCCGGAGTGCACGGGTCTCGGCACGCAGCTCAAGGTCGACCCCGAACTTGTCATCCCGAACAAGAGCGTTTCCCTGCTCGACGGCGCGATCTGCGCCTCGGGCTGGAACAACGTGCGCGGCGACGGCATCTCGCGCATGTATTTTGAAGCGCTCTCCAAAAAGTATCATTTCTCCCTCCGCGATCCTGTGGAAAAACTCTCCAAAGAGGTCATGGACGTCATCTTGTATGGCACGAAGGGGGAAAAGCTGGAGCTCCAGTACGACCAGCCGCGCGGCAAGGGCGTTTTGTATCAGGCCTTTGAGGGCGTGATCCCCAACCTGGAGCGCCGCTATAAGGAAACGCAGAGCGACGGCGTGCGCGAAGAGCTCGAGGGCTGCATGAGCGAGTGCCCCTGCCCCAGTTGCGGCGGCAAGAGATTGCGGCGCGAATCCCTCGCCGTTACGGTCGGCGGACTTAGCATCAGCGACTACTGCGAAAAATCCGTCGTCGACGCGCTCGACTTTGTGGATAAGCTGACGCTGACCGAGCAGCAAATGCGCATCGGCGAGCGCATTTTGAAGGAGATCAAAAACCGCCTCGGCTTCCTGCGCTCGGTAGGACTCGAATACCTGACGCTCTCGCGCGCGAGCGCGTCGCTCTCCGGCGGCGAAGCGCAGCGCATCCGCCTTGCGACGCAGATCGGCTCGAGCCTGATGGGCGTTCTCTATATCCTTGACGAGCCGTCCATCGGACTGCACCAGCGCGACAATGACAAGCTCCTTGCAACGCTCAAGCGCCTGCGCGACCTCGGCAATACGCTCATCGTCGTCGAGCACGACGAGGACACGATGCGCGCGGCGGACTACCTCATCGACATCGGCCCCGGCGCGGGCGCGCACGGCGGTCAGGTCGTGGCCTGCGGCACGCCGGCAGAGGTCATGGCGAACCCGAATTCCCTGACCGGCCAGTATTTGAGCGGCAAGAAAAAGATCGAAGTGCCGAAGGCACGCAGAACAGGAAACGGCAATTTCCTCACCGTGCGCGGCGCGCAGGAAAATAACCTCAAAGATCTCGACGTCTCGATCCCGCTTGGAACCTTCACGTGCGTCACGGGCGTTTCCGGCAGCGGCAAATCGTCGCTCGTCAACGAGATCATCTACAAAAAGCTCGGCGCGGACTTAAACCGCATGAAGGTACACCCGGGCAGATGCCGCGCCATCGAGGGCGAGGAGTTCCTCGACAAGGTCATCTGCATCGACCAGAGCCCCATCGGCCGCACGCCGCGCTCCAACCCCGCAACCTATACGAATCTTTTCAACGATATCCGCGACCTCTTCGCCTCGACCCCGGACGCGAAGGCGCGCGGCTACAGCGCGGGCCGCTTCAGCTTCAATGTCCGCGGCGGCCGCTGCGAGGCCTGCTCGGGCGACGGTCAGCTCAAGATCGAGATGCACTTCCTGCCCGATATTTACGTGCCCTGCGAGGTCTGCAAGGGCAAGCGCTACAACCGCGAAACGCTCGAGGTTCACTACAAGGGCAAGAGCATCGCGGACGTGCTTGAAATGACCGTGGAGGAAGCACTCGAATTCTTCCGTGACCTTCCAAAGCTCGAAGCGAAGCTCCGCACGCTCAGCGAGGTCGGCCTCGGCTATATCCGCCTCGGCCAGTCGTCTACGACGCTCTCCGGCGGCGAAGCCCAGCGCGTCAAGCTCGCGACCGAGCTTTCTAAGCGCTCCACGGGGCGCACCATCTATATCCTCGACGAGCCGACCACGGGTCTCCATACGGACGATGTGAAAAAGCTCCTTGAGGTTTTGCAGCGCCTTGTCGACGCGGGCAACACCGTGCTCGTCATCGAGCACAACTTAGATGTCATCAAGTGCGCGGACTTCCTCCTCGACCTCGGCCCCGAGGGGGGCAGCGGCGGCGGTACGCTCGTCATTTCCGGAACGCCCGAGGAGGTCGCCGCGTGCGAGCAGTCCTACACGGGGCAGTATCTTAAAAAAATGCTCTGATCCTTTGCACCCCTTGCCCGTCCGCGCCGTAGAATGGCGCGAGGTGATCGAGAAATGCGGCTTTTGCAGGACGGCGTTGTGGCGGCGCTCGCCGCCATAGGACTGACGACGCTCATCTTCCTTTTTCTCTCGGCCATCGTGCATCCGCGGCGGCGCAATACGCTGCCCGCCACGGCGGTCGTCGAGGCCTGCGGGGACGGGCGGGCGCTTGAATACACGGTGCGCTCGCTTTTGCGCTCGCGCTACGAAGAGGGCGGCTTTTCGCGCGTTGTGATCGTGGACTGCGGCCTTTCGGAAGAGCCGAGAAACGTGGCGGAGCTTTTGTGCCGCAGCGAATACGAGGTCTACCTCTGCAAAAAAGAGGACTTGACCGATTTTTTCACTTGAGGAGGCAGACATGGGAGAAGAAACGACGATCATCGGCACGGTCTTGTCCGTCGTTTTCCAGAATGAGGAAAACGGCTATGCCGTGCTGCGCCTTGTGACGGACGACGGCGAGCTTTTGACGCTCGTCGGCTGCGTCCCCTGCGCCGCGCCCGGCGAAAACCTGACGGCGACGGGCACGTTTTCCTCCCACCCGCAGTACGGCGAGCAGTTTTCCGCGCTCGAGGTCGAGCGGTATCTTCCCTCGAACGAGACGGAGATCTTAAACTACCTTGCCTCGGGCGTGGTGCGCGGCGTCGGCCCCGCCACGGCGGAAAAGCTCGTCGCGCGCTTTGGCGAAGAGACGCTGCGCGTGCTCGAATCCGAGCCGGAGAAGCTGACCGCCATCAAGGGCATGACGAGCAAGCGCGCGCAGGAAATTTCAAATGCCTTCAACGAGCAGATGGGGCTGCGGCGCGTGATGGAGTTTCTTGCCCATTACGACCTGCCCGCCGCGCTCAGCGTGCCGCTCTACCGGCGCTTCGGCGCAAACGCGATGGCCGCGCTCGAGCGCAACCCCTATCTCCTCTCCGACAGCGCGTTCGGCGTGGACTTTTCCGTCTGCGACGAGATCGCGCTCTCGATGGGCTTCGGCGGCGACGATGCGCTGCGCACCGAGGCAGGGCTTATTTTCGAGCTTTCCCACAACCGCGAGGCGGGCGGGCACGTTTTCCTCCCACGCGAAAAGCTCCTTGCCGCGACCGTCCAGCTTTTGGACTGCGATGTCGACGCGGCGGAAAAGAGCCTCGATGATCTCATCGAGCGCAAGCGCATCGTGCAGGAGCCGGTGGCGAACGTCACGGCCTGTTATCTTCGTGCGTCCTGGGAGGACGAAAGCTATGTCGTCACGCGCATTTCGGCGATGCTTGCGGACAAGCCCGACGCGCTGTGCGGCGTGGAGCGCGTCATCGCCGAGATCGAGCGCGAGCAGGGCGTGCAGTACGCGCCGCTCCAGCGTCAGGCCGTCGAGCTTGCGGCGAAGGAGGAATTGCTGCTGCTCACCGGCGGCCCCGGCACGGGCAAGACGACGAGCGTGCGCGCCATCGTCGCGCTCTTTGAGCGCATGGGGCTTTCCGTCCTGCTTGCCGCGCCCACGGGCCGCGCCGCCAAGCGCATGGGCGAGCTGTGCGACCGCGAGGCGCAGACCATTCACCGTATGCTCGGCATGACATGGAACGACCAGACCGGCGAGGTCACCTTCACCAAGGGGGAAAAGGAACCCCTCGAGGCCGACGCGCTCATCGTGGACGAGACGTCCATGGTCGACCTCGCCCTCATGAGCGCGCTGCTCGCGGCGCTGCGCCCGGGCTGCCGCCTCGTTTTGGTCGGCGACCCTGACCAGCTGCCGAGCGTGGGCGCGGGCAACGTTTTTTCCGACCTCATTCGCAGCGGCCGCGTTGCGACCGTCGCCCTGCGCGATATTTTCCGTCAGGCCGGGCAGTCGATGATTGTGCGCAACGCGCACCTTGTCAACACCGGCATGCCGCCGCAGCTCAAAAATACCGCCACGAACGACTTTTTCTTCCTTCCCCGGCGCGACAGCGTGCGGCTCGTTGAAACGGTGGTGGAGCTGTGCAAAACGCGGCTGCCCGACAAGATGGGCATTCCCGCGGAGGAATTGCAGGTCTTGACGCCCACCCGCCGCGGCGACGCGGGTACAAGGTCGCTGAACTTTGCCTTGCAGGCGGCGCTGAACCCGCCGAAACCCGGCAAAAAGGAGCGCCGCTTCGGCGAGCTCACCTTCCGCGAGGGCGACCGCGTCATGCAGACGCGCAACGACTATGACGTTGTCTGGCAGAAGGCGGATGGCACGGCGGGCACGGGCATCTTCAACGGCGACGTGGGACACATTGCAAAGATCGACCCGAGCGGCGAGCTGCTGGAGATCGTCTTCGACGACCGCACCGCCGTCTACACCGCCGATATGCTTGCAGAGCTTGACATGGCCTACGCCATGACCGTACATAAGGCGCAGGGCAGCGAATACCGCGGCGTCATCTTCGTCGGCGCGCCATGCGCGCCGTCGCTGATGGTGCGCGGCGTCTTATATACCGCCATCACCCGCGCGCGCGAGCTGCTCGTCATCGTCGGCGACGATTCCGCCATCAACAAAATGGCGGAGAACGACCGCCGCAGCCGCCGTTACAGCGGGCTTAAATGGAAGATGAAGAAAGGGGGAGAGTAAATGCGACTTTTGGATTCGCTGGCCGCCCTGCTCTTCCCGCCGCACTGCGCCTTCTGTGGAAAAGTCGGCGTGCGCGGCGTGTGTTCCGATTGTGAAAAAACGCTTCCCTACTGCAAAACGCCATTTCACGAGCGCGCGGAGATCGGCGCGTGCCTCGCCCCGCTCCGGTACGAGGGCGCCGTACGCGAGGCGCTGCTTGCCTACAAGTTTCATGAAAGCCAGAGCCGCTGCACGGGCTTTGGCGACATTCTCGCGCAGAGCGTGGCCGAGCATTTTGGCGGGCAGTTCGATCTTGTAACGTTTGTTCCCGTGTCGAAAAAGCGCAGACGGGAGCGCGGCTACGACCAGTCGTACCTTCTTGCGCGCGAGACCTGCCGCCACTGGGACACCGCGCCCGCAGAGCTTTTGCAAAAGACGAGAGACAACCCCGCGCAGTCCTCGCTCTCCTCGCGCGAGGAGCGGCAGAAGAACGTCTCCGGCGTTTATGCCGCCGTGAACGAGGAGAAGATCAAGGGCGCGCGCATTCTGCTCATCGACGATATTCTTACCACGGGCGCTACGCTGCGCGAAGCCGCGCGCGTTTTACGCGCAGCAGGTGCGGAGAGCGTCATCTGCGCGACCCTGGCTTCCGCGGACGAAGACTGACGTTTCGCGTCTGCGGACGCGAAAGTCTGCGGCACTGAGCTCCCTTTTTCCTTATTTTTCCCTGATACCGTGCAGAAAATCGTACACAATGCTATTGCAAACTCTATTTCGAGCCGCTATAATGAAACCATTATGGGAAAGTATGAGCTTTGCTCGTTTAGTTTTCAGAAAATAAGAGGTAACAGGCTATGTTTTCTTTCACCAAGGATATCGGCATGGATCTTGGCACCGCGTCGGTGCTGATCTACATTAAGGATAAAGGCATTGTGCTCAACGAACCCTCGGTCGTTGCGCTCGACAAGAATACCGGCAAGCTCCTGAAGGTCGGCGCGGACGCGCAGGCCATGCTCGGCCGCACCCCCGGCAACATCATCGCCATTCGCCCCCTGCGCGAGGGCGTGATCTCCGATTACGAGGTCACTGAGCGCATGATCAAGGAGTTTTTGCACAAGGTCATCGGCTTCCAGCTCTTCAAGCCGCGCATCATCATCTGCGTCCCCTCCGGCATCACCGAGGTCGAGGAGCGCGCGGTCATCGACGCGGGCATTCAGGCCGGCGCGCGCCGCGTCTACCTCATTGAAGAGCCTGTCGCCGCCGCCATCGGCGCGGGCATCGACATCACCCAGCCCGAGGGCCACATGATCATCGACATCGGCGGCGGTACGTCCGACATCGCGGTCATCTCCCTCTCCGGCGTCGTCGAGTCGTCCTCCATCAAGATCGCGGGCGATCAGTTCAACGAGGCCGTCATCAAGTATATGCGCCGCAAGCACAACCTGCTCGTCGGCGAGCGCACGGCCGAGCAGATGAAGATGCAGATCGGCTGCGTTTTCCCGCCCGAGGAGGAAATGACCATGGAGGTCAAGGGCAGAAGCCTCATTACGGGGCTGCCGGAGCTGATCACCGTTTCCTCCGCCGAAATGCTCGAGGCCTTTGAAGAGCCCGTCGAGCGTATCATGGAGGAAGTCCACCTGGTGCTCGAAAAGACCCCGCCCGAGCTGGTTGCCGATATTTCCAACAACGGCATTGTCATGACCGGCGGCGGCAGTCTGGTGCGCGGCTTTGACCAGCTTATCACGGCGCGCACCGGTATCCATGCAACGGTCGCGGAGAACGCCATCCAGTGCGTGGCAGTGGGCACGGGCAAGAGCCTTGAGAGCATTCAGGACATGCAGGACGGCACGATGAACCTGAGCCGCCGCAAGCAGATCAACTAATCACTATGGGAGGGTATCATGGCTGCATTATCCGGTATCAAACCTGAAAAGGTATTCTACTATTTCGAACAGCTCTGCTCCGTTCCCCACGGCAGCGGAAACACGAAGAGAATCAGCGACCTGTGCGTCGGCTTTGCCAAGGAGCTTGGCCTCAAGTACCGCCAGGAAGCGTGCAACAACCTTATCATCTGGAAGGACGGCTCGAAGGGCTACGAGAACGCCGCGCCCGTCATTTTGCAGGGCCATATCGACATGGTCTGCGCCAAGACCGAGGACTGCACCAAGGACATGGCGCGCGACGGGCTCGATGTCCGCACTGACGGCGAATGGGTCTGGGCGGACAAGACGTCGCTTGGCGGCGACAACGGCATCGCCATTGCGATGATCCTCGCCATTTTGTCCGATGAAACGCTCGCCCACCCCCCCATCGAGGCGGTCTTTACCGTCGATGAGGAGGTCGGCATGAACGGCGCGTTCGCGCTCGACTGTTCCGACTTAAAGGGCAAAAAGCTTTTGAACCTCGACTCTGAGGAAGAGGGCGTTTTCACCGTGTCCTGCGCGGGCGGCGTGCGCCTCGACTGCACACTCGAACTCAAGCAGGAGAGCGCGGCGGATATGACCGGCTACCGCGTGACGATCTCGGGTCTCAAGGGCGGCCACTCCGGCATGAACATCAAAGACGGCCGCGGCAACGCCAACTGCCTGATGGCGCGCACGCTGTATAGCGCGATGGAGCGCTGCCCGTCGCTGCGCGTGAGTGATCTCACGGGCGGACAGTTCGACAACGTCATCTGCCTGAGAAACGACGCGCTCGTCGCGCTCTCCGCGGCTGATGCGCCCGCGTTCGAGGCGTTCATCAAGGAATTTGACGCAACGCTCAAAAATGAGTACGCCGTTACCGACGGCGGCATTTCCCTCGTGTGCGAAAAGGCTGACGTTCCGGTCGCATTCTCCGCAGCGGACACGTCGAGACTGCTGCATGTGCTCCTTGCCCTGCCGCAGGGCGTGCAGGAGATGAGCGCCGACTTCCCCGGTCTTGTGCAGACCTCTCTCAACCTCGGCGTGATGCGCACGGACGAGCACGGCGTGAAGTGCTCCTTTTCCGTCCGCTCCTGCATCGCCTCGCAGAAGGATATGCTCATTCAGCGCGTGAAGGCCATCGTCGAATTCGGCGGCGGCACCGTGGGCGAGCGCAGCAACTATCCCGGTTGGCAGTATGACCGCAATTCGGCGCTCCGCAAGGAGGTCGAGGCGGTCTACCGTGACCTCACCGGCCACGACGGAAAGATCGAGGCCACCCACGGCGGCCTTGAGTGCGGCCTTCTCATCGAGAAGATCCCCGGTCTCGACGCGGTCTCCATGGGCCCGGAGCTGCACGATGTTCACTCCGTGAACGAGCGGCTGAACGTCGCCTCCACCGCGCGCGTCTATGAGCTCGTGTGCGAGGTGCTCAAGCGCAGCAAATAAAACCGCGAACAAAGAATAAAAAAGGCGGAACCTCTTTTAGAGGTTCCGCCTTTTTGCTGCTTCGCGGCGCTCAGCCGCCGTAGCCGAAGAAATTATTGAAGAAATCCCAGGGATTGGAGTAGTAGCCGTTGCCGCCATTGCCATAACCGCCGTTGCCGTTGTAGCTGTTGTCGGTGCTCTGGTCGGAATTGTTCGTTTCCGCCGATTCGGGAACAGCGTCGAAGGTGAGCGGGGCTTCGATCGTTTCGCCGCCGCGGTACACGGTCAGCGTCACAGTGTCGCCTGCGCTGTAGCTCTTTTTAGCGGCGACGAGGTCTTCACAGGAGGAGATCGTTTTGTCGTCCATCTTCGTGATGACGTCGCCCAGCTTGAGCCCCGCCTTGGCGGCGGCGCTGTCCGGGTCAACGGAGCAGACGAACACGCCCTCTGTCACGTCGTAGCGATACTGCTGCGCCATCTGCGCGGTCATCGTCTGCGGGGTGATGCCCATGTAGGCCTTGTTGGTCACATAGCCGTTGGTCATGATGTCCTTGACGAGAGAGACCACGTCGTTGATGGGAATGGCAAAGCCGATGCCCTCCACGGTGGTGTTCGAGTAGCTCGAATACTTGGCCGACACGATGCCAATGACCTCGCCGTAGCTATTGAAGAGCGGGCCGCCGGAGTTGCCGGGGTTGATGGAGCAGTCGACCTGGATCATGTTGAACGGCGTGCCGTCAACATTGATGGCGCGGTTCACGCAGGAAACGATGCCCTCGCTCATCGAGAACGTCAGCTCGCCGAGGGGATTGCCCACGGCGGCAACGGATTCGCCGATGGCGACCTTGCTCGAATCGCCCAGCACCACGGGCGTTGCGCCCGTCACGTCGATCTTGAGAACGGCGATATCGTAATCCTCATCGCTGCCGATGACGGTCGCGTCATACGTTTCGCCGTTGTAGAGCGTTACCTTCACGCTGCTCGCATCAGAGATGACGTGGTGGTTCGTGAGAATGTAGCCGTCCTCCGTGATGAAAAAGCCCGTGCCGCTCGCGGCGGTCTGCACGCTCTGGCCAAAGTAGTTGGTCGTGGCGGAAACGTTGATGGACACCACACTGTTGACGTTCGAGGCGTAGACCTCCGGCATCGTCATCTGTGTCTTGCCGTCCACCTTGACGGTCTGCACCTGCGCAACCTCGCGGTCGCTGATCTGTATGCTCGTGTGGTTCACCTTGGCGGCGGCGCTGCTTGCGCCCGCGCCGACAAGCCCGCCGACGAGCGCGCACACCAGCGCAAGTGCGACGATCTTGGCGGCGCCCTTCTTCTTTCCACTGCCGCTGCCGCGGTTCTGATCCGACGGCTCGTCAGCATAGTTCTTTGTGTCGATGGGGACGTTGGGATCGTGCTCGTTCCCCTTGCGATAGCTGTAATGATACAGGTTGTTTTCGTCTTCGTACATGGTTCTGACCTCCTGTGAAACGGTTTCCGCGTCTGCGGTCCTTTGCCTTTCGATGCTGCCATCATAGGGGATATTTATGTATAATTCTTGAACGGTATTTGGCAATTTCTTAAATTCCGGCGCGCAAATTTTAAGTTTCTGTGATATTCACACGATTGCCCTTGCGATTTGCGTCCCGCCATACTAAAATGAGAGCCATCTGAGAAAAAGGAGGCGGCGCAAGATGCTTCGCATCGACAATTTGAAGCTCCCTGTGGGTGCAGACGAGAAGGCTCTGCGCGCAGCCTGCGAGCGCGCGCTGCACGTGAGCGCGGCGGAAATTTCCTCCGTGCAGCTCCTGCGCCGCTCGATCGACGCGCGCGAGGGCGTGAAGCTCGTCTGCTCCTGCGCGGTCGAGGTCAAAAACGAAACGGCGGCCTTGAAGCGCTGCAAGAATAAAAATGTGCAGTCCTACGCGCCCAGGCGCTATGCCCCGCCCGCGCCCATTGGCGCGCCGGCGCTGTCCCCCGTTGTCGTCGGCGCGGGGCCTGCGGGACTTTTCTGCGCGCTGCTGCTTGCCCGCTGCGGTGCAAGACCTATTTTATTGGAGCGCGGGCGCGCCGTCGAGCAGCGAAAGCAGGACGTTGAGCGCTTCTGGCACACGGGAGAGCTCGACCTATCGTCGAACGTGCAGTTCGGCGAGGGCGGCGCGGGTGCATTTTCCGACGGCAAGCTCAACACCGGCACAAAAGATCTGCGCCACGGATTTATTTTAGAAGAATTCGTCCGCTTCGGCGCGAGCGGGGATATTTTGCTCGACGCCAAGCCCCACGTCGGCACGGACAGGCTCTACGTCGTGCTGCAAAACCTCCGCCGCGAGATCATCGACCGCGGCGGAGAAGTGCGCTTTTCCCATAGGGTTACGGATATTGACATGGACGGCGGCAGCGTCCGCGCGCTGCGCGTTTCCTCCCCAGAGGGGGACTATGTTCTCCCTGCGCGCCATGTTGTCCTTGCCCCCGGTCACAGCGCGCGCGATACCTTCGAGATGCTGCGCGAGCGGGGTGTACCGATGGAGCCGAAACCCTTCGCTGTCGGCGTGCGCATCGAGCACCGTCAGCGCGACATGGACGCGGCGCAGTATAAGGCGGCGGCGGGCACGCCCGGCCTTCCGCCCACATCGTATAAGCTTTCCTGCCACACAGGGAAAGGACGCGGCGTGTTATCCTTCTGCGTCTGTCCCGGCGGCGAGGTCGTCGCCGCGGCGTCGGAGGAAAACCGCGTCGTGACGAACGGCATGAGCGAGTTCGCGCGCGACGGCGTGAACATCAACGGCGGACTTCTCGTCTCCGTCACGCCCGAGGATTTCCCCTCGGACGATACCCTTGCGGGCGTTTCCTTCCAGCGCGCGCTGGAGGACGCGGCCTACCGCCTCGGCGGAGGCGGCTATCACGCGCCCGCGCAGCGGGTGGAGGATTTTCTTGCCCATCGCGCGTCCACGGGCGCAGGAAGCGTCGCGCCGACCTATCGGCCCAATGTTCGCTGGTGCGACCTGCACGACTGTCTCCCGCCCTTTGTCTGCGAGGCGCTTGAGGAGGGGATCCCCCTGCTGGGGAAAAAGCTCCGGGGCTTTGATGCGCCCGACGCCGTGCTGACGGCGGTGGAGACGCGCTCTTCGTCCCCCGTGCGCATCGTGCGCGAAAGCGAAAGCTATCAGTCCGCCCTGCGCGGGCTCTATCCCTGCGGCGAGGGCGCGGGCTACGCCGGCGGCATCATGAGCGCCGCGGCCGACGGCCTGCGCGTTGCGGAACGAATTTTGGAGGAATTGCAGCATGAGTGAAAAAATCGGCGTCATCATCGACTTTCTGACCCCCGCATACGAAAAGACCCTGCGCGACACTGCCGCGCGCTGCGGCTATGACATCGTATTCTTCCCCTCGTCCAAGGCGGCGGCGGGCAACGTGGACGACTGCACCATTCTCTACGGCCACCCTTCGCAGAAGGTCATCGCGGGGGCAAAGAATCTCAAGTGGTACGCAAGCTGCTGGGCGGGCATCGACCGTTTCTGCCGCGACGAACTCTATCAGAATCCCGACTGCCTGCTCACCAACGCCTCGGGCGCTTACGGTACGACCATCGCCGAGCATTCGGTCATGGTCTCGCTGATGCTGCTGCGCCGCGAGCTTGAATACACCGAGGTGATCCGCGAGGGTGACTGGCGCGTGCTGCCCGGCGGTATCCGCTCGCTCCACGGCGCGCGCGTCACCTGCCTCGGCACGGGCGATATCGGCACGGAATTTGCCCGCCGTGTGCGTGCGTTCCACCCGGCAAGCCTCATCGGCGTGAGCCGTAGCGGCCGCGCGAATGAGGACTTTGACAAAGTTTATCCCGTCACGGAGCTTGATAAGCTCCTGCCGGAGACCGACCTTCTCTTCATGTCGCTGCCCTCGGTGAGCGACACGGTGAATATCCTGGACGCAGCGCGCATGGCGCTGCTGCCCGAGGGCGCGTACGTCGTCAATGTCGGGCGCGGCACGGCGATCGATCAGGACGCGCTCATCGCAGCCCTCGATTCCGGCCACCTTGCCGGCGCGGCGCTTGATGTGGTCGTGCCCGAGCCGCTGCCCGCCGATCACCCGCTGCGAAAGGCAAAAAATCTCCTGCTCACGCCGCACGTCGCGGGCAATATGACGCTTGGCTACACCTGCGAGCGCAATGTCGCGCTCTTCTGCGAGAACCTCGAGAATTACGCCGCGGGCCGTCCGCTGCACCACCTTGTCGACCGCAAAAAGGGCTACTGAGCCGCGCTGCATTTTTCCAAATGCTCCCTTGAGCGCAGAAACGAAACAGACGATCTTATGAAAAATACCCAGACAAAAAACTGCATTCTCCGCGTGCTGCAAGGCGTCATCATCGGCGCGGGCGCGATCCTGCCGGGCATTTCCGGCGGGGTGCTCGCGGTCATCTTCGGCATCTACCGCCCCGCGATGGAGCTTCTCACGCACCCGAAGCGCGCTTTTCCGCGCTACTGGCGCATGCTCCTCGCCGTCGGCATCGGTTGGGTGCTCGGTTTCTTAGGCGGCGGGGGCGCGATCCTCGCGCTGTTCCACCAGTCGGAAACTGTCGCGACCTGCCTTTTCATCGGTCTCATTCTCGGCACGCTGCCCGAGCTTTGGCGAGAGGCGGGCGCGCAGGGACGGCGCAGGGGGGCGTATCTGTCGCTCTCGGTCAGCTTTCTCGCGCTGTTTGCCGTGCTGATGGCTGTCCGCTTCGGCTCCTTTTCCGAGCTGCCGGCGAATTTCGGCGGCTTCCTCTTCTGCGGCGTGCTGTGGGGCTTCAGCTTCATTATCCCCGGCATGACCTCGTCCTCTATTTTAATGGCCGTGGGACTGCTCACGCCGATGGTCGACGGCATCACGCACCTTGATCTTTCCGTTCTCCTTCCGTGGACGATCGGCATGTGCGGTGTGGTCGCGCTGTTTGCGCGCCTTGTGAGCAAGCTCTTCGATGCGCACTATCCCCTCGCCTATCACGCCGTCATCGGCGTTGTGCTTGCCTCCACGCTTGCCATTATTCCGACGAGCTTTGCCTCTTCGGGGGAGATGATCTGGAGCGCGGTGTGCGCCGTCTTAGGCGCGGTACTTGCCGCTCTCGGCGGTAAGATCCGCCCGCAGGAGGAGACATCAGAGTCGTAAACATGATAAAAAGGGTTCAGGTTTTTCCCTGAACCCTCTTTTTATTCGCTTGCATCGCCGGCGAGCTGCACCGTGTCCTTGAGCTTCCGCTTGTAGTGATACATCATCTGGTCGGCGCGCGCGATCACATCTTCGATGCTGTCGCGCTCGGGGTGATAGCAGGCATAGCCCACCGATACAAGCGGCAGGCGCTCGCATTGCTCGCGCTGCGCCGTCAGCCTGCGCAGAAACTCAGAAAGCTGGGATTCCGCGGCGCTGTCCGGCAGATGTGCGATGACGCAGAATTCGTCGCCGCCGATGCGGTAGCAGTGTCCCACGTGGGAAAACGACGCATAGATCACGCCGCCCACCTCGGAGAGCATGCTGTCGCCCTCACCGTGGCCGTAGGTGTCGTTGATGCTCTTGAATTCGTCTACGTCAAAGTAGTAGATCACAGCATGCTCGCGCAGCGCGGCGAGCCTGCTTTCGTAGCTGCTGCGGTTCAGAAGATGCGTCAGCGCGTCGGTCTTTTGCCTCAGCTCGGAATAGAGAATGTAGACCATCAAGATCGCCACCGACGCGCACAGCCATGTGATGCGCACCGTCACGGTCTGATACTCAATGAGAAATCCGCAGAAGAAAAACAGCGGCAGAATGGCAACGAGCGTGCGGTGTGTGCCGTAGTGGCGCGTGCTCTCGCTCAGGAGCAGCGCTGTGAAAAACAGCATGCCGCCGATATACGCCAGCGCATAGGCCCAATAAAACGCCCCGCGGTGATAGCAGCTCTGCTCGTCCACCCAGAAGATGTAATCCAGACTCCAGAATGCGAACAGGATCTCAAGCAGCACGTGGATCGAGAGCAGGCCGAAAATGGCTTTTTTGCAGCGTATGGGGCGGATAAGGGAGCTGCACAGCACGGGAATGACAGGCGCTGTGGATAACTCGATGGTCTTGAGGATCACATGCAGGAGCCGCAGCGAAGGGTCTGCTCCGTCCATCCACACGGCGAGCCATTCCGATACCGCGCCGGCGATCACCAGCACAGAAATGGTGTAAATGGTCTGCTTTTCGCTGTACTCCACCAGATCGTTGCTCCGCACCAGCAGAACCATGATGATCATAATAAAAGCGGAAAGAAAGACGATTGCTGAGTAAAAATCTGACATTGCACAGCCCCTCCCTTTCCGGTGATCGTTCTTCTATCATACCATAGTTCGGAAAAACTGCAACTGAGAAATGTCGAATTTTGCCGGTTTTACCCCGTTTTTACGCCATCTGCGCAAAAAACTCGCCGTAATGCAGAATCGCCTGATCGGCTTCCTTCTGCATGGCCGTCCAGTCGGCGGCGCCGGCGCTGCCGGATACCGCTACCGTGCGGAAGCCTGCCGCCTTGGCCTGTTCAATGCCCGCAAGCGCGCCGGAAAAGACGACCGTGTCCTCCTTCCGTGCGTGCAGACGCTTCATCGCGCGCTCAAACATCGTGCCGCTGTAAACGCCGCACAGGGCGACGGATTCCGTCAGCACGAAGCGGAAATAGGACGAAAGTCCTGCCCGGTCAAGCGCCCTTTGCGCATCCTCGGCGCGCATGGCCGTCACCGCGCCGAGCCACACGCCCTCCATCTTGAAAAGAGAGAGCGCCTTATCCAGCCCCTCGCGCGCCGCGCCGTCCGGCGTGAAGAGCGTATCCTCCAAAGTAAAAACAGCGCTTTGCAGCCGCATGTCCTACCCCTCCTGACAATCATCGTATTGCCCTTATTATAGCGCGCAGCCGTTCCTTTTTCAATCTTTCTCCGACGCCCACGAAACGCATAAACTTCCTTTCTGGCGAACGAAAGTGGGAGAAAATACGAAACCTCCCGTTCTGAAAAGTGCTGTACTTCACAAAATGAATGGAACAATATTCGCTTTTGCAAAAATATTTGAATATTATGCGCGAAACAAACGGTTGACTTGTTATTTTTATTGAGCTACACTATGTACAATCTCTCTCTGCCGGAGACGGAAACGGCGGAAAAACAATACAGGAGGAAGAATTATGACGAAGCATTCCTATGCCGCAAAAGCGTTTTCGCTTTTACTGGCGCTGGTGCTGACGCTTTCGCTCGCGGTCAATTCCGCGGCGGCAGTCAGCTTCCAGGACATGAACCCCAAGGACGATGCGCTCCTCGGCACCAAGTTCAATGTGGACGCAACCATCACGCTTGTCACGGGCAAGGAGGGGAAGGACGTTTCCCTTTCCATTCCCGTTTCCGGCATGAGCCGTGATGCGCTTGCCGCGGCGATCGATGCCGGGACGGTCACGCTCGCGCTGGAGCGTGACGACTCCCGCCCCTATGTCAACGAAGAGCTCTTCCCCTACGCTTACGCGGGCGGGGATCTTGACAGCTGGATGACCGAGGGCAAGGACGAGCACCAGTTCACAGACATCAAGCTGACGGCGAATGAGAAAAACGGCAAGGCCGTGCTCGACGTGAGCTTCCATGTGAACAACTACTTTTATTCCACCAACCGCAGAACCGGCGAGGCGACACCCGACTACAGCGTGCCCCATGTGAATGGCGGCTACTACATCGACCTGTGCGGTTACTTTGACCTGACGGCCAAAAATAGCGGCAAGGCGATCGGCTCCGCACCTGTCAAGGTCGCGCCGTATGAGAACTTCAACACCATGTGGGAGATCTACAAGGAGCTCGACACGATCGCGGCGAACGGTACGAAGAACGGCCTGTATGTTGAAAGATTCTCCATGGGCCAGTCCACCGCGGGGCGCGATATGCCCTATCTGATCGTCGCCGACTCCAAGGCGAGCGTGACGAAGTGGCTCGCCCTCGCCGAGCAGGCCGAAACAGACCCGGACGCCGTGCTCGCGCAGATCAAGTCCGGCGCGCTCGACGAGATCCGCGTTCCTGTGATGTACTCCAACATTCACTCCAACGAGGTCGCCGCCACCGACGGCGTGCTCGATTTCGCCAAGATGATCACGAGCGAAAAGAGCATCGACTACAAGACGCTCACCGGCTTCACCGCCGCGGGCGAAAAAGAACTCAAGGAGGAAATGGGTCCTGTCGGCGCGGAGGGCAGCGTTGCCGTTCCCGACCTCGTCAAGGATAAGGCCAGCTACTTAGGTTACCTGACGGTCGATAACAACGGCAAGTCCGGCAAGGTCGACCTTGAAAAGTATTACACCGTGAAGAGCAACACCGTGAACGTCAAGGACGAGCTGCTGTCCGACGTGTTCTTTATCCTTGTCCCCGAGGAAAATGTCGACGGACGTACCTATCTGACGAGACACTCCACCAACGGCTACGACCTCAACCGCGACAACTCCTTCCAGACCACGAGTGAGACGGCCAACATGCAGCAGCTCATCGGCACCTATAATCCTCTCTCGCTCACCGAGTTCCACGGCCGCGTGCAGGCATTCCAGTGTGAGCCCTGCGATCCCCCGCACGAGCCGAACTTCGAGTATGACCTGCTCGCCAACCACCTCATCACCGGCGGCGAGGCGCTCGGCATCGCGGCGGTCGCCAACAACGATGGCTACAACAGCTATGTGATTCCCCAGCGCGATTACCTCACCTATACCGGCAGCGGCACGGAGACCTACTGGGAAGACCCGTGGGACGATATGTCCACGAGCTACACCCCCCAGTTCGCCATGCTGCAGGGCACCGTTGCCTATACCGTTGAGCTGCCCGCCTACAACGACGATACCGCTCAGGCGGCGCAGTACGGTATCCTCGGCAACGCCGCTTATGTTGCCGCGGAGAAGCTTTCCTATCTCGAATGCCAGGTCACCATCTTCCAGCGCGGCGTGAAGAACTTTAACTCCGATGCCTTTGAGCTGGTCGGCCAGTGGCTGTGCGACCAGAACGATGTCGAGGGCGCGGAGATGGATCTCTTCCGTCCCGAGTACACCGGTAAGGGGCAGAACGGCAACTTCTATCCCGAGTGCTACATCATTCCGCTCGACGGCGAGAACCAGACCAACCTCCAGGCCGCTTCTGACATGATGGAGTGGCTCACGAGAAACGACGTCAAGGTCAACGTGACAGAGAAGCCCTTCACCTATGACGGTGTCACTTATCCCGCCGGTACGATGATCGTCTCGATGTATCAGGCCAAGCGCTCTGTTGCCAACGGCGCGCTCTATGACGGCACGCTCATCAACAGCTGGACGATCCTCTACTCCGAGGGTATCACCTCCTTCAATGAAACGCGCGGCTTCGACATGGTCACCGTGGCCGAGCCTGCCGCCTACAAGACCATCTCTGCCGTTTGCGGCAGCCCCATGGATCACGATGACGCCCTCGCCTATACGAAGGGCCTGACCTCTTACTTCGCGGGCGAGAAGGATAAGGACGTCATCATCTCCAACGCCTCCGAGGATTCCACCGCCGCCGTCAACGAGCTTCTGAAGGCCGGCAAGACCGTCGGCATGGTCACCTCCGGCGACTGCATGGGCGACTTCATCTGCTCCTACGCCGACTATCAGACCGTCGCGGGCAAGTATCTGCTCTCTGCCACGGGTGTCGACAAGACGAGCGTGAAGGCGAAGATCATCACCAAGTCCCCGACCGTCTACGTCCCCGGCACGCCTGCTGAAAGCGAGAAGGGCTTTGTCTACACGCCGCAGATCAGCCAGAGCGCAAGCTGGAACTACGACACCGCCGCGATGAACCTCATGGGCTTTACCACGACCTCCGACGTGGCCAAGGCAGATGCCGCTGCGGGCGCTTCGAAGCTGGATTCCGCCGCAAAGACCGCCGTGAAGAACGGCCTTTCCTACATCGGTTACAGCTATTCCGCGGCGTCCTCCGCCTCCGACCTCATCGCCGGTGTGGAATACACCGAGCTGGACGGCGCGATGGACTGCCTGACGCCTGTTGTCTATCCCAACAAGACCCTTGTGAACGCGAGCTACATTGCTGACGGCGACGGCATTCTCTATGCCTACGGCCTCGGCTACTTCTCCCAGATCCCCGCTGGCGCAGCGGTGCTCGTCAAGAGCGACAAGACCAGAACGCCGACCGAGGGCTTCGTTCCCACGAATACGGCCGAGCGCGCCGCGGGCTTCAAGGCCTACTTAAACGGTGGCGTGCAGGGCTTTGCCTACAAGGAAAACGGCATGAACGTTGTCCTCTTCGCCAACTCCCTCACCCACAAGGTGCACCAGAGAGATGAGTATGCCTACATCAGCAACTTCCTCTTCTCCTCCGTCCTGAGCGACAAGAACTACGACGGCTCCGAATCCGTTGCGCTTCCGTTCACCGACGTTGCAGAGGGCGCTTACTACGCCGACGCCGTCGCTTGGGCGATCCAGAACAAGGTCACCTCCGGCGTGAGCGCGACGACCTTCGCCCCGAACGCAAGCTGCACGCGCGGCCAGATGGTCACCTTCCTGTGGAAGGCTGCCGGCAGCCCCGAGCCGAAGTCCCTGACCACGGCCTTTACCGATGTGAAGAGCGGCGCCTATTATGAAAAGGCGGTTGCCTGGGCAGTGGAAAACAAGGTGACTACCGGCACGAGCGCGACGACCTTCTCCCCTGACGCGACCGTCACGCGCGGCCAGAGCGTTACCTTCCTCTGGAAGGCGAACAACAGTCCGGCAGCGGAAGGCACGAGCGCCTTTGCCGATGTTGCCGCGGGCGTCTACTATGCTCCTGCGGTCGCCTGGGCGGTGGAAAAGGGTGTGACCTCCGGCATGAGCGCGACGACCTTTGCCCCCAACAGCGACTGCACGAGAGCGCAGATCGTCACCTTCCTCTACCGCGCAGCGAGCGCCAAGTAAGCAACCACTATCTGATGGAAAAAGAGGGAACGGTTTTTCCGTTCCCTCTTTTTGCTTTTTCCCGAGAAAGACACGATGTCTTTCTTTTGCGCGAAAACAAGAAAAAACCCTTGAAATCATACGATTTCAAGGGTTTTGGTGGAGACTGCTGGACTCGAACCAGTGACCTCCTGCGTGTGAAGCAGGCGCTCTAACCAGCTGAGCTAAGCCTC